>Ga0209756_1001296_pt1 | contig 23217 bp, 32 predicted proteins | sample ETNvirenome_6_85_FD_184071 | JGI IMG/M metagenome (GOLD analysis project Ga0209756, IMG submission 184071) | Marine viral communities from the Pacific Ocean - ETNP_6_85 (SPAdes) (version 3) | ecosystem: Environmental > Aquatic > Marine > Oceanic | place: Pacific Ocean | collected 2013-06-19 | reverse complement strand
GGAGCTCTTTCCCACTGGCCGGCCTGGACTAAATCTTTTTTAACTATTTTTAGTACATTAGTTCCTTTTATTACGGGAGTTGTGGCAAATATATTACCAGGTATCAATAACAAAATTAATAATAGCACTATTTTCTTCATAATATTTGGTGGAGGTGGTGGGAATTGAACCCACGTCCAAAGCATGTTGCCTTTCAAGTCATTCACAGGTTTAGTTAATTTTTTGAATTAACAAAATATCCAATTTTTTTATCCGTAACTATTGACAAAAACGTTTTACTTTATCATACTCTTCTTGGACACTTGGTATGAAGAGCAACCAAGGGTTAAGCAGCTAAGGCTAAACCGTATTCTGCATCATTGGCAGTTATAAACTTATGAACCAGTTTAAAGTGATATTTCATGTGGCACTACCTGCACTATCCAAGCTCTTTACCCTGTCGAAACCTTGTCACCCCCTTTATATTATATATCTTCTTGTTCAAAAAAATTATTTGCATCATATCTCTTAATTATCTTTTTAAAGCTTCTCTCCGATATTCCAAGCAAACGATAAGTGTCTTTTTTTGTTGAAGTAATACTTAAGGCCGCCTTAATGATAGAATCTTTAATTAAATCCGGCAGTTTCTTCCAAAGAAATATACCATATAATTTACCATTACTTAATCTAGCAGCCAATTCAAGACGCAATGCAATAATATCTTCTAATGATATAGTCGATAGAATGGCTTCAAACTCTTCGGAAGACTTTCCCTCGTTTCTAAGCTTTCTAGAAACACTAAAATATCTGTTTCTGCCTATTTTTTCATGGCGCTCAAGACGAGCCATTCCAACATCTCTTCCGGATTTAAATTCACTTCACTCTCTGCTTCTGAGGCCTCTGGAGTTTCAATATCTGGTTCTGGTAAGTCGACTTGTAGTTCTTCCTCAAATCTTTCAAAATACAATTTTAAATTTGTTAAAAGATAATCTTTGAACATGTCGCGATCCACTGGATCATCTAAGTTATCGTAGGCGGTAAGAATATTTTTTTCAACATTCTTATAGTCAGTAAATGCACGATTGCGGCCGGTTTTATCTTGTCCTGAAATCGTAAACGTCTCTACTTCTTCGTCTTCACTTGGTTCTTTTTTCTCAACATCTATGAATGCGGGATTATTTTCGGGTCCGGTACCAACATCAATATTAACATCTTCTTGAATTGCCTTTTCTTGTTCGGCAATATCAATTGTTTCAGTCGATGGATCAACTTCTTCAATCTCGGGGCCACGAGCATCCTCAGTTTTAAAGGAGTTTTCGACAGCATTTAAAATATGACTTAAATATGAATCTCTTTGTTCTTTTTTGCTAGTTAAAGATTTGTATCCTTGTCTTAAAACAGTTAACAAATTAGTACTCTTAAAAAGGTCTTCTAGCGCATTAATACCCGTATTGGAATGAACCGCTGCTGTAGAGATTGCTGGATCGGATTCGCGAAGTACTTGACGAATTATATTCCGTAATTCTTTTTCTTCGTTTAATTCTTTCTTTTGGCGCTCTTTTCTTCGTTTTAAAACAACACCAATTGCTTTTTTGATATGCTCACGAAGGAGCAATTCAGTGGCTAATTCTTCTCTTTTAATCATAACTGTGCCTCGGTGCATAATAAATAGTTCACTATCTCGCCAACTAGTTTTTCTTTCTTACCTTTTGGTCTTCGATGTTTTTTTTGCTTTTCATTTTCTTTTTCGACATCTAACCCGGTGAACGTACCTGCAGGGCCCTGCACAGATCCTCCAGCGCCAGAAGATAACTCATCTATCAATTCTTCAATTATCCGATAAATATCGATGGCACGAAAGTTTTCCGCCAAAGGCTGGGTCTCCTTTTCTTCTTGTTCTGTCTCTTCTTCTTGTTCAATCTCTTTGGCTTTGAGTATATTATAGAATATATATTTGGCCTGTTTAAGCACATGCTCATTGGGAGGCAAATACTTTCTAAATGTTTCAAAATCGCTGTCTATTATAGATCTTCTCAAATCAGTGGCGCTAAGTTTATCACCAGTTCCCGGGTCGTCTAGGGTCGGAATTTCATAAGCCTGAACACGCAAATCAGGGCGCGCTTCCATAATCGATTCCCCAATTGCTGCGTGGCCAGGATCCGCCGTGCTAGCAACCAGATAAATTATAGAGGCCTCCGGAAGCGAAATGGCAGAATTGTATATTGCCTGTAGTGGGCTATTAGTAATTCTTGTTTTTCCGTCTTTATTTTTTACCGGTTCTCCATTATTATCTAACACTACAAGGCCCCCCTCTGGTACGGTAATAATAGAAAGCTCATCGAGGCCGATGTCGGGTTCATTCTGCATATATATTTTCCAAACCTGCATAGCTTGCCTAAGTGTAACTCCATCGCGCGCAGTTTCGCCAGTAACAAGAAACGGCTTTGCGTCGGGTAATTTATTGATAGCTGTTTTTAAAAGGTATAGGTGCCCCTTATGAGGCGGCTTAAATCCTCCTGGAATAAACATAAAGGAGCTGCCCTTATTGACAAAGGCCTCATTAAGACTTCCAATATTTGCAAATAAATCTGCTGGTATATCAGCCCTTTGAAATTTTTCAAGCCCCAGCAATTGATTCATGGGCGCAAAATTTCCAGTAAATTTATATGTATGGCCGTCAAAATCAAATACAAAGCCTTCAGCGGCCGTGACTATCTTTTGTACATCTTTAAGCTTTTTCATTTGTTGTCTTAAAAATTCTTTTGCGGCCGGGCTATCGGAGGCTTCAATGGTATCGATGATTCTTGTTATTCTCTGTTGCAGGACAACAACTTCTTCTCTATTTGCCTTCGATATATCGCCCTCTTTCCCAAGAATAAAAGCGCTTTCTAAACTTCGAAGCACCTCTACTGAGAAGTCGTGTATAATATCCTCTAGAGGTTCTAGTATATCTTTTATTATTTTTTTGGATCGGCTGACGAGGCCTCTGATTAAATCCATTAATTCGGGAGTAATATCGGGAATTGATTTAAATATCGATCTGTTGTCAATACCACGATCCTTTTTGCTGTCACCTCCCGGCTGATCGTAATACTCAGCATACATTCGTTTATAAAGCAATTTTCGACTTTCAACTTCAAGGTCTGGAAAGTGTTGATTGACTATTTTTTCAAGGCCCTCAACTATAAGCTGGCCTATATTATTGTTATCTATCATGCCGGCTGCGTTCATATACTTATTTAACCTTGTCTCTGCCTCTTGCAAAAAAGCATCTGTTGCTAGCGCTTTTAATTGTATAATGGCGCCGACTTGAAGTGACATTATATTTTCTTCGACAATATCATAAAAATTTTCTAAATATCCTGCCAACTTTTTGGCCTTACCTTCGGCTTCGTCGCGGGACATAGCAACTGTATCTCGATTCTCTTCATCATATTCTTCATGGCCGACTCGATGAATCAAAAGTATCTCAACATCATAGTTAATGGCGTTTCTACTTGAAGCGCTCATGACTTCTGCATTATAAAAAATATTTGCATCTTGGCCAAAAAGTTCAATCTGTAGTTCTGGGGGGAGTCTTCTAGCAAAAGTTTCAAACGTTTCCATAGCTTGCATATAAGCATTTATTACATGAGCCGGAGTAGCGCGCTTATCCCTTACCCTTTGCTTTTTGCCGGCAGCGCGCGGCCTTAAAGACCTAAATTTAGGATTGGCTGCAGCCATATAGGCGCCCAAGTCATCAGAATTAAAACCTCTTTTATAAGCATGATCGTCGTTTCGAATAGCTACTGCTTCATCTCGATTCATAGAATACGAAATAGAAATATTCTGCCCATCTGTTTTTTCGGTACCTTTTAATTTACCAGCAGAAGCAGCTTTAAAAATTTGCTTCAGTTTTCCAAAAGTCAACATGGGGTCGTCATACAAATGCGACATGTGTCCTGCGCGGCCACCCATAATTAACCTTCCTTATTCTCTTCTAATAAGGTAACACGCTCTTCTAAAATTTGTAATTGTTCATTTATGCGGCGGAATTCTCGCTTAACTTCTCGTAAATTTGTTTTTGCCATTTCAACTCTTCTCATATCTCGTTGAGTTTTTGGAATAATGGAATCTAGTGTCTCTGAGATTGATTGTATATAACTGTATACACTTGGCTTGCTTGCTTCGCCAAGTAAAAATTCACGAGTCATACGATTCAAATCAACCATTTCTTTTTACCTTTGTACTTTTCTTTCGAGGCGTGGTTTTTATTTTGGTTTTAGTATTAGGCTTGGTCTTCGGGGCCGGTGTTGGCTTTGTTTCTGTCTTTTTAAGCTCGGCAGCCAATGTTGCTTTTTTTTCCTCAACCTTCTTAAGAGCTTCGTTATAAGCTTGTTGCTGTCTCAATTCGGCTAATTCTTCTTCAGTTACCACCGGATCAGGAGGAGGAGAAGCATCGAACTCTTTGGGAAAAATATTGGGAAGCCAAGTAGGCATCTCCATCATCCCCAACTTTACTTTTCTTAAAATACTTCTTTTAGAAGCCATATTATTTACTCTCTTTCCGTATTCTCTCAAATATTTTACGTGCTATGTCTTTTGCTTCGTCTAGAGTGAGTGAAGTTTTGTTACCCTCGGCCATATCTGTGTAATACTTCTCAGCCGCGCGGCGCACGTCGCGGCCGCGCTGTTTCTCATCCTCTGCAGTACTCCATGCATCCCATGCAGCGGCGTCCTTCTGAAGAACATCGGAACAATGTTCTTTCATAAGCGCATCAAGCCGATCGGCCTCGGCCTGCAGTTGGGGGTAAGCCATCGACATCTGGTGATGAGGGTCGCTGTGGACCTTGTCGAACTCATCCGCGGCGTGCCACCAGGCCGCCTTAAGGTCTTCGCAGTTCTTGTAGCCCGTGGCCCTTTTAAAAGCCAAGTCGGGAGGTTCATGCCCGGCTCTTGGTTGCAGCTTCCCCCTTGTCAGCGGTTTGCCGGTGACAATTTCTTCTAGTGGTCCTTCTCCCTCGGGAGGAACATCACCGCCCATAAGACCATCGATAGCATCCCTAGCAGCCGCAATCCCGGCGGCGAAGGCCTCTTCGGGGGGAAGATTACTTATGTCATCTACATGAACTTCCATGCCCGGGGCACTAATATCTAATTCTTCGCCACCTTCATGTCCTTCGGGGGGGCAGCCCTCTTCAAGCTCTTTGGGCGGCCCGAACCAGCCTCCAGGTGCCTCAATCCCAGGAGTCGGCTCATGAGACCGAGTCCTTCCGTGTCGTTCCTTCCACTCCTCGTGGCCGCCGCGGTTTAACCAGGCCTGATGGCCCGCAGTGATGTCTCCACCGGCTGCAGCGGTCTCTTCGGAATGGGCCTCGGCACACGATTCACCATGGTGGCCTACGCCTAGGCCGACCCATGGGTCTCTTCCTTCTTTAAGAAATCCCCATTTCTTCATCAATAAACCGTTAAGTTCATTGTTTTTCCACTCTTTTAATGACATTTTTGATTCTCCCGAAAGCTTGATGTTAATTTTGCCTGTCTTAATTAGATCTTCAAAATCCCTAAAGATAATATTTCCTTTTTCATATGCTTCGCGCTCCATTGTGCGCAAATGAGGATCTCTTTGGGCGTATCCTACGCCGGCATCTTGTGGTCCATCAAACTGACCCAGACAATTTTGGTTGTGATGGACTAATTCGTGCGATAGGGATCTTAATATATCTTTGGGATGTCGACCATCCACAAATATAGTTATAGAAAACTGATCTGGATCGTACTGTGCCGTTTTACCTAAGATTTTATTTGCATTATCGTGATCAGATTGAAAAAATAAGCTGACTGGCTTATTCCAGCCAAGTTGCTTTTGATTGTAGGGCATAAAATGACTTATTATATCGGTTAAATGCGATACATCCAAAGAGGAATTATTATTTATTTTGTACATTATTGTTTAATATTCCTGCCGCACTCAATTGGCGCTCTTTAATTTCGAAATCTTTATCAAAAAGATAATCAGAAGTGCCGCCAATGCTAAATTTTTTGGGTATACGAACAAACGGAACAATGGAATGAAATACCAATAATGCCGCAGTTAAAGTAAGCCTTAATGCCACCATTGTTGCAAAAGAAAAATGTGAGCAATATGAAATTTGATTATTTTTCAAATGTTCTAAGTCAAGCATAACACTATAATTAGTCTTTATAATAATAAACGGATAGCACCAAATAGGTGCCATATGCCGATAATCCAATAAATAGAAACAAGCGCCAGGGAAACAATAAACACTAACCGAAATTTTTTATCCCTGAAATGATTAAGAATAAAAACGCCTGAAAACATCAAAGTTAATTTTATCGCCGCAAACACCGGGATGGAGAGGTTCACAAAATAGTTCATTATTGGGTTTGCTTCTACGGCTAAATTTGCACTAACCCAATAAATTGTTGCCACCAAATCAAAAGATCCCAAAATGATAAGAATCTTTAACATAAGTTTTATTGTTATCTTAACAAAATGGGGGCATTTTAGAATCACATTTCTATTATCAAAACTCCTCTATCGGATTTTTCCTCTTTTGTTTCTTCTTGATCTACTATTTCATATTTTTTATCAATTGGAACGCGAGAGGGTTCGTGCTGTCTTTTTTGGCGTTCTTTTTCATCAAGAATCCATCTAATTATATATGTGTCTAACATTTTCTACTCCTCGATGGCCTTAACCACTATAATGAGATCTGAAAAAAGAAACCATTCGGGAGTCTTATTCTTAATGCCCAAAAGTTCTTCATCAGTAAAGTAAGAATCTTCAGTATATCCTATCCACTGAACATGAGCATATTTTTGGTGCGCCACTTTATCAATATCCAGGACAACTCCAATTTTTTCAGGCAGCCCTAAAGATTTTGCTGTAGCATCCTTCACAGAATCACCCGGTTGTGGGTTTTTAAGAAAAACGTTTAAAAAATTTTTATGAATGCTAACTATAGGTTTCTCTTCCATAAAATATTGAGTCCTCATAGTAATTATATGCGAAGCTCCAATAAGATTAAAGGAAAGTAAATTAATTAAGCATCGCCGCCACTATAGGTCGAAGGCATAAAATCACCTCCACCAACCCTATAGGTATATTTTTGTAGTTTTGCATCCGGGGCGGCGACCATTTCTTCGGAGTCGGGTCGAGCACCAGAGCCGATTAAGCTATTTAAAACTTCTCTCAAGCTATGGGTGGCTTTAAATGCATGCTCGTAAGCTTCATCATAAATAGGATCATCAATTGCAGCTACCAAAATTTCGGTGGCTTCTCGAGCGGCCAAAGCTAATCTATAAAGTTCGTCGGCGCGATCAGCTTTAGAATCTTCAACCGGTTCGTCGCTCGGATTCGAAGCGCCCATGGAATGCGGAACGAAAGGCGCCATATCGGGATCCATAATACCACCCGCAGGGTGGCCACCCCCGAAGCCGCTATCAAATTCGTTAAGTGCTTGCTCAACTAATTTTCTGATGGTTTTAATGCTTTTCATGCCGATTCTCCTTGTTGCTTGTCTTCTTCTTTTCGAGACGCAAACTCTTTTATCAATTCTTGCAGAATTATTTTTTTCAGTTCCGGTCTTATTACTGTTCCTTCGGATCTTTTTTTCTTGCTTATTTCGACAGCTGCTAACTGTTTTTGTGCCCCTTTTTTAGATTTTGGCTTTTTCGAAAGAGCCTTTCCTCCGCTTTTTGAATATACTTTGTAACCACCCTTTACTTTCTTAATTATCTCTTTCACATCTTCTTCTTCTTTTTTTTTCTTTTTATCTTCTTTCCGCGCTGCAGGTTCTGCTCCCGGTCCAGGGCCCGAGAACGCGGAGCCTTTTTTCTTTTTATCTTTTTTTACTTTTTTTAAGAGGGTAAAATCGTTTTCTGATAGTGTAATTCTCTCTTCCCCAAATTGTGCCGACACAACTTTCATTCGCACTGATGCGTTAATATATTCAAGCTCTCTAGTTTCTAACACAATTCCAATAGATTTTTCATCAATATCGGATATGGAGCCTCGACGTATGGAGACCAAGTCTCCAACATCAAATTTGGACTTATCTAATCGATGAAAAGTCATTATTTCTCCTTATTCTTCATAATAGCATTTCGCAAAGAGTTTGTCAAGAAAAGATTTTACCTTCCCTTAATCGGGCCCGAAGACCGGTAGAGCGGCGGAAGGCCGCGCGGTGCGGCGCCTCCGACTCTAATTTGTTGTTGTTTCTGTTTAATGAGATCATCAAATTCTTTTAATGCTGCCTCCAACTTGGGAGGGTTCGTCACGATATCTTTGTAAGCCTCAGAAGCACGCTCAGAGAAAAAATCAACAAACATTTGCCCTGCGTCAGCGTCATCGCCGGCATGGCCGCTGAGCGAGCTTGCGAGGCGGTGGACGCGACGAAGATGATCTACTTCTGGAGTCTGGGCTCCTTTACGTTCTGGGTCCTCGGTGGCAAGCGAATCGCGGGCCTTTATCACTTCCTCATCCCACAGGTCTTGCTGTGCTTGGCGCCATGGCTGAGCGAACAAATTTGCTAGTGCGGCAGCAGGAACACCAGCGCTTTTACGAAGAGAATTAAGTTCTAAAAAGTCAAAATCTGTCGCGTTAGCAATGCGAATTGCAATCTTTGCTAATTCCGGATTGTCCTCTCGTAACTTCTTCCAATTGGGGCGGTTCCGACCGAGCCAGTAATTTTGCGGATCAATCAGAAGGGCCCGTGAAATGTCGCGTGGCGATATATCAGATGGGACTTTTTGAAATTCGCGATAGGTGTCCGCTAACTCGCTAGCGGTGACCCAATTACTCTGGAGGCGGCCGCCCTGAGCTCTGTGGGCACTTACCAAGTCTGCAGCCTGCGCTTCTCGATCTTGTGCAACCGGATCTGCAAAGAAAAACCGCTTTAATCTACTTTGAGCTCTTACAAGATTGGCCCGGGCCTGAAGTTGCTCCTGGGTACCTAACGGTTCAAGACTCTGAAGTGGTGGCAACGCGGGTTCGTCCGGCTCATCGCCATGAATGGTACCGCCAGGGCGCACTTCGCTCACAATTCCAGCAAGCTCACAAAGTCGTCGTTCGGTTAGAATCTTTTTCATCTTTGGTAGTTCCCTGACGATTATTGGGGCCGATTTTCCTCTGCTATCTTACTGGTTAATATAATTTGAATGTGCTCAAGCTCAGCTGTGGTCACGTGGCTGCCAATATTCCCCAAAAGATCAAGTATCTGTATTACACCGGGGTCTGTTGGTGGTTCGCCTTGCTCATTAATGGTAGCTTCAAGCTCTTCCTTGATAATTTCTCTTAATTTTTGTTTGGTGAGCTTCATTTATAAGTTTTCCTAAATATCTCTCTTCCCACCACACCGTAATCCCCAGGACCATATTGAACCAAGAAATCGGCCGGCTCTCCTTGTAGTAAATCCTCAGACCAAGAAACCTTCACCTGGAACGCTTCGGGCATTTCCTTGGCGAAAACCGGGATATCTTTCTTTGCTGCCATCCCTGGTTCGATTATATCATAAGTTTGCTCGAACTTTTCTCCAGGGATGGGCCAATTCTCCCCTTCTGTGCCGGTCATAATAGCATCACCAGCAGATGCTCTTACTGGGCCCTCTTTTGTCCGAATTACTGCATCATGCGCCGCAATTCGAAATTCTAAGGGGATTGGTCTCTTCGCGGTCTCAAAAGCATCCGGATCGTCCAATAAATTGGGGTTTTCTTCCAAACCAATGGCCTCCTTCAAGTAACTTCGCCAGTTTTCAAGTATGAGCTTCATTTCTTTTTCTCTTTTTCTCTTTTTCTTCTCTTTCTTTTTTCGCTTTTTCTAAATGCTTCTCGTACGCTACTTTAGCTTTTTGATAGGTGGGGTCCGCTTCTCGTTTCCGGTTTTTCTCGCGACGTCGAGCGTCTCTCGCTCTGTCGCGCTCGGCCGCAGTTGAGGCGGCCTCTTCCAAGTCAATGGCGGCGCCTATCTCAGCTTCTCCGCGCGCGCGGCGCCCACGATTTATTATAACATTAATGTAAGAAATAAGTGGGTTCCACAGTCCCTTTTCCAAGGCCTCCTGGCTTTCAGGAGACAAAGCTTCAAAACTAAGGCTCATTTCGCCAATCTTTTCGACGAGTCGTTTCTTCTCCGCGTAAAGAAGATCGATTGCTTCCCGGTCCGGGTCCAGGGAGGACGACCACTCTCCCCCCGCTTCTATAATTTGATCTCCAAACAATTCAGCAGCTTCGTCGTCTGTTAAGACAACTTCTAGCTCTTCCTTGATAATCTCTTTAAGTCTTTGTTTGGTGAGTTTCATTGTTCTACAGTTCCTTTTTCAATGCTTTAAGAACTGCACCTGGTGTCCGGTCATGGAGGCTCAGACTTTTAACTGCTGACTGAAGCGCCTGGAAGCCCCTTTCGCGGACGACGGGTTCGAGCTTGGTCTGGATCTGATCATAAAGGCCGTTCTGTACAGCGACCTTGGGCAATCCTGCATCCACTAGGTCTTGCTTTGAGATCTTGAAAAAAGTTCCCCCGCCGATATCTTGCCCGAAGAAGGAGATCTCGTTAAGCTCTTCCCTGATAATCTCTTTAAGTCTTTGTTTGGTGATTTTCATCGTATTACTCTTTTGGTCGCGGGGAATAAAAATATATTGTCCGAATGCCGGCTTTCCTAGCAGCAGACTCATCGCCCTCCTGCGAGATGCCGTCATACTCTATCACAGCACGGCGACCATCGGCAAGCGTACCAGGCACGCGAAAAACGAAAAGCTCACCTGGCGTGTCCAGGCGCTCGCGGGCCTGCGTCCATTGGAGTGCTTCTTGTTCGCCAACTGCACGAAGTGGAGTGAACTGTCCGACTAGTTCCTTGAGTTTGGTGTGGGGAGCCATATAAATATTTTCCCAGTTCACGTCGTCGTACCGATGGACGGGGCCACTCAGATCTGGTGGCTTTTCTATTAATCCTGTAATAGCCTTCGACTCCGGCGGCAGGAGGCGTTGTATTTGTGGAAGCCGCATGGAATGATATACGACACTCGCACTCGCAAGCTCTTCCTTGATCATCTCTTTTAGTCTTTGTTTGGTGAGTTTCATATTATTAATCCTTTTGCGATAAACCCATTCTTGGCGTTTAAGTATTTAAACTCCTTGTAAAATCTTCCCAAGTCGCGTGATTGGGAAGAAGAGCAATCCTACTTAAAAAGAAAATAAGGTTGGCATTGGCATCTCCCGGAGTTTGCTCTACAAGGGTCTTTATATTCCTCCTCCAGCGCGCTGGTGTATATCTTAGCAGCATCTGTGCATCCGCGATGTTTTTCGGTGGAATATCCGCCACATCCCGGCCGGAGGCATTATTAGGCGGGCCCCATTTCCACCCCTCACCATGATGAGTTAACTTCTGCGCCGGCGCCTTTTCCTTTTTTCGGAAAGGGTTCCAAACCTCAGCAAGCTCTTCCCTGATAATCTCTTTTAGTCTTTGTTTGGTGATTTTCATTGTTATTATTATATCCCCGGGGGCATATCCGAGAGTGAGTGCGTACCCGCTGTCACGCCTTGCCGCCATGTGCTCCTCACATCAGACTTGGCGGCGGCGCCAAGCGTCGTTGCCCCAATTTTTAGCAGTTTTTGTTTCAGCGCCTTAAGTTCGGCCTTCTCCGCCGCAGTTGTTGTCTGCTGCAGCTTGTTGTTCAGCTGTCCGTCGATGATCCCGCCGGTTTCTGAGGTGATCTCGCCGGCGGCCAGCAGAACATTGACTCGGTCGATCACCGTCCGCGGAAGACGAAGATTAATTGGTCCGTATTTCTCGACCCGGAAGGCTGCATTGATCTCGGCGCCCGACTCAAATAATATTGCGGAAAGTTCTTCCTTGATAATCTCTTTGAGTCTTTGTTTGGTGATTTTCATTTTATACTCCCCACAGCCAATATCCAAGCCCAACGCCAAGACCAAATGAAGTTAGCTTAGCGACCGTAAAAAGAACATAATCCTCTAGTTCGCCGTTGAGTATCACAAGTTCTTTCCATCTTCTCCATGTGGATCGTATTAAATTTCTTGGTGTGCTCATTTTTAGACTCCGTTATTCTTCTTCTTTTTTTTGCGAGGCGCCGATGAGTTTTCCTATCGCTCCTGCTAGCAAAGCCATATATCTTTTCACCGCCGGATCCTTCTCAAGCGCTCCATGTATTTCTGCGCCCTGCACAAACTGAGTGTTCAGGTCATCTAGAGCAGCTGCCTCTCCCGTTGAAACTTTACCCGATGCTCCAACCTTGCGAGCGCGCTCGATGCTCTTGACGGTCAATTTGCTCTTATTGCGCTTGTCCGGCTTTTCCGGCGCATGCGGATGGCCAGTAACGCCCGATTCGCGGCGTCGCCGGAGAGCGGCAGATTGCATTGCTGCGGATTTCGGGCCCCCTGGCATGCCGCCGGCGCGTCGCGCGGCATCGATGCCGGAAGGATCCCGGGGATCGGGAGTACCGTTGAATTCTGAAAGAATTCTGGTAATTTCCTCTTTGATAATCTTTTGTAACTCTTTTTTTGATACTTTCATTTTTTACTCCTTTAATCCGCTCATACACAGTATCGCTATGAGCCCTGGTAATTCATCTCTTATATAAATACCTGAAAATAATGTCTTTGTCCTTCCGCCGACATAAGAAATTGCGGCATCTAGATGTTTACTAATCTCGGGGTCGGAAGCCATGGCAGGTGTCGCGACCAAAAGCATTGTCCCGGTAGAGGGGGTGCCTTTGGGGACCGGACAAGGTGATCTTGTGGAACAGTTCTGAAATATTGTCGCCCCTAGTGCCGGATCGGTGGGATCTGAAACCAAAGTAGACCCAACAAATATTCTACCGTCCACCGATAGACATTTTTCCAAGTCTTTTGAATCGAATGATTGAATTGATGATTGCTCAGAGGATAATTTAAGAATTTGTGAAAATAATTTTGCAAAAGTCGTGTTTGCAACCGGATACATATTCAAAATGCCCACTTTTCCTCTCAAAAGTTTAAGTTGTCTTTCATTGTCTAATAGAATGTGTGAATGTTTCGAAACATCGTTTAAAAGCGATAATGCATTCTTTCCAATAGTTGGATTTAATAGCTCCTGTGCGGTCGGCCACGAAACGATATAAACAACACGCCCTTCTCCCTGCACAGACTTCAAATAACGGTCAAAAACGCCGTGTAAGGCCGCCGCGGCGCTTCCGGTACCTCCACCCCCTCCTGCTAGTACAAAAAGCCAGTCAACGCGCCCTAGCTTCGTTCTAAGGGCATCCTCTACAACAGCGCTAGCGTTGTTGAAAACGGCCTTGCCGCTATCGACGTCTTTACCCACCCCATCGGCATCGGGAATTAATACCAAATTTTGTGGATCAGTGCCGGCGGGCTGATCCTTTGCCGTTGTGTTGATGAGTAGTGTTTTGTTGAACCCTAGATCAAGAAATGCCTTGGCTAGTTTGCCCCCTCCTCCGCCGACACCAACAAAAGCGCAGTTGAGAGAAGAAACAGCTTCATTATCAGCCAATTGGTCCTCATGCTTGACCTCCGAAGGTTCTCCATAATGTTCAATAAAATCAAAATCGCTCATATTTTTCTCCGCAAAGTAATGTAAATTTAAAACCGCTCTCTATAATTAGATTCCAATTGGTTAAACTTCATTATTAGTATTAAATCAGCTTGCAAGCTTTTCGGCGTATGTAAACCACCCAACGTCAGAAATTACTATTTCATTGGTTGAGGGTCTCATCATAACATTGCCGCGATGAGTATCCCAAAAAACAACGCCTTCGGAACTGAGCGCCATTAATTTATTATAAAATTGATCGACTAGATTGCCATCTTCGGGACGCTTTAGGGAGGCATCCTCAATACTAGAGGATCCGGCCGCTGGTGGCTCGCGAGGAATCTTTATGGCATCTTCAAGTCGTTTAACGAGTCTATTAGCTTGCATTTCTAGCTTCTTCTTCGGAGAAGTATAAATACTAGATGACGTCGGAGTATTATCGGCAAATCGCATTGCTAGTTTTCTAATTTGACGGATCCACCGGCCGCGATAGTCATTAAACGATTTTGGAGACTCTAGATCGAGGACAAGGCGCTCAAATTCCTGTCCAGCCTGCATTTTTGTTCTTCCGAGCCTATTTTCGGCCTCATTTGGAGGAATTTCGGCAAAGTAAGTATACCAGCGGTCACCATCGCGCTCTCGATATAGCTTCTCACCGAAGTTATCTCTGAGCGCGGGGATTAACATTTTAGGGTCAGAGATGTCGAATAACCACTCTTTTTCGGCCTCTTCGCTCTTAAACGTGCCGGCATGGCCAAATAATTGTTCTTTAACGCGGTTTGGAAGGGGCACTAGGCGCTCTACAGGGATCCCATACACCTTTATTGAGTTCCCGGAGAGCCACCCGCTCTTAATATCATAAATAATATCAACTATTTGCCCGATTTCGGGTAAAATGGAGGCTAATTCTGGTTTTTTGTACTCTAATTGGCGTTTTTTCCACCTTGCGAGGGTATAACCCCTCTTTTCGTGAGGAAATTGGGTGATTTTTAAGACCATATCGCGACCTTTGCCTTCTTCGGTGCGTATTTCGTATACAATTCCACTACCGGGGCTCGGTTGGCCTCGTTGGCCGATGGTGCCGCGGCCTATTTCCTTTCCAAGCTGCGCGCCAAGCTTATCGGCGAGCATTTCTGCTATTTCTCGTGCTGATTCGGGGTCAAGATCTACTAAATTAACCCCTTGCCTCTTGGCTTCACGGCCACCGATCACATTTTGCTCTTCATTGAGCTTATTTTGTATTTTTTCGAGCAAATCCAGAGTTTTTTTGTTCATTTTGATACTTCGGCCCTTACATCTTGCAATAATTTTGGTAAATCTAAGCCAGCACAGTCTATTTTTCCTTTTGTATAATTATAATGATTGTTAAAACCTCGAAATTTACCCTTAATGCTGGGCTTATGTACCGTTTTGCAGAAAATTCCATCAGTTTTAGGGTATTCTAGGGGTATATCAAGGCCCAAATGCAAGGCTTTCCACAATTTTTTCAGGGCTTCGAGCTGAATTGGATAAAAATCAGTAAAATTAGTCATTTTGTGGCCATGAACTAGGGCATTTTGGACAATTGGGCGTTCTCCAAAGCCGTTTTTAACGTACCAATCCTGATATTTGGGGTAATATGCGTTGGAAATCTCGATTCCAATGCTATTTTGGTTGCCTACACGGCTTGAACAGTGCCATGCGCCATGTTGAGTGTCCAAAACTTGGTAAATAGTGCCATCATTGTCCAAACAAAAGTGTACAGAGATGCCTCTTTTGTTCAATATACGTGCACATATCTCTGAGGAGAGGCATACATCCCAATGATTAACAAAATTAAGAGGTTTTCGCTCTAATTTACCAGAATTATCATAATATTTGCCCGATTTTATCTTTAAACCGCCCGGATCATCCCATAAAACTACTTTATCCCACTCAATTTCCAAAAAACGGCCATTATGAACGATATATTTCTGTTCTCCGCCATTTAATCGACATGCTTGGGGCTTATAGTCGGAAATTTCGACTTGTCGCTCGGTCCAAATGCGCCGATAGGTGCCCGGGCCGCATAATCCATCTGCTTTAAGGCTATTTTTACGTTGCCAGCGCTTAATTGCGTTAACTAAACGCTCATCGAAGTGATTTTCATCAAACCAGGTAGGATTCCAGCCCAGTTTGTTGGCAGATGCTTCATTATAAAAATCTTTATCCATACTTATAAGTAGTTAAGCCATTGCTTCGAAGGTTTTTTTTAATCAAGCTTAAGTTCCATAAAATACATGATATTATCATACTAATTGGCCGCCTTCCCGGTCATGTTAGTATTTATAATAGGAGGAATATCAAATTGTCAGGTTTTCGTCGACATAAATCAATTGTGGACCGCGCAGCTGCTGATCGGGCGCGCCATAAGAAAAAAATTGAAAAAGCGATTAAAGAATCAATTAAAGATGTTATTGCTGATGAGTCTATTATTGGACAGAATGGAAAAAAGAAAATACGAATCCCCGTTAAAGGAATAAAAGAATATAGATTCGTATATGGCTCTGGTGAACAAAAGAAAGTTGGATCGGCCGGGAAACATCATATTAACCGCGGCCAAAGAGTTTCGAAAAAGAGTACCCAAAGGGGCAACAAACCAGGGGATAAGACGGCGGGTAATGAAGAAGGAGAAGAAAAATACGAAGTAGAAATAACTTTAGAAGAATTGGCCGAGTATCTTTTCAATGATCTTGAGCTTCCAGATCTTGAAAAGAAAAAATTCAGATTTATAGATGAAACAGCATATAAGCGCAAAGGATATCGCTTTCAAGGGCCGCGGCCGCGATTATCTAAAAAAGAAACCCTTAAAAGAAAAATAAAAAGGAAGAAAAAGGCTATAGCTGCCGGTACCTACAATCCAGACGAAGACGAACGATTCCCTTTCCACAAAGATGATATGAAATATCATCATATCAAAGCAAAACCAAAAGAGAATACATCAGCTGTTATATTTTTATTAATGGATGTCTCTGGTTCTATGACAGCATCCAAAAAATTTATCGCAAGAAGCTATTTTTTTCTTATGTATCAGTTCCTGAGATATCGTTATGAGAAAATTGAAGTAGTTTTTATTTCTCACACGACCACCGCGAAGCGCGTTACTGAAGATCAGTTCTTTAAAAGAATTAGTGTTGGTGGTACAATGATGTCATCTGCTTTAGAGCTCAGTAAAGAATTAATTGAAAAAGAGTATCACCCAGCTTCGTGGAACATTTACACCTTCTATTGCGGAGATGGAGAAAATTGGGTTGACGATAATATGAAAACCATTGAGTTGTTAAAAGAACTAAAGCAAATTAATCAATTAATGGTTTATGCCGAGATTAAGGAACGACCAGAAGAGCCCGATGCAGAAGATACTTTGATTGACTGGCACTCGCCCTCGTTTTCTGCATGGGAAAATGACTCGCCCGACTCTATGTGGACCCTTTCCACACAGCTATTAGATGATAAATTTAAAAAAGTATTATTGACTAATCCAAATAGTATCTGGCCGATATTTAAAAAGATTTTTGGAGCGAAAACCCCATGAGTGACTGGACAGTCGAGGAACTAGAGTATTGGGATAATAAAATCTGCCAGCTTGGCAAAAAATATGGTCTTGACTGGTATGATATCGATTACGAAATAATTGATTACCATGAAATGATAAGCGCCATGGCATATGTTGGTCTTCCTACGCACTATCGCCATTGGTCTTTCGGGAAAGCATACGAAAGAACACACACCTTGTATAACGCTGGAATGCAAGGCCTTCCTTACGAGATGATTATAAATACCAATCCAAGCATTGCTTATTTAATGTTAGAAAATTCTATGTTTATCCACATTCTTACCATGTCTCACTGTGTGGGCCATTCTGATTTCTTTAAAAAAAATCGCATGTTTGCACACACTGATGCCGATAATACTCTCACCAAGTTTAAGGCAGCTGCTAAATATATACGCAGCCTAATAGAAGATCCATCAATCGGAATGGAAGAAGTGGAGAAAATGATGGATGCCTGTCATGCAATTAAATATCAAATTCCTAGATATCCCGGGATTAAACGGCACTCTCCCGACGATTTAAAAAATATTTACGCCCAGAAAATTTTGGAGGATAAAACAGGACAATATGATGATTTTGACTTAGAAAAAATTCCTCTCGAACGAGAATATAATTTATTAGCATTTATAGCCGATCATAGTCGAAATTTAAAAGAATGGCAACGAAATCTTATACGTATAACCGAAGAAAATTCTTCTTATTTTATCCCGCAAGCACTTACTAAAATTATGAATGAAGGATGGGCAGTTTTAATGCACGAAAAAATAGTTAAGGACCTCGAACTTCCAGATAAATATCATATTCCATTTATAAAACTTCATAATCAGATTGTTCGGCCCTCACTTGCACAAATAAATCCTTATCACCTGGGATATAAAATATTTAAGGACATAGAAGAAAAATACGGATTTGAAGAATGTTTATTAGTTAGAGAGGTTCACAATGATATTACATTTTTAAGGAAATATCTTACTTTTGAGCTTTGTGATAAAATGAATTTATTTTCTTATTCCTTCAAAAAAGATAAAGGTTCCACAACGATAGATGAGGTATCTGATGAAATTGGGTGGGAAATGATCAGAGATAACCTAATTAAAACAGTAGGACTCAATGGAGTTCCGGTAGTATACGTGGAAGAAATGTTGAACGATCATACATTAATATTGCAGCATGAGCATGATGGTCGGGACTTGGATATCCCTTATGCGAAAAAAGTTCATGAATACATCAAATATTTATGGGCCGATGAAGTAGAATTATTTACCACTTTGGAAGGGGACGATTGGGAATTTTAATGGCCACTAAAACAAAAAACTTTTTATCTTCAATAAAATCTCATCAAGAGAATAAAACAACTGAAATATTTGAAGGGACACTTTTAGATTATCTTGAGTTAGTTGAGAAAAATCCAGCTGTCGCTTCTCTTGCTCATCGGCGCCTATATGATGCCATTGTCATTCACGGCGTCACGCGTATGAAAGAGTCTAATAGCCGCTGTCAAAAAATTTTCAACGGAGAAGAACTTAAGACTTATGATTATTTCCAATCACATTTTTTCGGGATGGAACAGTCTATTAAAAAAATCATGCGGTTTCTTCAATCAGCGTCGCTACGTGGCGAAGAGAGCCGACAAGTTCTTCTTCTGCTGGGCCCCGTGGGCGCCGGTAAATCAGCGCTTGTAGAACATACTAAAAAAGCGCTGGAACAATCTCTTCCAGCTCATCATATTAAGGATTGTCCTATTCGTGAAGAGCCTCTCCATTTAATTCCGCGCAGCCTTCGCGACGAATTTAAAGATACATACAAAATCACCATTGAGGGCGATCTGTGTCCAGTTTGCCGTCATCGGCTTCTTAATGAATTCGATGGCAATTATATGTCAATGCCAATCGTCACCTCCACCTTTTCTATCCGAGGGCGCCGGGGAATCGGGGTTGTGCCACCGATGGATCCCAATACACAAGATACGAGCATTTTGATTGGCTCTGAAGACATTTCAAAACTTGATCTATACCCAGAAGATGACCCAAGGGTTCTAAGTCTCAACGGAGCTTTCAATGTAGGAAACCGCGGCATTGTAGAGTTTGTTGAGGTCTTCAAAAATGAAATTGAATTCTTGCATACGATGATTACTGCAACACAGGAAAAGTCAGTCCCTTCTCCTGGGAAGCAGGCTATGATTTATTTTGATGGTGTGATCTTGTCTCATTGTAACGAGGCAGAATGGAATAAATTTAAGTCTGAGCACACTAATGAGGCGATCTTGGACAGGATTGTGCGTGTTAACGTGCCCTATTGCTTAGAATATTCACAAGAAGAAAAGATTTATAAGAAGCTTTTACAATCCTCAGATTTTAATTGTCACATAGCACCACACACTTTGGAAATTGCTTCTATGTTTGCGGTATTATCACGCCTAAAGGCCACTAACAAAATAGATGCTCTCACAAAGATGAAGATCTATAACGGTGAAGAGATTATAGAAAAGGGACTTATTAAGAAAGTAGATATTAATGATTTGCGAGAAGAGGTTAGAGACGAAGGAATGACGGGCATTTCTACTCGCTTTATTATGAAAGCAATTGACAACGCGCTAACCGATTCAGACAAAGATATGATAACTCCGATTTCTATGCGAGATTCATTAATTAAACAGGTTAAAGAACAAATTACAAACGAAGATGATCGTAAACACTATCTCGTATATTTGCAGAAGACTCTTCATGAGGAGTATCTTAAGATTCTTGAAAAAGAGATCACCAAAGCATTTGTCTCTGCTTATGAAGAACAGGCAGAAGCCCTGTTCAACAACTATCTTGATCATGCTGAGGCGTACGTAAATGCCACCAAAGTTAGGGATCGTGTAACCCACGAAGAAATGGATCCAGACGAAAAATTCTTAGGGAGTATTGAAGAACAAATTGGTATTAAGGGCACCTCAAAAGACAACTTCAGAGCTGACATCACCTCTTATATGTTTGCAAAATTACGTCGAGGAGAAAAAATTGATTGGAAAGCCTATGGCCCTCTCAAGGAAGCCATTGAGAGTAAACTTGTAGCCAGTGTTAAGCAAATCTCACGTATTGTTACAAAGTCTAAGAGTCGCGACAATAAGCAACAGCGAAAATATAATGAAATGGTTGCAACTCTTATGGAGAATTATGGGTATAATGAAGATTCTGCTGAAGAGGTTATTAAGTTTGCAGCCAATAACTTGTGGCGTGATTCCTAAGAAAAATCATCGGCACTTCTATGTTTTTGTCGAACTTTTTCACTAATTGGGATGGCTTCGCCATCGCCGTCGATTCGCACAAAAGTCATCTGCGTACTAACAACGGCACGTTGAGTTCCATTGTATACAGAGTGTCTTCTTGCTTCCATATTTAGCGTTAGGGATGTCTTGCCCACCTTTGCCACGTCGCCATAAATTTTGATGATTTGGCCCGGTCTGCAGGGCTTCTCAAAAGTTAATCCAGCAATGTGTTTGGTTACCATGCGCGGCGTGTCGGCGACTTGGGCAGCATATGAGGCTGCAGCTTCATCTAGCCACGCCAACATTACTCCACCAAATAAATTTCCATGATAGCCGACGTCTTGCGTTTTAACAAAATGTGTTGAAATTAGTTCCATATTAAATATATTAGTTTAAATCAATGCCCAAACTAGGAATTGTGCCCGACAGCTTTCTAGACGGCGGGCCTCCGGCTTTGGCGGGCTCGTCGCGCAGCGAAGCCATCTCTTCTTTGCTGGGCTTGTAGAATCCGGGTTGGAGATTGTCTAGAACATATACAATATGTTTAACTTTATCGTCTCGGCTTTCACCAGCCGCCAATTTCAAAGCGTCCATTAAACGAGGTATTACTGATTCAGCTGCTTTTATTTTGGCTTCCTCTTCGCGACGAGCAACCGCTTCGTCACCCCAGACTCTACCAATGTCTTTTCTGAGTAATTTACGAAATTGTTTCGTCAACTCACGCGACTCACGCTCAGCAGCGTGAGCTATATCACGCTCTACCTCTTCATCAGCGGTCCATGGAGGGTGAACTTCAGGAATATCATCGATAATGATACGAAGTTCTTCGCGAATGATTTGTTTAAGCTGTGTTTTGTTGGTAATTTTCATTGGGAAGGTTTGTCGATATTAATTAGTCTGAAATTTTATTCGGGTGGTTTTTTGGGAGACTCCTCCGAGGCCGAATACCATTCTACCTTATTAAATTGAGGAAGTTTATCAAAAAAAGTATTAATAATGTGTTGATCGACCCTAGTAGCAATTCCATTCGGCGCTATTATAATTTTATCATTTCCTGTTTTGTCTTTTCGTTCTTCTATATAAGATACATTTCCAACGGGCAAAAGATTTTCGTGTTCCGCGAGAAAGCCGTCCTCATCTACACGCCCAGAAGCGGATGGAACAACAATTAAATCCCAAGGCATTCCATCTGCAGGATTTTCAAATTCTGGATATTCTCCATAATGAAATGGTAAATTATGTGATTTGTTGGTGGCGCCGAATGCTTTGCTACCTCCTATCTCGACGTCAATGTTTATGATTTGATTTGGATCTTGAGTAATAATAAATTCCATTGCTTCGCGGGAACCAATTCTACGAACGCCTTCATTCAAATACTTCCGCCAATTTTCAAGTAGGAGTTTCACTCTGCAGACGCCGGTTTCCACGCATCTGCGGGCAGTTCGCGGTCCTTTGGAAGTTCTTCTGCAAACTCATAGAATCGATGCATAATACGTTGATAATTCTTTTTATTAAGGAGTTTCACCCATCCTGGATGTTCCTGCTCATATATATAAAAAAGTAATTTTACAATTTTCGACAGACTCTCGTTTCCGGCAAAATTTTCAATTTCGTACCGGATCAGGGCCGCGGCGTTCAATGGTCCGGATGGCAAATCCGAGAGTTCCGACCAATCCGCACTCAGTGTGTTTTTTACCAATTTGAAAATCGGAATAAGGCGCGCCTGGATCTCTTCTGTTGAATTGGCATAGCGTATATTTGACTGAGTTTTGGGGTCTTTTTGTCGATGCTGACGCGCGATGCCCTTGGCTCGTTCCAGGGTGCCAGCTCGAAAATGATTAATCATGTGAGTTAGTTCATGCTCCACGACCTCCCGAACAGTGCCCCTCTTGTTTCCTACATATGCTAGTACGCCGTATTCGTCGAGGGCCCTAAACTCGTCTTCGCTCATATTAAAACTCTCACCCATTAAGTTAATACCCAACATACCGTCTGCGTAAATTCCCAGTAACCTTTTACTTTTTTCTGGGTTGTCCTGCCCTAGGTACTTCGCCGCCGAAATCATCTCGAAATTAATAAGTCCATAAGCAATCTCTAGTGTGGTCGATTCATGAATTTTGTAAGTAAATTTTTCCTCAGTCTCTAGGCCCAACAATTCGGGACCCCCGGGGATTTCTTTTAATCTGCTCCACGCTTCCTGTATGCGCGGCTCAACCAAAAAATATTGATGTGCGAGATAGGGATCCCCCTCATCTGGCTCAGGCGCCTCTTCGTTCGGCTCTTCACCTTCTGTAACTCCCTCATCTACGCCCAACAACCCCTTTGTCTTTTTAGCCAATTCCTCATCATCTTCGAAAAATTTCATCATTTCCTCGGGATCCCACCACTCTCCATACTCTTTTTGTTCTTCTTCGCTTTCCCACTCAAAATTAGAGGGGGTGGTATACAAATCAACGAAAAAATCTACCAAATCTGAGTAAACTTGATCAGTCTGGCGCTCGGCAAGATACTTCCGCCAGTTTTCGAATAGGAGTTTCATTTTCTTTTAACCCTTATGCGAATCTTCCTTCTCTTCTTTGACTCCTTAAGTTCTAGCTTTTTCTGCGGTTCAGCTTTTTCTGCCGTTTCTTTTTGCTTCTGTTGCAGCATAGCTATCACCTCCTCGTCAAAACTCATCTCGGGATCGAAAAACTCATACTTGTACATCAAGGGCACCCACCATTGAGGGAGCCAGGTGGCGTCGGCCATTTCTCGATTATTTGGTGTGGTATAATAAGAAACTCTGTCATAGGAGTCTCCACTATATGTATTAGCCATATCTTGCATCTTGTTTATCATGTTTGGAATCAAATCCTTTAGGCCGCCCC
>Ga0209756_1001293_pt1 | contig 23250 bp, 47 predicted proteins | sample ETNvirenome_6_85_FD_184071 | JGI IMG/M metagenome (GOLD analysis project Ga0209756, IMG submission 184071) | Marine viral communities from the Pacific Ocean - ETNP_6_85 (SPAdes) (version 3) | ecosystem: Environmental > Aquatic > Marine > Oceanic | place: Pacific Ocean | collected 2013-06-19 | reverse complement strand
GTTATCATTTTCTTTTGCCTTTCTAAATGCTTTGTCTAATTGTTCTAGTTTAAAAAGTTTTATTTCTGCTTGTCTTTCAAAATGAATTGAAACAAGAAATAAAACAAAACCAAAAACAATTAGCCCTATACCAATGTATAGGACTAAATTGTAATCAATCATTATTGATTGCCTTTCTTTTTTACTCGTTCAAGTTTTTCTTTAACTCTTACAAGTTCTTCTCTCATGTGATTTATTAATGTAAGCAAAGAAATTTGATAAGAATATAATTCCACTTCACTTGCTTTTGTTAAGTCTAATCTATTCATTATGCCACCTCTTTCGTTAGGATTAATGGTTCTTCAAATTTATGCGAAGAAATAAAAAAGCTAACATAATCATCACTATCTAATAAAGATAATGCAGATAAAAATTTATTTGCGTCATCTAAATTATCGGCGTGTTTTTCTATTCTGTAATTTTCAGAATGACTTGATTTATATTTTCGTATTACAAAGTATATCATTTATGCCTCGATTGTTTGGGTTGCTTTTATAGTCATGGGATTTTTTGCCATTCTCCATTGATTTCCTTTTTCATCTGGTGTTGCGTCCATGTCCCAATAGATAAAACATACTACTCCATTTTTAGAAATAAATGCTTTACCTACTGTATTTGTATTTGGTTTAAACCAACTACCATTCCTCGTAATTACTTTCTCATGCTTTTTAGCATAATAAGTTACAACAAAGTTATCTGGTATATTGTTTATATCTACTTTATTTGTCATTGTTTCCTTTCTGTTATATCTGGGATATTATATTAAATACCCCAGATAGTCAACAACTAATTTACACTATTTTCAGCTTGGTTTTGCTCATACAATAACCTCGCTTTTATCTTGTCCTCTCTTGAAGAATTTTTGTTCTTCATTCCTTTAACTCTTTCAGCAAGATTTTTAGGATTATAGATTACAAGCCCAGTAGAGTTTGTTCTGATTATTTCTGCGTCAGTAATATTCAAACCAAGTTCAGTAGATAATTCTATTGCTTCATCTAAATATTTATAACCTTTAAGACCGATTTTAATTTCTTTCATCTGGTCTAATACAGATTTAATCCAATTTCTATGAGCAATAACAAATTTACCTTTTGCTTGTTTCCACTCTTTAAGCATTAGGAATTGTTCTTGCGTACAAGCAATAGACCTATCTCTACAATATTCTCGCCCAATTAAGTCAAGCTGATATTTCTCGTTCCATTGTTTGCCATAGCCACTATCCTCACTCCCAAGATATTTATTATTGTTATCAGTATATTTTGTTAAGTGTGGGTTATTGTCTTTACCCTCTTGCTCAATTAAAATATCTGGGTTGCAATTATCTTGTGCTTTGAGTTCATCACGATATAGAGCATAGCCATAAGCTTTGTTGCTATCATAACTATCGCTACCAGTACCCTCGAACTCGCCATTTAATTTAAAGTCAAAATGCTCTTCAACATTTTGTTCTTTCATAATTGGCTTGTTGTCATAATCTCTATCTTCTACTTGTCCTAAATAATGAAAATGAAAACAACTATCTTTTGCAATAGTCGAAACATTTTCAAACTTGTTTTGTAGATGATATGCCATTTTGACATCTTCTGGTGTATAATGTTTTCTAACAATGGTTTCGGCTAAATTCCAACCCTTGTCATTTAACTCAATTTGTTCTGCTTTGAGGTCATCATACTTTTGTTTTTCTTGTGTGTTTTCTTGTTCCAAGTGTACTCGCATACGATTTGCGATCTTGTTTCTATACTCTTGGTTCAATCTTATTCTGCTCATGTTTGTTGTCCTTTCTGTTGTTTGCATAAATAAATTTTTATACTACTTGACAATACTTGTCAAGGGATTATATAAGATATTATATTATTTATAAAAACTTAATATAACATTTAAGCTATTCTGCTTGTGGCAGTACAAAAACGCACAAGCAGAATGCAGAAAGAATTTATGAATTAAATTGATCTTGTAACTAGGCATCAATTTTTTGGGACAACTTCTGGTTGTGAAGTAAATTAACGAATCAGTTAACCTACCAATGACCAGAACTGATCCCTGATCCTTGTTATTAGTGGGCTAAGGCACATGCAACCGGCCTGTGAAGAGCAAGGATCTGGGATCAGTGTTGTAACTGCCGGATTTAAACGGCTATAGTACAGGTAGTGTCGGGGATCTCTTAAGCTGATAATGACGCGACTCAGCGACCTGCACGGGACAACACCGGTCAAAAAATTCCAATCTGTTAGGAATGGGGCGTACAATCTGAGGTTGTACGCTTCTTTTTTGGGGTGGGCCCGCCCGGAAAGCTGCAAGCCTGCAAGCGTAAGATTTCAAGCTTGACAATGGTTCTGGGATATTATAAGATATAAAATTAACAAAGGAGAAATAAATGAGTACAAGATCAAATATAGCAATAGAAGACCCGAAGACAAAAAAAGTAAAAGTTATATATGTACACTCGGACGGCTACCCTTACGGAGTGGGTAAATGCCTGGTTGATCATTATAATAAAAGAGATGTTGCGGAACTATTATTTAATCATGGAGATGCCAGCTATTTAGGTGATACCATTGATGAGTGTAGTTTTTATGGAAGAGACTGGAAGAGAGACGAAGAGCCAGCAAAGACTTTCAATAATGAATCACACTACATGAGATATATGGACGGTGAATTTATGATTGAATATATCTATCTATTTAAAAATAATAGATGGCATGTAGCAACATCAAAATCAATTAAAACTAAAGATGGTTTTAATGATGCTCAATTTTATTTTAGTAAACTTGAGCCTGTGATCATGAACAAGGAATATATAAAATACAAAGACAAACACGAAAAACATGCAGAAGTTAAGATGATCTCTAAAATTGGAGACATGTTGAAGGGTGCAGGGTTTGACGGAGACAACATAAGCATCCAAGGTGGAAGTACAAAAAAATCAAATTAATGTATAAAACTGTTATCTGGAATACCGGACTCGCGGCAGCGCGGGTCCGGTATAAAAAAAATAAAAAAAGAGTAAGAGCTCAAGCGCCCAAGCGGGTGGGCCCGCCCAATAAAGTCCAAGCGTCCAAGCTCCCAAGCTTGACAGGTCCCAAGCTATAAGATATTATAGGATTTAAAAACGAAAGGAAAAAATGAAAAAAGAAAAAACAGAAGAACGAAAAAACAGGTTCAATGGTGAAGCTGTTATGTTAACTAAAGAAGAAGCGCGCATTCATGATAAAATTTTTATTGATGAGATAGCCGCGACCATCGAGGACAGGACCCTGGGCACTGGCGGATCTAAGCACTGGGACAAAATGAGAAAGGGCCTGAACTACTTCAGACAGCATAACGCCAAAGCTTATATGGTGCTGTTAGACTGATGCTAAAAAAAGAAGCAAGACAAATCACCGGCGGGCTGTCGAAGCCGTCCAAGATGCCCGGACCGGCGCACAACCTGCCGGCCTGGAAGTGTATCACAGGCGTGAAGCTGCAGGCGGTCCCCGGATCCGTGTGCGCTGGCTGTTACGCCATGAAAGGCCGCTACAGGTTCAGGAACGTGAAAGAGGCGCTCAACCGTAGGTTGCAAGCATTGACCCACCCGAGATGGGTGGACGCCATGGTAACACTGATCAAGGACCAGGACTGGTTCCGCTGGCACGACTCCGGCGACATCCAGAGCCCTGAGCATCTCAAAAATATTTTTGAAGTGTGCAAGCGTACACCAGGGACCCGGCACTGGATGCCAACACGAGAAGTAAAATTTTTGACGCTTATGGATCCTGACGTAATTCCGCCAAATTTAATTATTAGAATAAGCTCACATATGATAGACCAGGGACCGGTGAAGCACTGGCCGTGGACTTCTACTGTATCAACGAAGGCCCAGGACAGGACCTGCCCGGCCCCCGATCAGGGGAACGAATGCGGCAGCTGTCGCGCCTGCTGGAACAGGGACACAGCAAACATATGTTATGGTAAACACTAACAGAGATGGACATGACTCACGTATGGAGGCATCCAAAATTTTATGCAGAGCTCAGGAAGCAACGAAGGTTGCAAGCTCGCAAGCTTACAAGCTCTCAAGCTTTAGGGAGCAAGCATCCCAACCTTGAGCCAAGGGCTCAAGCTGAAGTCCCAAGCGAACCAGATCCAAGATCGAAGATCCAGGGTACAAGCGAACCTTCCCCTTATCCGGGGAACAGGAAACAAGAATAAATGTATTCAAATTATGTTTCATGTGAAAGCTAATTTGATGGGGAGAAAAGCGAATTTTATTACCTTTTGTTACCTTGAGTTCTACGGTAAAAAAGTTACCAGAAGGAGCATAGCCCAATAGATCAGGAGTGCCGAATAAAGCCTTATTTTCCAGCCGTGTCCAGCTAATTTTATTTGTATTTCTTTTAAGCTCATGCCAAAATTTAGTCTCCGGTTTTACCAAGGTAACCTCAACTAAAGTTTGCCTATGATTTTTCCCATTTTAGGATAAGGATCTCGTTCGCCCTTAATATTAATCCTGTGAGTGTCTCTATCCCCAATTATTCTATTTTGCAACAATTGAATCTGAGAAACATTTAATTTTTCTCCATTAGGCAATTCAATTTGAACTCTCGCCCATTGTGCATGAGGAGATTTAAGAAACTTATTTAAGACTTGAGCTAGTTCTTTTCCTGTCATAATTCTAGCTTGTATTATATCCCATATATTATATATTGCAAGTATGACTAAACCAGGACCAAAACCTATGGTAAAGCCTAAATGGCACCCAATGGATGACCTTACTGAAATGCAGAGAAGATTTGTAGACCACCTAGTCCACAATCAAGGTAGAACTACATTAACTAAGGCGGCCTTAGAAGCAGGCTATTCACCCGCACGTGCAACCATTGAAGGCTCGGAATTAATGGACAATCCTAAGGTGGTGAAATACTATCGTTACAAATTGAACGAAATCAATAGGTCCTACACAGTCACAAACAGTAATTATCTATTGCGACAGCAAAGATTATCAGAGGCCCTAGAGAAGAAAGGTAAGGAAGAGAAATGTGGAATATTCGAAAACCTTATTGGAAAGGCTTCAGGACAATTCGTAGAGACTCATTTACATGGCGACATAAGCGAACTATCCAAACAAGAGAAGATGCATGAGATAAGAAGATTAAAACGAATTCAAAAAGAGACAATCGACCCAGTCGCATCTAAAAAACTTATCGGACGCCACTCAGACAAGTAATTTTGTCATTTTAACAATACAACCCACAGGGAAGATATTCCTATCAGAAAATGAAACATCTTTTTCTTCATATGAGGCAAATGTCCAAACAAACTTTTTTGTTCGTTTGTAGATGTATGCATGTGTTATCATTTTGCTGCATTCGAATTTATCAAATTCTTCTGCTGATGCATGGCCGGCATCGCCCGTTATGTCAACCCACTCGATGCGATAAAAATAATAACGTCTCGAGCCGATCTTAACATGTTTAAACTTTGATTTCTTATTACTCGTCATCCTTATTGTATACTCCAGGATTTATAAAATAAAAATTTAATAATATCATTCATGTGCGCGCGACCCTTAATTTGTTGGTATTGCTTGCTTTTTGAACATTTTGGTAAAAGAGAACAAATAGTGAAAGTTGAAAATTTGCTTAAATAAGCATTGGTAATCAACACTAATTTTAAAATTGTACCAATTGTACCAAATGAAATATGAGGGTCTAGGTACAAATTTGAGCGAATAAGTGTTGGTACTACTATCTTTTTTGAATTGTACCAATTGTACCTCACTTTTAAAAAAAAAAAAAATAAAAAAAATATTTTCATAGAAAAAAGGTATACAATTGGTTAAAACGCCAATTAATGGCTAATTTACTATATTTTTTCATCACTTTTTGTACCTTGAGCTTGATTTTGCTGTGGTACATTTTTATAATATTGGTCTATCTTGCGCAAGAAATCGTGTTGGTGCTTTACAAACTCCTTACCCTCGACTTCAAATTTCTGAAAAAGTAGGTCCTTACTACACATTAAGATTACTCCGGTCTGAATCTTGGTGCCGTAGACATAATTATGGGCCATGCAATATGCCCCGAGTTGAGCGAAATAATCTAAAACCCACTCACGCTTCTTTGGTTTGTTAGTTTGTTTAAAATCTATTATGGCTGGTTTACCATCGTAGATTCCTACAATGTCAGTAGCACCGGCATACAACCCTGGATAGTAGAGGGTGACCTCTTGGCCCCACACCTCTTCCAGTTCCCCGAGCCCTGATTCTATAATCTTTCGCGCCATGGGTTCTGCTTCCTTCCCTATGCTTGTCAGGTCCTTGTGCCCTGAGCCATCAATATAACATTCCAGAAACTTGTGCATGGCAGTACCACGCATCGCTGCAATATCTCTAACCCTATCTGCCGCCTGCGGACCCATACGTGCTTTCCAATCAGCAAGACTCTTTCGTTTCTCCTCCGACTGGGTCGCGGACAGGATAGTAGTCACTGACGGTAGCTTATCATCACCTATATCATAGTGTCGTTTACCATTAATCAATGACCTCATCGACTTAGGGTATTTAAATTTATTTACTTGTTTCATTTTTCTCCTTTAGCCCAACCATTCATTTTAAAAATAGAGTGAATAAGACTGTAGTCTTTTTTACTCTGAGTGTCTCCACGTCTACCGGTATGATTCTCTTGATTAGTTCCCCACTTAAGATTTTCTACACGATAATCTGAAGGGTCATCATTAATATGACAAACTTGAGGTTTGTTTTCAGGATTAGGAATAAAAGCTCTTGCGACAGCACTATGCATTTTAATATAACGAGCTTTATGAGTGATTCTGGATTTAGATTTCTTTAGTTTTATTTCTCTTTTCTCTTCCTCAGAAAAGCTATGAAAAGGGTATAGATGTCTAAAAGATATATTTAAATTTATTTGTTTAGGTTTTTCCTGAGCTTGTCTCCATTTACTTGCAGGATCACTGACTTCTGGCCAATGAATCCTTTGAACATAAGGCCAACAATCTTCTTTAAAAATAGGTGAGGCATCTTCTACAAATCTAAAAGGATGAAAGCCACCTGTTGAATGAATAACATAGGTATCTTTTAATAACTTCGGAAAAAACAATTCTAATTTTTTCATTAAAAGCCATTCCTGTCTATTATTTTTTGTAATTCTTCTCTTTCTTTTTTACTCCTCTTAGATTGTTCATAAGATTCTTTTAATTCATCTTGCTCCTTCTTAAAGGGGTCTTCTATTTTTTGAAAAATTTTATTATAATTTTTTCTATAGAGATCGTTGGAAACCCTTGATTTTCCATCCCATTTTCGACCTTTGGATTTTTCACGTGCCATGCAAATTCCAGTTAAATGCTTTTGTCATTCTGTAATTATTGAGATCAACCACCTTATTATTATCTTCAACATTTTGATAATGATCTAAGATTTGTTTTACCTTTCCCAATTTCGTAATTGAGTAAGGATAAATTAAACAACAAACAAAATAAGCATCTCTAAAGACACAACGCCAGCGGTACTGCATTAAATAATTTGTCCCATCTTTACGTTTTCCTTTACGAGGCTTCTTTGTCACGGTGCCAACCTTTAAAGTTTGATGAACCCAATTAACTACCATCGGATCAGTCATGGTAATCTCCATATTAATACGCCGCGTAAGAGCTACTCTATGTCCTTTACCATTATGATTCTTTTTCTTCTCTTTAGTTTTTGCATAATAAATACTTCCTTCCCCATCAAAGAGTCCGGCGATGTAAGAGATATCACTTTCCTTCACTTTTATTCCTTTTAATGTTATTTAACTCTACTGAATTAGCGAGGTTCCCTGATACAGATATTCTAGTTACATCAGAATAGAAAGGTGCAACGTAATGTTTAATCCAAGATGGAAACATAAATATATCTCTATCCTGAGGACATATAGATTGATAAGTAATGGCTTGTCTATTACCCTCTCCATAAAGAAATGATAAACTTCCTGGTCCTGCAGAATTACCGGTAAAATCTTTTTGTTCTTTAAGAATTTCTTCTGGTACTTTTAAAAATATTACAAAACTTAAAAAATCTGAATGGTCATGAGGTGGATTATATTCATTCTTCTTCATATAATTAACCCATAAAGAATTTAATATATATTCAGGTTTCTTTTTATAAGATTCGTTCTTCCATTTTTGGTAAGCTTGATCATATACTCCAAGAAATTGTGAAATCTCGGGGACATACTTCTGCCGATCCTCGTAAGCATATTCTTCTTTAAGAATACCAGCCAACATATGTCTGTAATCTTGCTTCTTGTTTTTAGCTTCTTCTGCGCCCTTTAATAATTTTTGTTGAAATTCTTCAGAAATTTTTAAATGAACAATACAAGGCCCCCATTGAAGTACACCGTATTTTACTTCTACGGGTTTTTTAGGCATCTTTATTACCTAGCATAGTTCTTAGATTATCGTTTTCTTCAGCGAGTCTATCAATTTCTTTTTCAAAACCCTTGATTCTGAGCCCTGCATTTTTGCATGCAGATTTAAGAATCTCTTTTTGTTTTTTTAACTGGTCAATTCTTTCCTCTAGATCAGCCGGGCCTCTTTTAACCCTACTTATATCTTCACTTGTCAGCATGTTCCCCTCCTTTGACTACCCATTTTAGCACAGTCGTCGCAGGATCAAAAGAATCAAACTCATATCTACTGCACCCGGTGGATACCATCAGAATCAATATAAATATCATCGCGTTGATCCGCATGTATTTCTCCTTCCGAATCACAAACACCGCATTGTGCATGTACTTCTTCTTTTGTTAGTTTATAGGGTACTCTTATAAATCCATTGCCCTTACAATTAGGACAAATTACTTTAGTCGTCTTTTTTGACTTTTCCATTTAACTTCCTCACTTTCTCGTTCACTAAAATATTTATAGTTTGTGATCTGCTTAGTATTGTATTTGGAACAATCTTTTTTCTTAATACATCAATGTTGTCATAGGTCTTATGTGACAGAGACACATTTTTATATTTTGTTATATCAGTCATAGCTGTTATACTCCTTTCTTATTTTTATCATATGGGATTTATCTCATTTATTACAATAGGTGTCAATGAAAATATTATTAACATTAATAATATGTAGCTATACTTCGGGTACATGTCTTCCTCCATACGAGTGGCCCCAACAGTATAGTGATATGTATGATTGTTTTCAGGCAGGTTATGAAACTTCTTTTAAAAGAATGGAAATGCTTGGAAGGGATGAAGTTAATAAACACCAAATTTATATTAGGTTTACTTGTGCACCCACTCCTACTATTTAATTTATTATTCATAATAACCCTCATAGTTTCCGTGCACGTACTCCTATGAGAGCAAAGGCTCCGAGGCTACCCTTTCGGGGTCATCGCTTGACGTACAGGGAATAGCGCGAGGCATTATTTGGACGCCGGTCCTTTTCAATTCTTTTCTTTATTCCATTTTATAAGTATTAGAATTACAACTAAATAAATTAGAAATATTAATCCTAAACTTATAAAAATCAATTCCATATACACCCAAAGAAATCACCACTACCATCATTCATCATGTGAGCATTGATAGGGTAATCAGCGTAGGTGCTCAATTTTATTCTTAATATCTCACAAAGATCGGCGTACTTAACTGTGTCATCAAACAACTTTAGGTTTGCTAACATTTCTTCTGTAACCGCAACCAGTTGATACACACCATCTGTTAGAATTATTAATTCCATTAACGATTCTGTCTATTTTCTTTGTCATCACCTGTTTTTTTTCCAAAATCTATAATTTTCTTGAGCCCTGGTGCCTGTAGCTCTATCTTTGCATAAGGTCTCCATGCTTCTTTAATTAGATTTAACTCAAGCAATAGACTGCTCCACTGTTTAGGTGTTATGTTTTTGCTTGTTATTGTCACTTTTCTTAAACTCATAATAGCCTCCTCTCCGATGAAGTAAGGATAATTGATCTACAACCTTTTCTATTTGTTCATATAGTCCATCCCTATATTCTTCAGGGGTAGTTGTTTCAGTAGAAAGAAGTATTTCAAGTTTTTCTTTTACTTTCTTAAAAGCTTTATTATTTCTCTTAATCAATTTATCTATATCAATCATATCTTTTTACCATTTAATATGCTGTGTGTAACATATCGTCCCTTCTTGTTAGTATAGTTTAAAAACCCTGTCCATTTTGGGTTAGTATTTACTAAAGATTTAAATAATTTTTTAAAAGACATTGCTTCCTTTTCTTCTTCAGGCTTACCGTCTTCTGTAACTTTAAATTTATATTTCATATTGTCCTTTCTTTCTGTATATATAGTATTTTATAGGATTATTGTCAACCCCTATCGCCCTTGTCCTTTATAAATTTTTATACCTGTTTGTCTTCGTTTATGTTTATTCATAGTTGAAGTATTGGGATGACGTCCTTGGGAGCTGCCTTTTTGAATGCGGACGTGTGCCTCTTTTCGATATAAACCCTTAGCTTTCGCCATTAGGTCCAGTCTCTAACATAGGGTGTAGCACCATCTGGTGGTTGTACTATAGGAAGATAGGATATCTTTCCGTTAATATGCTGTTTAAGATCCCCACCACATGTCATACATCTATAAAATTCCTTCGTTATTCCAACTAACATTGTAAGTTGTTTACACGTCGGACATTTCCCATTCACTATCTCTGCTTGAAATCTTATGCTTTTGTCGTTCATATGTTTTCTTGTTTTTTACCACACGTTGGTGATAACGTCCATCACTTAAATCTTCAGCTATTGGATTGTGTCTTCTGGGCCTATTCTTTTTAAGAAAAAAAGCGTATGCTTTTTTATTCATTAATGTTGTAGTAAAGTAAATATAACGTAAGCCATACCTGAGATTAAGGCGCCTACAGATACTAATAGAATACTTTCTACCCTATTAATTTGATGTTCTATTTTAAGAATTTTTTCATGAGTTTGTTTCTGCATAATTCTACATAATTTTTCGTGTGAGTCTATTCGTTGTAATGCGTTTTGTTTAGCCATGATTATTCTAATATAATTTTTTTAATAGATTTTTCGCCCATATAAATCTCTGTCTCAGCCTTAGCCTTGATGCATTTATAAGATACAGTTTCACTGTACTGTCTTTCCGCGTGGCGCTTGCCGCGTAAACATAATCCCATTGAGGGCTGGATACGGTGTTCTTTAATCTCTCCGTTTACAAACATCAGTAATGCAAAAACTGTCTCGATCAAAATATCTCCTTGTTTCCGTTTTTATAATGGATTTCTCTGTTAGCATCTTTTAATTCTTCTATATCTTCTAACACTTTATCCATTTGTTTTCTTAAAAATTCTATGTTCACTTTGTTTAAAGCCATAGATTCAAGATGTTTCTCTATCTTCTCGGTGGTCTTATAAAGATCCTCGATCATCATAAATTGCTCGGAATCTGCAGGAAGCGAACCAAGTTGACCCCGCGGCCATTTGATTCTAAACTCTGTGTTTTCTTTTAAATCTTTTTCCATTAGTTCTACTGTAGTTGAAATTTTATTTTGCGTCTCGATGATACCGAAGTAAGCCCAGGTCCCGATCGCGACCATCGCGATCAACGAGGCTACCGTTTTCATCGGCATTTGTACAGCTGCTTCGTCTGAAATCTTGAGTGCCATTTTAATTACAATTCATTTTATCTAGGTCTGCCGGTACTTCTTTTGTAAACCAGAGCCAAGATTCAATTCTTGTTCCTTCTTGTGTATAAGTACATTTTTTACCTATTGAAACACAAGAGGCCAATGTAACTAATACTAGTAATAAAAATATTTTTTTCATTAGTTATAACTATATCCTGTTGAGGGTTGATTATTACCTAAAACTTCAAATAATTTTTTATGTTGTTCGATGATTTCTTTATCTTTATCCATCATACCATCGACTTGATCTTCTAATTTTAAAACTTGTTGTTGAAGTGTATGTACTTTATCTTCGTGTACCGCTTGAATAGTAGAGAGTTCAAAAGTTCTAGATAAACTCCAACCAGCCAATGCTAGAAGGATTCCCACAAGTAAAGTCATTAATTTTTCAATCATGTTTGCTCCATCTCCAACTCTGAGTTATAAACCTTTTTTCCTGCAGCTTATCATTCTTAGAATCTGTTGCAGTTGTACCATACTCTATTTTTGTCTCATGGGGAACCATATTATAACTACATCCCGATAAACCTATAAGAATAAGCACAATTACTATAATGATAATAGCCCATTTTTCCCATTCATTATGAAATAGTCTCATTAGACATTAATCCTGCTTCTTTTTTTTCTTTTTCTTTCTTTTCTTTTTCTTTTTATCTTCGGCTTCTGGTAAAGTGTTCCATAACTGTTCATCAAGTTGTTTTTCCACTTGCGAAATCTTTTCTTTAACCAAGACCATATCTTGGGAGAGTGAGAAGGTACGACTAAGAGTCCACCCGCCGAGTGCGAGAAGACATGCGAGTAATGCTGTGATGATTTTGTCATTTATCATTGGCAGCTTTCACATTCTCCGGTGTCATCCACTACGACTCCGTTATTTTCGTAACTAGCATCTTCAGCTTTGGCGTGGCACTCACAGTTTCCACATTGACATACATCTAAGTATTCATCAATATGTTCTTTACCACCGCAGTGGCAGTCATGATTACATCGTTTACACTTATTCATCTTTTCCCTTAGGCCCCTTCGGCAGCCCGCTTGCTAGCCATTCCATAAATTTTTTTAATGGCCATAGTAAAAATCCTAAAATTTTTTTTAGCATAGGACCCTCCTATCATTTATTAAAATAATATAGCGCCGATAACAACACCGACAACAAAACCAATAATGTATTCTCTATATAATAGAGACCATTGTTGAATTTTAACTTTTATCTTTTCCATTTTTCTCCTCCAGGTTTGTATAATGGTAGTCGTAACTACCTTCCTCATGTTCATCAGTAATCCATTTTGAAGTTGTTTCAACAGACCATGTTTTTGTATTAACAAGTCGGTTTATTAAATTTTCTGATGGATCTGCAGCTAACGATGGGTCAAATACTCTTAACCTATTGTTAGGCTGGATTGCATAATTGCCATCATCTAATTCAATTACATGACCGCATTTATGTTGGTCAGGCTTTTCTGCATAACCGAAGTTTAATTCGTTATAATCGCCTGGGCACCAATCAATGGTGAACAAATACGTACCTTCTCTCTTCACTTTACGCCTAGATATATAAGTTACCTTAGCGCCTTTTAAGTGATAAAAAGTTGTAACGCTTACATTATAGCTGAAACTATCCCACATTACCAGCTCATTTAATGGCAGTTCTTTTACGTCTGGTTTAGTACAAAATGCAGATATAGGTGCTCTCCACCACAGGCCCCCATCTTCCATATGATAATGAAATAAAGGTACTTGTCCTGGTAGGGAACTAAATCCAAATATTACGCAAGGAAAATATTTATTGTGTGAATCTTTTTGATCTCGGAGATAATTTCCACGGACGTAACATTCTATGATTGGTATGTTGGCATTTAAATACATAATTAATCATTTATCTCCCCCCAGTTATCCCCTGATTCATAATCAACTTTATTAGGAACTTCCAGTGTAACTGCGTTTTCCATAATCTCGATGACTTTTTTAGCCTGTTCATCGTTTTCGATAGACAAATCTAATTCATCGTGGATCTGTATATGCGGTATAATTCCTTCTTTGTAAAGCTCTAACATAGATTTTTTAGTCATGTCAGCAGCACTACCTTGAATTAATTTGTTTAATGCTTTGTATGTATACGCTCTTCTAATCCCTGGTCCATGTTCCCTGAGTGCATCTTCATGGCTCATAGCTTTATGCATCCCAAAACTATTCGGTTCCCATAAATGGAACCTACAAAGACGACCAAGTAAAGTTCTGATCTGTCCTCTGTCCTGTGCTCTGTTGGAAGCTTTCTCCATAAGTTGTTTTACAAATGGAACTTTAGCATGGTACTGATTAAATAAATCAGTTGCTTTTTCTTTAGTTACTCCTAGTTCAGCTTGAAGTTTTGCTTTTCCCATTCCGTAAAATAATCCTAAGTTAATTGTCTTAGCTTGTGATCTAGGAATCTGAGCCATGTCTGCTACTGTTTGATGGAAATCTGCGCTTGAATCTGTGTTGTATGCATCAATAACATCGTACACTGATGGTAGTTTGTATAAAGATGCGTAGTGTACCACCAGTCTAGGCTCTTGCTGAGAATAGTCAAATACACCCCATCTATGGCCCTCCTCAGGGATAAATAATGACCTTATCTTAGGTCCCAGATCCTTGTTTCGTGCAGGAATCTGCTGGAGGTTAGGATTCTGATAAGAAAATCTTCCAGTCACTGTTCCTCCTCCTGCATTTCTAAGTTGATTTATCTCTGCATGTATTCTTCCTTTATGTTCGTATCTTAAAATAGAATCTATAAATGTTGTATGAGCTTTATTAATTTCTCTTGCTTTAGCAATCATATTAACAACAGGATGTTTATGTTCTTGTAAAAAATTTTTAGTGAATGATGGTGCTTCGGTTTTTTCTGTACGAGGATACTCTAATCTTAACATATCAAATACATTCGCAATACTTCTTGCTGCCCAGATCTGTGTATCAATATTAGTTTCTCTTTTAATTGATCGAAGTAATCCTTGTTCTGCTTTTTTAAATTCTGTTTTCATTGCGTGGGCTTTTTCAATATCTACACGCACACCTTTAAATCTCATATCAACTAGACAGGGAAAGAGTTCTGTTTCTAAATCAAATATATCTTCTAGGTCCTGACTGATAATTTCTTTTTTCATTTCTTGCCAAAGTCCTAAAGTTACTTCAGCATCTCGTTCTGCATAAGCACCAACATGCATAGATGGTAGCTTGTACATTTCAGACTTAGGGTCTATCCCCCATTCAGAAGCAGCCTCAGCCAGGGCAGCTTCGTTTTTACCATAACCCAAATAATGCCATGATAAACTATTGAGATCATAACGAAACCTATTCTCATCTGTTACTGCTGCAGCAATCATTGTACAAACAATATCCCCGTTAATTTTAAAGCCCATAGCTCTTAACCAACAGACATCATAAATAGCATTGTGGAAAATTTTTGTTGATGTTGCTTCTAATATATCTTTTAACCAGTCTAAAACCCTTGATCTATCCATATTTCCCCCACCTTCGTGAGCAATAGGGAAATATCCTTTATAATGTTTGGTGGCTACTGCTATACCAATTACTTCTCCATTACCAATAACAGAACCAGATCCTTTTTTAATTAGATCAGGATCTTTTGTTTCTAAGTCTATTGCAATTTCATCAACCTGACGTAAGTCTGGAAATTCTGTAGGTTTAACCCATTCTGTTTGTGCTTCAAACTTAGGAATCTTCATCTATTATCCCCCATGAATTTTTTTTAGATTCTACTTTTGATGTAAAGGTTTGGCTTTTTTGTGCTTCATCTCCATAATCTCTTTCAATAATCATTTCGATAAAGTGAATAGCTTTTTCCAAATCTTGTCTTTTTCCTTTCATCCGGTGACGGATTATGTATTTTATAGCACAGCCTTCTGGGTAGAGCAACTCATTTTCAATCACAAATTTACTTGGCTGAATTTTAAATTTCTGATAATGTTGTCCGCCGATTTGTTTATCCCAAACTTTCGATGTCATATCCTTTTGCCTCCTTTTTTGCTGTCATTATATATAAATTTTGTTTTGTACGCGTTACCCCTACATACCAAACTCTATGTTCTTCATCTTCTTTGTCTTGACTTTTTTCCGTAGCTTCCCTGATTGTTTTTGTGTTGTCCAAAATGAGTAAAACATTTGTCGCTTCACCTCCTTTAGCAGAATGTATTGTAGACAATTGTACTCTTGCATCTTTGGATAATTTTTCTCCGTTTCTTAACATTTCTCTGACGTATAAACATTCTTCTGGATCCACTGTAAATACATCATACCAAGGCGCACGTGGATCAAATTGAAACTCTTTTAAGTCGTACATTTTTTCTTCTGTTGGGTTATCCAGTACAAGTAATGGGCTATATTCTAGTATATCTTTTACTTCAGACAAAGATAACAGTTCTCCTTTTTGCCATCTAATGTAGTTTAGAATACTTCTAAACAAAGTAGCCCTAAAACTTTTTCTACCTTTAATTTGAAAATAAATTCCCATATCTTTTAGAATAGGTTTAAGTTTGTCTAGCCTATCATTAGTTCTGGCAAGGATCAGCCAGTCTTGTTCATATAAAGGAACATCTTCAAGTGTTGTTATAGGATTAACAGACCCTTCTTCACCTCTTGCTTTCCAATTTTTTTTAACCCTTCTTTCATCAGGAATTCTATCTAAAATTTTATCTGCTATTAACTGTACCCTTCTAGGAACCCTGTGAGATTGTGGCAAAATAATGTCTTTTTTAGCTTGGGTAGCTATAAATTTTAGTACATCTGCACCAGCCCAGCCATAAATTGCTTGATCATCATCGCCAGCTAGTATAACATATTTGGAATTTTTCCGCATAATATCTACCATTTTCCACTGTATTGGGGATAAATCCTGTGCTTCATCAACAAATACGACGTCATATTTCGGACACAATTCGGCCACATTAAATTTTTCTATCATATCTGTAAAGTCTTTTAGCTTATAGGAATTTTTATAATTATTTAGTTCGTCTCTTAAAATATATAATAAATTTTTTTCTAGTTCATAAGAATACATGCCGGTATTATATTCTTCTTCGATAGTCATCTCTTTAATTCTGGCTGTATTAATTAAGTTAAAATATTCACTGTTTGAATCCACAAATCCCGTAGTTTCCTGACCATTAGAATAGACTGTTACTTCAATACCCAACTTTCTACCTATGTCTTCGTAATGTTCGTCCTGCATTACCTCACTTTTTTTCATTCCTAGTTTCCAAAAAGCTAGGGAGTGTAGTGTTCTAAAATGTTTTAAATCTTTTCTTTGTAAATGTTTATACGTATCTAACATTCTATTAATAGCTTCAGTTGCTGCTTTAGTAGTAAATGCAAAGTAGCCAATCTTATCCAGGGGTGTTCCCAGTTTATAAAATGTTTTAACATAATTAATAAGTTTAGTTGTTTTCCCTGTTCCCGGAGGCCCGTATATTTTTCTACTAATCACATTATCTCCGTCTTATGTTTTATTTGTGTATGATAAATAGGTACCTCTTCAAAAGATTTTATATTTATTTGTATTACATTTTTTGTAGAAGAATTATATTTTCCTTTGTCTTTAGCAGGAAATCTTTTTTGATCTAGAAACTGTATTTCACATTCTCTATATGCGGTCTCCATAATACGTCCTGTTTTTTCTTCTTTATATTTCCAATCTTTAGCTTTTAATCTGTCATAAAACTTTTCAAATTTAAAGAAAGCATACTCGCCTTCAATAAGAACTGAACCACTTTTAAATGCGGCATCCGTCGTTGCTCTTGGTCCATTTATTTTTGCATGTAATACATCATGTAGTTTTTCTTTTGGTGATGTACCAATAGGTGGTTGTACTGGTTTCTGTGTTTTATATAATTGATCCATTACTGTCTGTTCTTCATCACCTTTAATGAGAGGGGGTAAAAATCCTGCAGCTTTTGCGATTGCATTTCTACGTTTACGTTGATCGTTTAAATGTTCAATTGATCTACAATGTACTGTTGCTGTTGCGATACCATCTGGTTTAGTGACATCAAATTCGTATTCAGGTTCTTCAAAAATTTCTATCTTTCTTAAGTTATTCAGTATGGGGTAAGACCCTTTTGATCCTGCCAGCACTCCAAATCTTTTCTTAACACAAATACCTTTCTTACAGAAATCAGCTAATGGACTTTGTGTACAGGTATATCCTTTCTCGGATCTCTTCCAGGATTTTAATTTACCACTTAATATTTTATCGTCCCATGCATTTGCATGTCGTTCTTCAAAGAACTTAACTGGGGCATTCTTAACTTTTTGTTCCCAGCCATCTGGGTACTTCATTTTAGCAAAAACATGATAGTTGTACATAAATCTATCTTTGCCATCAAAACCTTCTTTATTAGATATTTTAGATATGTCAGCTAGACAAGGAGGACCATCCATTAGATCTCCATCAACCCCTTCGTATATTTTTTTATCTATATTTTCTGTAATCTTTTTTAAATCTTCTTTAGAAACTAGGTTAGCTTCTACAACTGTTAAAAATTTTTCAAGATCAAACGGTGTTCCGTCTATATTTAATGCTCTTCTCTTCCCACCATAGTAAGGAAGATTTATAAATTGGCCTGGTTTTAAGTTCCCTGTTTCCTCGTCTGTGGTTAGTTCGGTTTGCTTTGGAAAGACTTCACAGTCTGGTTTTAATTTAAATAGTGGTAATAGATTACTTAAAAAGGATTTAACTGCTTTTGCATCTGTAAAATGATCCATGAATAAACATAGATGTAAGCCGCCACTTTTAGACTCGATAGGTATCAGAGGTAATTGATAATTTTGTATAACATCTATAAAAATTTTTTTATTAAAGTCATCGTAATCTTTAGGGTCAACATCAATAACACCAAATCTTACTTCTTTATTTTCATTACAAGGTTGAATACCAATAGATAAATTACCCTTAATATGAGCCTCGTAAACTTTTTCTGTTAGAGGTTCGTAATTCCACCTGTATACTGGCTTCTTCTTTCCGCTTTCTGGTTCTACAAAGGCTTTTGGATCATCAAAGTCAGCTAATCCGTAAGCAGCCCTATAACCATCAAAATATTTTATATATCTTTTATCCATAACTTTATTTTGTGTGGGCCTTTCAGTCTCCCTCCAGGCCCACATTGTGCACTCATTCTCTTAGAGAATTAGATAATGCTTTGATCCTTCGGTTTATCTTCGCCGTGTTTCGCTCTGACAGAACCTTTAGAGATACTTTCAGAAAACGTTTTCGCTTGTTGATAAAGTGATTGATCAGTTATGGGTCCAACCTTACTTACTTCCCAACCAAACCAAGTGCCTTTATCATTTGACATTTGGGTTGTTTTTAGTCTGTAAATATGGCTAAAAGATGCCGGTGTAAATAAACCGTTTTTACCTTTTAGTTTTATTCCCGACATCATTGAATTCCATTTTCTACTAATTTTTAATTGAGTAGATTTCATAGATATCAATGCAGTCGATGGACTGTCACCTGTGATGATTACAAAATGAGACGCAGTCTTCTCAATATAATTACCGCTAGGTAGTCTATCTTTGTAGTTTGCATCTGGTTTTGTTTTGGACATGATATCAGAAGAAGAATCATAGATTGCAACTGGTGCACCTGGTCCATCTCCCCTATCTTTCCATTCGATGTATTCAAGTTTATAAAACGCAGGAATGACATTTATGCCCTTCACTCCATCATATAACTCTCCAGAGACAGAATTGAAAATCATTCCTGGCTCTGCACCTTCGACATACTTACCATCACGTTTATTAACTTCTGGTGAAAGTTGTCCAAGGATTTTAAGAAAAGGAAGAGCTAGATCTTCTTGACCTATTTTGCCCAGTCCTTTTGCTGCATCTTCTTCAAAGATATTTGAAGGAAGTCCTGCAGTCTTTTTTTCTGCTACTTGGTTCATGTTTATTTGTTCCTTGTTATTTTTGTTCTGTTGCCCGTGAACAGGTTAAAAAGATCAGAGGGCATCTCTTGTCCAGATTCTAGACGCTCCCTGACCAATGCTTTAAGTGTCATTGGTTCAACCTTTAATTTCTGGACAGGTTGGTACCCTTGACCTTGCGCAAGGACAGCATATTGCTGTGCCTTGTTATCTTCGTCACGACCGAAGGCAACAGTGATTTCATTTTTAATCAAATCACCTAGGCCGTTATCTCGAAGCCATTTAAATGCTTCTTCCTTACTCTTGGCAGGAATGGAAGCACCGTAGACGGGTTTTACTTCTACTGAAGTTCCGTCTGCTAATTTTAATGTAGAGATGTTCATTTCCTGCATCATTGTAGGAATAACTTCTCCCGAAACTAAATCTACTTTTCGTTTTAGTTCCTTTAATTCTTCTTCCTTAACTAGAAATTCTTGTTCTAGCCTTTGGAGTTTTACAACTTGATCAGATAATTTATTGGCGTCATTTGCACCATCTAAATCTGCACGTTGGTCTTGTTCAAAGTCAATACTATTCATTTATTTTTCCTTTCTCGTTTAAATTAATTTCGATGGGATAATAAATTCTATCTTGTTTATCCCATTTCAATAAATTGTATTTTCCATTTGTAAATTCAGAAACAATCGAACACGCAACCCCAATGATCGCCGGATCACCAGTTAATAATAAAAAATCTTTTATGGTATAATCTTTTAAAAGATTTCTTAATTTAAAAATTAATGGTCCTGGAGAAAAAATAATTTGAGAAAATTCTGGTAAGAGAAATTTAAACTCTCCAAACCTAGAAGCACTCATAATATTGATTTTAGGAGCCCCAGCTTTTGTTCCTGGTAATTCCTGTAATATATAAACTTTCGGCTTATAATTATTCTTTACATCCTCGTATTTTATACTTTCTGACATCTTGACAATAGATATAAGACAGTCTATATAAGAAGTCAATACAGAAAGAAAAAAATATTATGAGATATAAATTTAAGACGAAGCCGTACGCGCATCAATTAAAAGCGTTAGAACTTTCTTGCGACAAGGAGTATTTTGCCTATTTTATGGAGATGGGTACTGGTAAATCAAAAGTACTGATAGATAACATTGCTATGCTCTATGATAAGGGTAAAATCAATGGTGTCTTAATTGTGGCACCGAAAGGGGTTGTTAAAACTTGGTATGAACAAGAAATACCGGCACATATGGCTGATCATGTAGAACATACAGATGTATTATGGCAAGCCATGATTACTAAAAGTCAACAAAGAGAATTAGATAAATTATTTGCACCAGGAGAAGATTTACATATTTTAGTAATGAATGTAGAAGCTTTTTCAACTAAAAAAGGTGTGGAGTTTGCAGCTAAATTTCTACGTTGTCATAGAACACTGATGGCAATTGATGAGTCTACTACTATTAAAAATCCTGATGCTAAAAGAACAAGACATATTTGTTCATTAGGGAGCTATGCTCTTTATAGAAGAATTTTAACAGGTTCGCCTGTAACCAAGTCTCCATTAGATTTATATAAACAATGTGAATTTCTTAAAAAAGAATTATTGGGGCATGTTTCTTATTATTCTTTTAGAACTAGATACGCAGTAGTTAGAACTATGCATCTTCCTAGTCATTCTACTCAAATAGTAGTGGGTTATCAAAACTTGGGAGAATTATCAGAAAAATTAAAACCTTTTTCTCATAGAGTTTTAAAGGATGATTGTTTAGACCTACCGGAAAAGACATATATAAAGAGAGTGGTTCAATTAACCCCAGACCAGCTTAAATTATATAAACAAATGAAGATTTTAGCGCTTGCTCAAATGAATGGTAAGATGATGAGCACAGCTACCGTACTTACTCAGTTAATGAGATTACAGCAAATAACTTGTGGCCATTTCACAGCTGATGACGGCAGCTTCCAGGAAGTCCCATCAAATAGACTCCCTGAGTTAATGGACGTATTAGAAGAAGTAGAAGGAAAGGTTGTTATATGGGCCCATTGGCAGAGAGACGTACATAGGATAATCCGGGAGATATCGAAAAAATTTGGCGAAAATAGTTTCGTGGATTATTACGGTTTAACCCCTATGGCCGAGCGTCAAAAAAATATCGAAAAATTCCAGAATAATCCCCAATGTCGTTTTTTTATTGGTACTACTCAGACAGGTGGTTATGGTATCACCTTAACTGCAGCTTCTACTATGATATATTATTCTAATGGTTATGATCTTGAGAAGAGACAGCAATCTGAAGCAAGGATAGATAGGATAGGACAAAAATATCCAATGACTTACATAGATATTATGTGTGAGAAAACTGTTGATGAAAGAATTGTTAAAGCTTTAAAAGAAAAAGTTAATATTGCAACTCAGATTATGGGTGAAGAACTTAAGGCTTGGATTTAATCTACAACTTTTCCGCCAGACCATTTCATTTCTGGCAGACCATTTTCATAATGTTTACCATCGAAAGTAAGAATCTGTTTTCTATTAGCACCAGCTTCATTGTAGCTCACGTGTACCCAACCACCTGCTGGATCATCCTTTTTGTAGAACTCTAAAATTAATTGATCGAAGTCTACGTTATTAGAAAGCCAGTAAGCCGTTTTAATATTTGGGACACCTGCTATTTCAAAGTCGACCGCCTGGCCCTTTGCATGTTGCGACGTTTTTTTGCTGCCGATCGCCTCACAAAGCGCCTCGGAGCGGTAGCCAGAGGTAATAGTAATGGGTTTATCAAAGTGCGCACGAACTGGTTCCAATATTTCATAACATACGTTCTCCAAATTTTTAATGTCCCCGGCCCCTGGTGAGTTATCAATACCTTTACGAGTCGCGGTCATTGATTTAGTAAATTCTTCTAGTTTAAAATGTTTCGATAGCTGCATGATTTTTTATCTTTAACGGTTAAATAGTAAATCTATTTTCTGTGCTGTTGTCAAGTTATTATAGTTGCTTCCGCTTACTTGTTGTGACACTAAATTAGTATCAATTGATGGTAGATTTAATGCCGTAGGTGTGATAGGCGTGTCCTGCATTATTGGAAGTAAAGGGTTCTCGAATACTGGGAATTCAGGAAATTCTAAAGACACTTGACTCATCTCTTGTTGTAGTTCTGAAATAACATTCCAGGCTTCATCCATTGGATTTGTTCCTCCAATTTTTGCTGCATTATCTGCGAATGCATTTAAGATTTCATTTGAAATTGTCATAGGTCTAAACATATTATTATCAATAGAGTTAATTTCTATATTAGAAATTCCCCCTAACGCATCTCTCATACCTTCGTCGGATATATTTAATAATCTTGAAGCATCCATGTCTTGTTTTAAAGTTTTCTTTACATCAAACAATGCACGGTTAGCATTAAGGTATGCATCTACAACTTCTCTTCCTTCAATAGGTCCACCTTTTAAAGCAACCCTTGTAAATAATGATCTTGAATCTCTAGCACCTTGTTTATAGTCAGATACTTTAAACTTCATTGTTCTATCTGGATTAATTTCTACTGCTCTAAAACCAAATAGCCCTTGGAACTCGTCACCGAATTCATAAGCTTGACCATACTCATCATACTTTCCTCCCATAATTA
>Ga0209756_1001289_pt1 | contig 23320 bp, 21 predicted proteins | sample ETNvirenome_6_85_FD_184071 | JGI IMG/M metagenome (GOLD analysis project Ga0209756, IMG submission 184071) | Marine viral communities from the Pacific Ocean - ETNP_6_85 (SPAdes) (version 3) | ecosystem: Environmental > Aquatic > Marine > Oceanic | place: Pacific Ocean | collected 2013-06-19 | reverse complement strand
CAAATAATTAAATAACTGTATTCAAATAATTAAATAACTGTATTCAAATAATTAAATAACTGTATTCAAATAATTTTTAACTTTGTCAAACATTCCTTTATCATCTGTATTAATTCTACGAACATCAGAATACGAATCGTAGGTATCTACTAAAAAATTGAACGGAGCATAGACATTTAAATTACCTCCTCTTGACATTTTTCCTAAGAATCTATCTATATGAGGATATTTACCAAATTTTCTAAAACCTCGAGATTTTTTGGCATTTAACCATTTCAAAACCTTAGTATATGATTTTTCACGATACACTACAAAATGAAGTCCAGAAAAATCACCCACCTTAAATATTGCATTATTCAATCTGACACAGTTATTCATTCCACTAGCTCCTCCTATAAACAAATCCCAATCATGAGGTAATATTTTGAGCAAATCTTGTAATCTGGAAATAGTATCTTCTTTCAATTTTACATCATCTTCCAAAACTAAAATCATATTTAAATTATTCTCAATTGCATAATTGATACATTTACAGTGTGACATCCCTGGTCCAAAAGATTGATTTCCTCTGATAGCGTCAAGAAATTCATACTCAAATTTGAATTTCTTGACTTGCTGTTCCATGATATAATTTCTGTCAGTTCTTTCGACTAAATTAATAATATGAAGTTTCATTTTATTTTACATGACAAATAATAAATTGTTTGATTATATTTGTCGTGAATTTTTCAATTCAATAAAGAACACCGTAATTTTTAATCACACTGAGGTGAAATTCCGAGTCGTTGAACTCATCTCCTCGAAGCTTTTCGGCTGCTTCTTCAAGGTAGTCACCCACCTTCCCGAGCTTGTCCTCTGGGAGGTTCTGGAAGTACCAAGCTTCCCAGTGCTCCGCCTTCACAAAGGCACCTTTGAGAATTTCGTCTCTCGAGGAGTCTTTCTCGGGGATTTTCAATGTGGTAGCCATACACAAAGCTACCATGAATTGGAAAAATCCTCCTCTGGTGCTTCGATTTTTTTCGAGTAGAAAAAGCCTCCCGTAAGGTCCCCAACCAGGCATCGTGACAGAAGATTGATATTCATAATTTTTTTATAAATATCAATTTCGGGGTTACAAATCTCTTACTTTTTGATAAATAAAATAATACAATCTAGTTGGCATAATTATCTCCTTCTGACCAGTCTCATGGATTGCATAAGTTATTTTTTGAAAACCATACTCTTTCATAATTATATCCCATTCAAACCACGAATAATAGTTGTTTTTATCCAAATTATTAAAATCTATTTTTCTTTTCCCTGTAACAGCATTGTTCATCCTCCACCAAGTATGTTCCAAATCTGCTAACATCTTATCAACTATATCAATACAATCATGTTCTTCTATAGCTAAATAACCATCTTTCTTAATAATTCTGTTAAGTTGTCTCAAAGTAAAATCTAATTCAGTTACGTGATGTAAACTAACAAAGGCTGTCACTAAATTGAACATATTATCTTTAAATTCAAAATTCTTACCCTTTCTTATCAATTCATATTTGAATTTTAATCTTTCTCTAGATTTTTCTTGTCCATCAAAAACTTCTTCCATTTCCAAACCATAAACTTCTTCCAAAGATATGTCTAGCTTATTTTTAACACTCATGGTTTTAACCCCGTCACCAAAACCATAATCCAAATAAGTTATCTTCTTAGGTAATTTTATATTTTTCATAACAGATTCCAAGTTTTCTGCCACAATATTAGGTCCAATACATTCCATTCCTCCTTTGTAATAAAAATTCTTCCCTCTATTGTTTTCTCTCAAACTTTTGATAAAATTGAAGACATCTCTATCATCTTTATATTTTCTATTTCTTAATTTGTCAACAACTTTGAAATAATTTCTAGTATTTAACTTTCGACACAAAACTTGACACAATCTAGAAAATATATCTATATTTGATTCTCTAGTACCTAAATTAGAATACTTATCAACTATTTTCATAATTGAGGATATCTGTTGATAAGATTGAGGTTCTTTATAATAGTTCTGAAGCTCTTTGTTTTTGTAAAAATATAACATCTCCTTAATCTTACACTTTTTGTAGGATATACTAACCAAATAATCTTCCACTTCTTTCTTTGTGAATTCAAATCTACTCATAATTTTTATTATGAGTATTATTCTCATTTCTTTCTTTTCTTTATCTTCTTCTCATTTCTTTTAAATTAATTTGGAGACCTTACGGTAGGATTTACGAACACTCTCAGTAGAATCTTTGGTAAATAGCTGGTAACTCTCGCTGGAAAAACCTGCCATCCCAGCATCCATATAAAACAAATTTTCGTAACCTCTTTCAGCTAGCTTGATAATCAGTTCTCTACTAGCAGTGCAAGTTTCACTGGCACAATAAACAACCAGAGGAGTTCCTTTTTTTATTTCTTTTGGAATTCTAATAGTTTTTGCTTTGTAATCCATAGTGACATGTTTTAAATCTTTGTGTTTATCAATATCAGCAAGTGAAGGGTGTTTCTTCCCCAAAGCATAAACCATATAGAATTCTCCGTTTTTCCAGTTCCTTTTAACATATTCAGGTGTGACATAGACTCCACCACTTTTGAGTTTTTTGGTTTCCATCATATCCGAGTGAGAAGGGATAGCAAGTATGGTATGAAAAGAACCTTTTTCCCATTCTCCGTCATCTCCTTGAACCACAAAATGGATATGTTTGGCCCAAATAGTTCCACCCTCTTTGTAACATTGAGGAGAAGCTATTTTCATCACAATAACTCCATTTTTATCAACTCTAGTGCACCCGTGATTTTTAAAAACTTTACCTTTTCCTCGGTTATAAGCTTCCTTGGCAGAGACAATCTTATGGGCTTCTCCGAGTTTTTTGGGTCTAGCAGCCCAAAATAAAACTTTACGACCAGATTTAAATTTATCTTGTTTTAATCTTAATTCGATATCTGAGTTTTCTGGGTGGTGAATTCTACAAGTTTTGGGTGATTCTTTAATAGGGACGGGTTCTAAGCATTCTCTCTTAATCCAAGTAGCCTCGCTTGGATCACACCCATGGCTAAAAATTATCATATTATCTCGACATGTATGACATAGTTTCATCTTTTATTTATTCTTTTCTTTCAAATAAAGAAAAAAAAACAAATTTTAATGAAAAACATATAAAAATGGTACATAGATGGCAGCTCGGTGTTTCGTGCGGTATCCTAACAGCTGTTTGGACTAATCTTTATGTCAATTATACTAGATTACAAATAGCAAAAGTTAAAAAGGAAGATAAATAAAAGATGAATACCGATGATACCAAGAAAACGGTTAATCAAAATAAGGGCAATAAAAAACAAGTAAATAAATTATTAAATGTCTTGGAGAGGAGAAAACCTCAACTAAATAATTTGATAATGAGATTTATCTTGGTTATTCTTCTTATGATTGTTTTCTTTATTAGTCTTGATTTGTATTTATACAATTATAAACCTATTGTTTTATCTAAATTTCAATATTCCTATTATAAAAAAGGGGAGAATGTTCCTCCTGGAATTACTTCCAGTGGAAATAAAGGTTCTGGGACAGGGAAAGGTTTCGTAGTAGCCGAAAAATTGGGAAAATGTGTTGCGGGTTTTTGTGCTTTAGAAAAATCAACTGGGTTAAAAAGATGTCCAGATGGAAATTATCAATTAGTTTACAATACCGAATTGGAAGTCTGTACAAGAAAAGAATTCTGTGATGACGATTTTTTAAGTTATGCTGTTCTAAACAACGGGACTACCAATAAAGACGGGAAATGCGATCCAGGGGTCCCTTGCCGGTGCACTTTTGAAAAGAAATGTAACACCGGTATCATTTCTCCGTTTGAAGTGGTTTTTGGTTCTAATTTTGACCCGTCTCAGAATAATTTTTCTATAGGTCAATTTCCAAATTATGACACACAATATGGGTATGAAGCTATCGAACTTTCGTCTCCTTCTACTGATTTTTGTGATATCAATCCTGCATTTACTTCGAGATTAATTAACGGGTGTGATTTTCAAAATTCTGTCAGAGATAAATTGGATTGTCAAAATATTTCTTCTGTCATTCCTGTTTCTAGTTCACCCGGAGCTTCATCCATAGCAGGAAGATTAGTAGACGGAAAAAATATAAATGTGGGAAACAGAGATTTTATCTCGTATAAATATGTTAATAATGAAACCAAGGAGGGAAAATATTTATTAGATAGTCTTTCCGATAAAGGATATTTAGAGTTTTCTAATGAAAACGATAATACAGACCCGAATAAAATAAGAGAGTTGATTTATTATGACAAGATAAATAAAGATGCTTCAAACACGATAACTATTTCAGGTATCGTTCACTTAGAAAGCAGCCCTTCTACCTTATCGTACGGGACTCTTGGTTTTGGTTTGAGTTGGTCATCTGCTGTTAGACAAGCCCAAACAGGGGTTATAGAAGGCGTATGTACAACAATAGCTGCTTACGAACTTGAAAATGTCAACTGTTTTGTTGCTTCCGATGGACCTAATTATAAAAATATGTTGTTATGCACTCAGAAGGAAAGTCAGCCATGTAAACAAGGGACTCTTGCTTATAATTTTGACAAAATTAGGGGAACAAATACAACAACTAATGGTTCTTTGACAGATGAAGCTTTTTCTAGAAATTTCTGTCAACAGAGAAGTAATTCCAATCCAACCCAATCTACTAATAATTATCTTCAAGACCCTGCTTTCTACACTATGTCGTGTTATTTGGGAAACGGTTGTAATGATACTAAACTAGTTTTAAATAACGAAAAAGGATTAAAAGCAGCAGCTGGAAAATATTATCCAGATGTAGATGTCGACGGAATCAAAGGACAATGGGATGTGATAACAAGCAGTTACCCTATTCTTAATTTATCTAATTTACCAGAAGGTAGTTTGATAAACGAAGAAAGTATAGAACCTGGAGATTTTTGGTCAGTCAAATCTTCTTCAGAAGTTTTAGCATGTAACAAGAAAAGCAAATCCGGGACCAGCACAATATTTGTCGGAAGTTTATTGTCGTTGAATTCGTATATTAGCATCGGTGGTAGTATTAATCAAAATGTAAGACCTGGAATTTGTGTGACAGTGAATGGTTCTACCAATGGATATAGTGTAGTTAATTGTAAATATAATAGTGATAATCAATTTACTATAGGGGTGTCTCCAAATTTAATAGTTGATATTCCTAAAAATAATCCAATCCAAGTTAATCCAATAGATATGACTTCTAGAAACGGGTTTGTATATTATGGGATAATTACCAGACCGGTAAATCAAGCAGGTAATGGTTTAGAAGGGATAAAAGATACACAGAAGTTGAGACTTTCTGATATTAACGGGAATAATATTTCTTCAACTATAGAGGAAGATTTCAACATAGTTATTTTCAAACAATTTTCTTTTTCTGGTGGTAACTATAATACTATTATTTATGATGATAATAATGTTAAAAGAAGAGTTTACTCAGGTTCATCTACCTCTCCTATTTTAGGTAAAGCTAGTTTTGGTTCGAAAGGTACTGCTCCTTTGATACCCCCGCAGAATATTTCCAATATCTTTTTAAATCAGGCTGATATAGGAACTGCGGAATTAACAAATACAGCTTCTAGTTTTCAAGGTGTTAACGAGCCTTTTAAAATCCCCATGAGTATGTATTACCCTGTTTGGAATCCTGTTACTTTTCAACAAGAATGTATCAAATGTAAACCCAATTTAGTTGCCTATCCGGAATTAGGGCTTCAAGAAAATATTGAAAGAATAATTATCCAATATTCTGGCAGAGATTTTCTTAATTATGAATATGATGTCTTTGGAGATAGTTTTGTCTTTACTAGTGTTTCTGAATTAGATGGAACCAAAATAAATACTACTCGAGTTTTTAATTTGACAGAACCTAATCCAAATTTACAAGTAGGTGATTATGTAATGGGTTTTGATTTACAGTTCCCAGTCCAGGTTTTCAGTAATACAGGAACTAGTGCTGGTTATAAACCGGATTATGGTAAGGAGTTGACAGTGATACCTCAATTAACTTATTCTGGTCAAACTAATCCTAAACAGATATATGGTTTTGAAGAAAGTGAAAACACAGATTTTGTGATACCGGCTAATACTAATAATAGAAATAGTGTAACTGTCACTGATAACGGAAGATTGTATATTAAAATAGATGCTAGTGGAAGTAATTTCATAATAGACACTTCCAGCAACGCCAGCGGATACAGTTTTGGGAAAGTTTACAGGCCTTCTGCTTCCAAAAATGACTCTACTTATAACGGTTTTGGTTTTTATTTAACTCCTATTACAAGTATAACAGCTATTTCTAAAGACAAGAAAACTATTACTACAGATGTTCAAGTTTCTTCTACTCTGGGTATAACATCTGCTAAATATTCAAAATATTTACAATTCTGTAGAATTGGAGATGGGTTAGAAATAGATTTGGTTCAAGATTTGGGATTTAACGACCCTACTACAGGAACAGGTGCTGAGATTAAAATTAATAAAATTTCTGATGGAAGAATTACAAACATCGTTGTTGCGGACGGAGGAAAGAACTTTTTACCAAATACTCTTCCTATTGTCGCAGTTGGTAATTATGATTATTATATTACTTAAATTATAGTATTTTCAAATACTATAATTAAGATTTAAAAAGTAGATTAATAAAATGATAGCTAGTTATTTTTTTACTGTTATAGCTTATATTTTACTATTTTCTATTGTAGTATTAAATTTTTTGGCTCAAAAAAAATATAAAGAGAGTAAAATTATTTATGTCGAAAATCCTGCACCTGTATGTATCTTCAGTGATAATCTCCCTTCTGTAAATCAAAGTTCTCTAAATCAATGTAAAGACAAATCAGGAAAAATAATAGACGATTATTTTACTTTTACAGAAGGTGGAATAAAATTTGTGGTGACTGACAAAAATCAAACATTTTATATGAAAATATGTAATCAATACTGTGGACCTAAAAATAGATTAACTAACGGGAATTGTAAAAATCCTTCCAGTAATTATCAAGAATGTATCAAATTACTACAACCTCCAAAAAACTGTAAAAATCCTGCTCAAGCTCTTTTTGTAGATGTTAAAGGAAATCCGTATTTTGCGTCAGATATTTTTCCATCTAAATCTTTAGGGTGTGTTGCAGATTAAAGACTTTCTAATCTAACTTTCATAGTATTCTCTTCTAAAATAATTGGGACGGACCGAGATTTCAAATTTTTGTTATTCTTTTGAAGTCTTTCAAAATTACCTAAAAATTTCTTATAATCTAAATCATCAATAGTTTCTGTTATTTCATTGTTAAGTTGACACAAGAAATTATAAATTTGTATCCTTCTAGGGTATTTATCTATTGTATAATTGACAGCTTTCATAGTATCTATAATAGTTTGGAAATCAGTAAATTCTCCGCCCCCGACAATGAAAATCATATCTATATTTTTAGGAATCAAGACATCGGTTAAAATAAAATCTGTCATTACTAAACAAGGACCTCTCTCTGGCAAACTTTGAATCTTAATTCTTTTAGATTCAAAGTTCTCTGTGCTAAACAAAACAGTTGGTTTGATAATTGTCTTTTTGAGAAGAGAATACATATAACTGAAAGACTCTAACCCATAAGGTCCTGGCATCATTTTGACCAAAATTCTAGAATCAGCGTTGCCTAAAATACGAGTTAGTAAATTTCTAAACTTAGGAGACCTTTTCAAACATTCATTAAGAGTAACTCCTGGGTTAGCTAAACTTTCCAATCCTCTCAAATTAACATTTAAAATTTTCTTCCCGATGTTTATCACATCTTCTTGGTCGGTCATACTTGCATAACTTTCTTTGATACCAACATCTGGTTTGACATAATATTTTGCAAGTTCGTTTTTGTAATAATCCAAATGGTCTTCTTCTGTAATAACAGAAATATCTCTAACAGGTGTAAGATTAACATCAAAACTAGCAAATTCTGGATATAAATAACTCATGTCATTGGAAACATTTTCCACCACAACCAAATCTTCTTTTGTAATTAAACCATCTGCTAAAATTAAAAAGTAATTCTTAGGAACTCCTTTTAATACATCTGCAGCAAAAACATTAAATGTTTTGATGTCTCTGATAATTAATAAAGCTCCTTCCACTCCAGCATTAACTTCTAACAGTTCATTAAAAGATTTATAATCCCTTTTATTGACTTGCTCTTCCCATCCAAAAATGAAGATTCTGGTGAACCTACCTTGAGATTCTGAGGACAGATATTTATAAATTTGAGATTCTAAATCTAATTTTCTAACTGTTAACGGAACTGTCAAAACACAAACTCTGACTTGTTGGATGTATTGGGATAATTTTTGGGTTTCCACAATTAATTCTCCGATGGTCTCTAATTTTTTACCAAATTTTTTCGGAGCAGACTCTATCTTTTTAGAAATAGTGTAATTTTTATCGGTAAACATATCCGTATCTCTGTCTGGAAGTATACCTCCGATATCTTTTTTGAGTTTTAATTCTTTGGCGTCGTCGTAATTTTCATCCAGGCGAGGCAATTTAATAGTTTCTCCTGACTCTTTTAACAAGATATCTGCTGTTTCTTTTTCTTTGTCAGGGAGTTCAAAAGATTTTAATATTTTCTGGATGACTTGGTCTCTGTCATCTTCACCGATACCAAGTTTTTCTAATTTTTCATCTGTGTCTAAAATTACTTTTTCTGGGTCTTCATTTTTGACTATCCTTTCAATAGCATCATCATAAAGTTGTTGTGTTTTTAAATAATTAACAGAAAGATTTTTATCATCTTTGGGTAATTTCAAAAAAACATCACCAGTTTCTTCTTTAATTTTTTGTTGAATTACACCGGCATCTAATTTGTATCTTTCAATTCGTGGTCCCAAATCTTTCATAACATCTTCTATATTTTTTCCCAGTAAAAATTCTCTAGCCCCGTCCTCTATGATTTCATTTTTTCTTTCTTGCCCAATTTTCGCCATTTTATATTAAATTATATTTAATATAACGCAAATTAATCATATTCAGAAGTCCTGACTTTTGTCCTGAGACGGATATCAAGACCAACCCCGTTCATCAAATGAATCAGGAGTTTAAACACATAAGGAATAGTCAAAACACCCGGTTTAGAATTATCACACAAAGTGCAAATCTTATTGTTAATAATAATTCCACAATTTTGACAAACCACAATCTTAAATTCGTCAGAAACTTTCATCATTCTTTCTTCAATGATTCCAGAAACTCCGTGAGCCACAAAAGAGTCTTTTTCCATTTCTCCGATTTTCTGACCACCTCTTTGAGCCCTTCCACCCTTTGGTTGATGGGTTAACAAAGACCTGACACCGCTGGACCTCATCTGGATTTTATCCAAAACATGGTGCCTCAAAACTTGTTCATAAATCGGAACCAAACAAACTTTGTTGAGTAATTTAGTTCCATCAGAAAATTCAAAATCTTCATAACCATATTCGTCAAGACCATTTTCTTTCAAAACACGACTTGCTTTGTCAGTATCAATGTCTCGGAAAGCAGAAACATCCACTCTGGTTCCGTGGTAAAGAGCAGCTTTGGTTATCAGACCTTCCAAAAGCAGACCAACTGTTTGACGAGACGGAAAACCAAGAGGGTTAAAAATAATATCCGGAGAAATTCCTTTGTTGGGACCCGAGGAAACACGAATCATGTTCTCTCGTTTTTCCACTCGACCAATAGTTCCTTTCTGGGCATACCGAATAGCCAACTTATCTCCCGCTTGATACTTTCGTTGTTTCCGAAGTTTGATTTTAATATAAATACTTCCTTGGTCTTTTTCTTTGGTGAAAATAATTCGGTCAACAAAACCTTCTTCACCCAAACCACACATATACGATTTGTTAGTGATAATTCCTGTTTTAGTATTTTTCAAAATAATTCCAATCAAACAATCTCCTTCCCTAACGTAAGTGTCTAATTTAGGCATTCCATTTTCCAAAATATGCTCGTATTTTTCGGAAGATTCATTTTTCCGAGGAGGTGGTTTTTGAAAATATTCTCTTTCTCCGATGTTTGAACCAGGCTGAATATAATGAACCATAATATATTTGAAATAATTTAGATTTCCGGAATTAACAAAATCTTCTGACAGAATAACTGAGTCTTCTTGATTGTCTGGTTCTGTCAAAAAGGCAATCATAGCTGTTTGACCAGTGGGCAAGATGTCCATTTTGGGAAGAAAGTAACCATCAGTTTCACAAATAGTTCTGGTTCCCCTGTAAAGACGTTTGAAACCTTCTCGACGACCATAGAATTTGTCATGATAATTAATATTGAAATAACCAAGAGCTTGTTTGGCCATAGATGCCTGGAAAGTATTACGAGCACCCATCTGTTTATTAGACATTGGACAAATCATCCCAGGGATTCCAAAAAACTGATTAGGGTCAATGTTACAATGAGTGTAATTTTTCATTCTGATAGCTTCTTCTTTTTCATACACATCTTCCATCTCTTCAATCTCACGAAGAATTTTATAGAAATTATCAACACTATAACAAATGAGAGTATCTTCATCATCTGTTTCTCGTGCACTCAAAAATTCAATCGCTCCAGAACCAATCAATTCGTCGTAAGACATTTCCCAACCATCAATTTCTTCAATAATTAGTTCTTTAGTTACTTGGTTGACAACCAGATAAGGAGAGGTGGCTCTTGAGGAATCTGTATAAATTTGAAGAGAGTTCAAAATTTTGTCATGATAGATTTCCACATCAATCGGAATCTTGTTACGTCTCTTGGCATCCAGGAGCTTGTTTTTAACACCTATATTACAGTAGACAACTTCGATATTTTTTTCTTTGAAATCAACAAATTTACCATTCAGCATCAAAATTATATCACAAAATTCTCCGTTAACTTTTTGATTCATATTTCCAATATCTTCTTTGATATAATTAAGAGGAATATTTTCATCTGTTTCTAAAGAAACTCGACAAGTAGAAGAAAAGAATTTAACAAGTGAAATTCTGGTGCTTTCTGGAGTCTCAGTCAGACAGTGCTTGTCTCGTTGAGAAGGTTGAATTTCACGAATTTTAATCTTAGTATCTCTTTGGGAAATCTGATTGTTGTTCTTAGCAGAGATAGACCACAAATTTAGAGGGGTGTCTCTCTTAGTAGATTCTGCCACATTTTCACGATGACGAGCATAAGTTTTGGTCCCCCAAGAAGTTCCATTGAAAGAACCAGTAAAATCACGTTTCAAGTGAGCAGGAGCTTTTGAACGAATAGTGGTTCCAAAAACAGAGTAATCTGGGTTAGTAGAATATTTCTCAATATCCCTTTTGCAAGACATCATCAAAGAGTTCAAAATACTTCCTAGCAGGATTTTAATATTGGAACCAGCTGTGTCAAATCTTTTATTGACCCAAGAATCTCTTAGGTCTTCACTAGTAATGTTTAGAACTGTCAAAGAGAATTTAATCATCATATAACCGACAAGATTCAATTTTAACGAAGAAGATTCTTCTCCAACAATATTTGGAAAAAGATTTTCCAACATTGAATATCTGAACTCTTGGACAAGTTCATCTCTCTTACCAATGGCAAATTTCCTGTTTCTCTTCCGACACAAATATTTAACATAATCTCCAATATTCTTCATTTTAACAACAGAACTGTTGATAACGTTGAGACACCTTCTCCTGTATCTGTCAGGGATAAATTTAAGAACGTATTTTTCAATAGCTTCCTCTGGCTCCAACCCTTCCAAAATCTTGAAAAGAATAAAAACTGGAATATTTTTATCAACATTATATTGGTTGTTTTTGCTTCCCATATCATTAACTTTGATAGTTGCCCATTTTTTTCCCAACTTCATTTTGAAAACCTTAGAACCATTACTAGCATATTTAGTAGATACGTAATCAAGAATCAGTTTACCTGTTTTGGTATCAGTGTAAATAATTGGAATAGACATCCTCTTCTTGTCTTGAGTAATAACAGAACGTTCGGTTTTCAAAATAAAATATCCAAACGGGTCGGTGATACATTCTTTTAACTTAATAAGTTCTTCTTCTGTTTTTCCGTAAAGATTACATAACTTACTTCCAAGCATAATCGGGATATATCCCAGGTCCAGTTCAGTTTTAATTTCTTCTCCTGTCTTTTTGATAGTAACGCATTCTAGAGAAATTCTTCCTTGATATGGATAGTTATTATCCCTGCAATACTGAGGGTATAGAATTTCTTCTTTTCCATTAATCATGATAACAGGTTTATTAATTTTTGGATTTTTAAAAACAACTTTGGTCCCGTCAGGTGCTGTAAAAGATTGGTTTTCAATCTGACTAATAAAAATATTTTCATGCCAGTCGTCAAAACTACTGATGAGAGGCCCAGAACCTGCCAGTTGTTTTGCCATCATTCTGAAAAGTTTAGTAGATTTGGTTTTTGGATATTCCTCCATAGGGGACAAAAGTTGATAGTCTTCCACATACCTTTCCAAAAATGTTCCAGGATTACTCATTTTTAAATGTAATTAAAGATTTTAAGATTCATTTTTATTTTTAGGTGATACTTAGAATTTGGTATTCTAAGTATTAAAAAGTGAGCTGATGAATATCTAGAGATTTATGAGCACTTGTAAAAGAGTAAATACAATCCCCGTGAGTAATCGTATCGTCGTCTTTGTTGTAGTATACGGTAGTTCTGACACCGTCCTTCTCGGAAACAACTCTTTCATCCTTTTCTGTCGGAATCAAATCAATCAAATCAGCTAGAGTGTTAAAAATTTTATTGTCAATGTCTTTATCTTCAAAGAGAGGAGCGGTCACACTGATTTCAGTGGGTTTGGCTTCTCCTCTGAAAATTTTTTGTAGAACAGAAGTCAAATCTTTTTGTGAATCTAGTTTAAAAATCCAACCAGACCCGACGGAAAGACGTGGATTGAACCTTCCCCCAATTTCTTTGAAGTATTTGGCAAAGCGTTTTCCGAAAACTTCATCAGAGACCATAGCGATGCTTTTAGCTGAATAGTGATACAGTTTAACATTGTGGATTGTTTCTTCTACTTTAAAATCTTTATTCCAGTAAGGTTTGAGTTCTTCTTTAGTTTCTGACATTTTATTTGTTTTCCTATTATATAATTTTTCATTTCTATATCTGGTTTATGACAAATGATTTTTAAAATATATTAAAATATATTAAATAAACACCAAGATGGAAAAAGACAGTGCAGTTGTGTTTGTTTTAAATTCCCTAGACGGAATTTGTGACAGTGAAAAACATTTAATTACACCTGAGAAAATAAACAAGATGATGAGTTGTCGTTCTTGTGAAGGGAAAAGAGGAGAAGCAGTAACTAGTGCCTTGATAGAAGGGGAGTTTTATAATTTGTGCAATGTATGTTCTAAAAAAATATGCAACATGTGTTCTTATAAAAGTAGCTTCAAAAAAATTTCTTTCTTTCCTCTTAACAAAAAATAATTATATATTTGTATATAATTATGTAGTTGGAATTCTGACAAATAATTTATAAAATTTTACTTAATTCTTCTACAGTGTCTGTTGTAGACGTGACAAAACAATCCGGGTAGAAAGAATGAAAACAAGCTTTGATACTTGATACAAAAAATTTTACAGAAAATTCACATGACCTGGCAAAATGGCCGCAATATGACATTTTGACATCTTTCAGATGTTGAAACATATTATATTTTTAACATTACTTCTTTTTATCTTTTTTGAGATTTCTTCTTCTGAGATTTCTTATTATCTTTCTTCTTCTGAGATTTCTTATTATCTTTCTTCTTCTGAGATTTCTTATTATCTTTCTTCTTCTGAGATTTCTTATTATCTTTCTTCTTCTGAGATTTCTTCTTCTTCTCTTCTTCTCTTATAATTTCTAATTTCTTCACCTGTTTTTTGATTATACTCTTAGCAATTCTCTTGCTTCCTCTTTTAGAATTTCTAGAAACAGGTATTAAAGGAACTAATCTTCTACCACTCTTTCTCTTATCAAATTCAATATCATACCCGAATAATTTATTCAAAATATCTATCTGTTTTTTACTTATTCTGTTACACAAATCAAAACTTCTTCCAGAAGGAGTATTAGATAAAGATATATAAAAAATATAATGGTTATCAGAATTTAATATACTATTTTGATTTATCTTAGCAACAGATTTGGTTTTTGGAAACCAGTTTTTAAATTGAGATTTCTTATCTCTAAAATTTATCTTTCTAGCAATATTAATATAATACCCGCTAATAATAGAAAATAACATGTTATTAAATGTATCATATCTCTTAACATTGACATCTCTGTAATCTTCTAAAAATCTAGTGTTTCTCCAAATTTTAAGATGGTCTCTTCTAATATCAGAAAGAGCATAATAATTTAAAAAATTTCTATCACAGTATTCTCTCAAAAGATTACTAGTCATCTTCTTGACATTAAAATAATACATCTTATAAATTTTAAGAAGAGTGAATAAATCTCCAAATTCATGAGAATATGATTTTATTTTTGTTTTCAAGATACTTGCTTCTCCTTTGTCACCAGGATTAATTTGTTTCAAAAGTTTTTTGATTTCTATGTCCTTATAATTCAAAATAGCAACCAGAGCACAAATTTCAAAATCACAATTGTAGTCATAAGCACTTACTAACATACTTGCCATTTGAACATCTCCTGAGACATCTTTAATGACTAGAGAAACTTTTTGTCCTTTTTCTGTTAACACGGCTGTTTTACTTTCACTGGACAATATTTTTAACGATGCCAATATCTTAATCCCAGAATCTAGAAGTCTTTTAGGAGGAGGTTCAATAAATTCATTTATATACTCTAAAGCATCTCCTAAATTATTAATATCTGTCTTTTTCATAACACTTAAAATAAGACCTTCAGTCCTTTCTTTTCTAATTTCGAGAACAGGGTCGTCGTCAAAATTTTCAAATTCTTCTTTAGTATACATTCGATAACATTCTCCTGGAGCTGTTCTCCCAACTCTCCCTTTTCTCTGGATGGCTGCTGCTTTAGAAATTCTCTCTGGTTTTAAAAATTCTTCGATTCTATCCGGATCATATCCAGAAGAAAAGGAATAACCGTTATCCATGACAAAAACAGCTCCAACGATAGTAATAGAAGACTCGATTAAATCTGTTCCTACCACAACTTTTCTGTCATACGGACCCCCTGGTTGGTCTTTGTAAAGTGTCATATCTTCTGCTATTTTTTTGGTCTCTCTGCTAGATTTCGATGCGAGGGGGACACATAAAATTTTTTCTGATTTGACACTTTTTAATAATTTACTCAGCTCATCACATGTTTTTCTATTGTCTCCTAAAGAATTACCAAAACAAATAATATCTCCTTTTTTCTTCTTATCAACTATCTCTCTGATAATAGTCTCGGCTATTTTTTTAGGAACTAATTTATCAGGAATCGGGGAATCTAAATATATTTCCTTAACAGGTTTGTTTGTAATAGCCGGTAAATTGATACTTTTTGGGTTAAATTCTTTGTAATACTCGCCGAATAAATTTCCTGGAAGAGTAGCACTCATTACAATTAATCTTAAATTAGGATTGAGTTTCAATGCTTTTTTCATCTGTAGAAGAATGGTGTCGATTCTGACATTCCTTTCATGAGCTTCGTCAATAATAACAATATCATAATCTGTCCCTGCCGGGTTGTTGTCCAAAACTTGAACAACAGACCCGTCTGTAGAGAAAAGTAGATTAGTTTCTGGAAGTTTACTAGGTTTACCATTTTCTAATCTCGACCCTCTGTATTGATATCCCACTTGTTTACCAAGTTCTACATCCAGACACAAAGCAGCGTATCTGGCATTTTTTTCTGTAGGAACTTGTTTTGGATTAGTAACAACCACTTTTCCTTTGTAATCTAAAGCGTGGAGAGCGTATTTAGGAACTAAGACAGATTTACCGTTACCTGTCCCTGCTTCCAAAATCAATACTCTGTTTTCAATAATATCTTTAATGATATCAGAAGGAGGATGTCTTGGATTTGTATACATCGGAAGATTGGACCATCCGTCATTTCCATCAGGTCCTCTAGAAAAAATCTTATAATCATCAGTATATTCTTCTTCTGTAAAGGGATTTGGTTTTTCCCCGTCCGGGTCTAAAATTCCAATTCTTTTAAGTCTCATCTTTTATTAACCAAAAATTTAACTTTCCTTTTTGGTATTCAATCCAAATCTAAATTAATCTCTTCTTCATCTAAGTCGTCGTCCCAAACTCTTTTACCGATAGAAATCTCATTATTATATGTTTTCAATTTAAATAATTCTAAATCAGATAACCTTTCCTTGATGTTAGATAAATTATTTTCTAGAAGAGATATCTTATTCTTCAACGAACAATAGTTACTGGTTAAGTTATATGTTATCAAACTAGCAATCATAATTCCAGCATATAATTCTCTTCTATCCATCTTTTAAATAGTTATCTATTTTAAGTTGTGTGTTTATATAGATTAAAATTGATAATTAAAAAAAAAGTAGGTATTTCAAGACTCTGTCATGTCTGGCGAATGTTCTCCAGGTTATCAGATTTCCAATGCTGTGGCGGCGTGCAACTTTCCTGAGTTCAGGGAACTCTGCAATAAGTTCCCTGAAGTGGCGACAGAATTTGCTCGACAGGGTTCGGAGATATCGTTCAAGAATGGTGGTAGCGAAAGAGGCTTCTGGAACTACTCGTTCTATGCATCTCCTCCTCTTTTGCTTGTCGCAAGGGCATCAGCAGAGCATCCCGATAAGGGTGGAGAAGCTTGGGAGATCTTCCAGATTCTGTTGGTTCTTGGGGCCAACGAGGACTACCTTGACTACTACGGAAACACGCTGGAGTCATGGTTCGTGAACCCTGACAAGAAGAAATGTGTCCCCTCATGTCTCAGGGAAAAGATCGAGGAGTTCCTTGCGGCAGAGGACAAGAAGACCTACATCTCTGAGGTCAGAGCACGCCTGGATTTCAAACTTTGAATCCGAGGATTTAAAATTAACTTACCTTAAATATTATTAAACGATATATAGAATAAAAAGAATATAAAATGGATTTAAGTAATGGAAATAGCTTTCCGTTAGACTCTCTGAAAATAAAGAGAGTGACAGAGAAAGATTTAAAACATAAAAATTTTGATAAGGAAAAATATTTTTATATTCACCAAAATGATAAAGAAATCCCATACGACTATAATAAAATTTTGGTAAATGTTCATTGGGGTCAGTTAAAACTTTTCATGTCAGAATTTTTTACTTTCATCTATCATTTAGATAATTCTGACGTTAAAGATATTCTCTATATCGGAGCTGCTCCAGGAGACCATATTTATGTTCTAGCACAACTCTTTGACGAATATCATTATCATCTTTATGATACCCAAAAATTTGACCCAAGGTTAAAAGAATTAACTAACGTTACCATCTATAAAAAATATTTTGATGATGTCGATTTGGAAAAATGGAAAAAGAAAGATAGTTGTGTCTTAATTAGTGATATCAGAACACTGTCATATAACCCAGGAGGAATGACTAAAAATTCTAAAAAGGTTAATGAAGATGCTGTTTGGTCTGATATGAAACTGCAACAAAAATGGGTGGAGCATTTAAAACCTGTTATTTCGTTACTAAAATTTAGATTACCATTTGCATATGATTTTATTTTACTCGAAGGGAAGGAAAGGAATTATTTAAACGGGATGGTTTTGAGACAAATTTACAACAAACCAACTTCCAGCGAAACAAGATTGTTGGTCACAGGAGTTGATTATAAAGATTGGGATATTTTGAGTTATGAAAGAAAATTAGCATTTCATAATTCTAAAGTGAGAACTCTTAATTTTATTAATCCGTTGAAAGGAGACGAATCCATGATTTACAAAGATAAAGGTCTGTTAAATGACTTTGATTCTACATATTTTTGTGTTTTGGTAATGGATTTTTTGAAGAGTATCGGTGAAGAACCCGGAGAGGAAAATGTCAGAGATATTATTGATTTCATTGTTGATAACATGTCTTCTAAAGGTTCTAATTTATTATCCAAAAGAGCAGGATTTTAATTTCTCATAATTATGAGAAATTATCTAGTGGGTGTTGTCATTGCTACATCTGTTAAAATTTTATCTCCATATTCTTGAGGCTGTACGGTTTGTTGTTCTGAAGAAGGAGCAGAGGATAACATATTCATGATTTGATTTTTACTTGATGGATTTTCTTGGATATATTTTTCCACATCTTGGATGGAAATAACTTTCTTTTTTCTAAACATCATAGAATAGATAAGATACCCTAAAATTACGATACCTAACAGTGACCCAAAAACGATAGCCAGAATATCTCCGGTTGATAATGTCATTTTAGATATATAATATTTTTAAATTTATGTGTTGAAAAGAATGGTATCCGAAGATATCATTCCAAGTTTACTTTTTCGGAACAGTTGCACCAAAGGCCGTAAATATCAAAGGACATGGCCTTGATGTCCGCATTTTGGAGACAAAAAGAGCAAGTTACCTCCATCGTGAAAAATTGTATTTATCCTACTTTTTTTAATTTATCACTTTTGAGGAATCCAATATCTAATAATTATTAGATATCATACAATAGAATCCAAAGTTTTGGTCAACCATTCATAACTTTCGCCATCCTCTGACATAAACCAATCCGGAAATTTAATATCTTGATTCTTTAATTTTCCCATAATCCCGTATCTGTAAATAGCATAATCTGTCAGAAAATATCCTCTATTCCACATTTTTCTCACTTTCTTTTCCAAAATTCTAACATCTCCATCCACAAAAATATCTTTTTCTAAAACTACATCTATATCAGAATTCTTGATACACAAAGAATAAATAAAATCTATCTTTTCATCGAAACGAATATTAATATCCACATCAATATTAACCTTACTTCTGTCAAAACGAATACTTTTCTTTTTTAATTGTAATAAATCGTTACAGATATTATAACAATGTAATTTTTTATTTTCCAAAGTTTCGATATCTATAATATTTCCTTTCTGTGTTAAAAATCCTTTATTATCCATAGTAATTAATTCTCCTGTTTCCATTTTAACAATATTTGTTAAGTAATACAAAGTTCTGTCACCCAAATCATAAAATTTAATTTCATCTTTAGTAAATAATTTTAAATACTCTTCTCTTGTTGTTTTCAAATCTATCTGAGAAGAGAAATCTGTAGAAGAAAGATAACAAATATTATATTTTTGATGATGAAAAATCATCATTCCGTGTATTCCATTTTTGGATAACATAATATTGAAAGATATAGCTTCTTCTATATTCTTAATTTTTTTGATTTTTAAATTATCTTTCTTCTGTATGTCACAAATTTTGTGATAAGTAGAATTACTGAATGTTTCAAAGTAATCCAAATGTTCTATATTTTTGAGTAATTTTTTTAAAGAAAGATTAGGGAAATTATATTTTCTTCCATTTTCTATCAAAGATTCTAATAAGTAATATTTAGAAGCAATAGTGTTATTAGTATATGGAAATTTCATTAAATTACTTTGTTTCATTCTTTCTAAATTTACAGAATCATACTTTTCAGAAAATAAAAAATAGTTAGTTTCACATATACCGTCTAAAATTTTGTAAACATCACAGACATCATAAAATTCTGCGTGTTTTAAATTTTTCAGATTGAGGATTAAGTCTACTTCTTGAATATCATCATAATAACCAACTCCGGAATCCAAAATAGAATTAACTTTGTTAATTAAATTTCTTTTTTCTTCTCCCGTCTTTTGATACTTGCAATACATAAAAGAACCTCTAAGCATGGTAAATATTTTTTCTCCAAAAAGTAATTTCATATAATTATTATGTTGTTTGTCACAAGAAATATAAATATCTTTATCATGGAACATATCTAAAAATTTTAAAAACAACAATTTTTCTTTAGTATCTAATTTAATAATATTATTTTCATTTACAAAATTTAAAACAACAGTATTGTTATAAAAATTAACATATTTCTCTATATGAGATTTTTCCACTCTAGTCAAACAGTGGAGTAATTTTAATCTAATATCGTCCATGATATCAGAATCCCTATCTTTGTCAATTACAAATTCTAATTTATCATTCTCCATTTTATCTTTTGTATTCTTCTATATTTTATATATTTTGTTAAGTTACCTTGTAAATAAAAATTGAAAATTAAATGATTAAATTATTATTATAATTATCATGCTACAACAAAAGGAAGTTGAAGTCGAGAGTTTGCTCGAAAAATTACCATCCTGTAGGCTGAAACCTCTGTATTGTCCGGTAGACCCGGAAAATGAACCAAAACTTTACAGGAAACAAGATTTTAATCATCCTATTGTTATCAAAAATACTGCAGGTGAAATAGAGAAAGTAAGAGAAGAAGGTAAATGGTTTTTTCTTCTTCAATTTCTTCCACTTGAATTATGGTTTATTATTATGGAATTTAAGTTTGTTATGGAAAAATATGAATTTTTGGAATCTATTTTCTACGACAAACTCGAGGTAGAAAGTTGTGCTTTTCCAAATCTTCCAATAGAAAGAAAATTAGAAATTTTGGAAAGGGAAAAAGAATTCAAACCACTTTTCCGTTTTTTCGACCAAGAAACACTTAACGGTAGATATTTTCCCACAGGAAGTATAATGGATAGAATTCAACAGGATATGGATAAGTTTGAAATTTTGGAGCGAAAGATGTCCATCAGACTAAAAAATGTTGGAGATACAATGCTTGATTTGGTTTTGTATACAGTAAAATTATTGAAAAAATGGTTCTTTGTTTTGGATAGGTCTGATGTACTGATGGACTCGTTTCTTCGAAGAAATTATAACAAAGATTTACTATCAAATTATTTCAACCACATAATACAGAAAATTGATACAATGTATACTATTACTACAATAGATGCTCCTGTTCCAGAATATTTTAGTATACCAGTAGCAACCAATTTCATAAAAAACAAAAAAATTTGTAGTTTGATACTACATGACCTGAAATATTTGATTTATAATTTTAGCATTTGTTGTACTTATTTTGATTCTCATCCTGATTGTGATTCTTGTTATGATTTTAAAATATACTTTTATGAACACAATTATTGGAGTCATGGTTTAACAACCGAGATAGCAGAAAGTGCTCTTTCAGAGAAAGACGATTATCATTACTATAATAAGTATTGGATGGAAAAAGATGAAAATGACGAATATCTGGTTATGGTTCTCATAAGAGAAGGTTATTATAATTAATTATAATATAATTTATAATTAATATCCTTTATCATCCTTCCAGTGATGGTAAATTTTCTGTTCTTTGGAAACCAGAAATTAAATAATTGAGAGGTGAACGTAAAGTAGAATAGACTCTTTCGATAAAGTCAATGTGATTTGACATCTTTTTGCAATCTTCTGTATTCTCTTCCAGTTTGTTTTTGATATCGTTTTCTAATACAGTCTTAATTTCATTTTCTAAGATATCTTTTATTTCCTCATCTCTTTGACAAACAATACCAACCTTATTTTCTAGAGATGTTAATTTATCTTCAAAGGCGTCTAATTTTTTTAATAATAAATCTAATTTATCTTCCATATTTTTATTAGTAAATTATTTCATTCCTTTATGGTGAGAAATTAGGACACGGAAGACCCCCAGGAGTAAACCCAGATGTACTTTCATAACAAGCAGCTATATTTTCTAGTAATTCTTCATCTTTATCAACTTTTTTGTTGAAAATGTGTCTAATTTTATCCTGGAATTTATATTCTCCTGCAAAAATACCGAAAATAATTAAAATAGTTAAAACATATGATTTAAAAGCAATATGTTCTTTTGGAGGGTTGGGATAGATATTGGGTATATATCTCCCAATTATAATAATAACAAAATAAATAATTAACAATATTAATAATAATTGTGCTATAATTTCACAAACTATAATACCGTCATTTTGAGACCTATCTAAATCTCTAACAGTATATTTATCTAAAACCCAAGATAATGAAAAACTTAAAAGAATATAAATAACACTAAAAATTATTAAATCTAAAAATAACCAAAATTTCCTAAAAACTCCAATATTTAAATCATAAAAATAATTTCCATTATTCTGTAAAGTTGGAATAGAATCAGATATTATTTGTTTATTTTTTTTACTAGTTTTTACTTTCTTATTATTGGATTTCTTCTTTACATTTTTATCAATTGGTTTACTCATTTTTATATTAATACAAAAATATTTTCTCATTTTTCTTAATTAGTCATATATTAAGAAAAAGAGAATGAAAATGTCGAGGGGTTGGATTTATTGTATGTCAAATAAGGCATTTCCGTCCTTGCTCAAAATAGGACAGACAAAAAATCTGCCCACAACCAGGGCCGAACAATTATACTCTACCGGTGTCCCATATCCTTTCAAGATAGAGTTTGCCAAGAAGATAGAGAATTATGAAAAAAGAGAGAAAATCCTTCATTCTATTTTAGAAAAAATAACAAAAAGAGTCAATCCAAAGAGAGAATTTTTTGAAGCAAATGTCAAAGATGTCAGACCAATTTTTGATTTATTAGACGGCGACGATTATATTGAAGTTCCAGAAGAAGAATGTCTTTTGTTGAAACACATCTTAATTGATGGTCAAAAGATAAAACACACTTTAGGTCAAGATGAAAGAGTTTCCATTTATTCTAAGAAAGATGAAAAACTGAAATATAAAGAGAAAAATTGTGGGTTTATGCAATTTGGTAAAATTCATTGTGATGAAATGAAAAAGAAAGAACAGATAAATATGGCTCAATTTCATATTGAAATAGAAAAAACATTTGTTCCTATTACTACTATTCTCAAGAATAGTGTTTATTAGTTTATTCAATATTTATATTTGATATAAATATTACAAATCCATATAATCGAAAGGATGATCAATGTCACCGGTGCTATAAATCACCTTCTTCACCTTTGGGCTAAATGAAGCCTGACATTTGCAACAAGGTTTGCTTATTCCAAGTGTCCCATCCTTCATAATTCGAATAACTACAATATAAAGAGTCTCATGCTTCTTACACACCCCACTCCTCTTTGAAAATTTCTGATATTTGTGCCAAGCCACACGCTCTGCATGACCTCGCTCGCTTTTTCCATGGCGATGATTCCAGTTGGAACCGCCGACAATAATCTCTCCGTTAGACTTAATCACCCACGCCATGTGGAATGACTTCGAGTAAAAAACAGGAGACTTTGGCCAGTTCGTCAAGGCTGTATCCTTGTACA
>Ga0209756_1001288_pt1 | contig 23328 bp, 31 predicted proteins | sample ETNvirenome_6_85_FD_184071 | JGI IMG/M metagenome (GOLD analysis project Ga0209756, IMG submission 184071) | Marine viral communities from the Pacific Ocean - ETNP_6_85 (SPAdes) (version 3) | ecosystem: Environmental > Aquatic > Marine > Oceanic | place: Pacific Ocean | collected 2013-06-19 | reverse complement strand
ATCTTTCATTCTGCCTTCTTTGGCTACGCCCCCACCAAAGAAGTTGATCGTGTCTTCAGACACCCCCCTGCTTCGCCAGTAAGAGGTGTTTGCCTCTAGTAAGTTTAAGCTGTCCGAATTAAAGATCTTTAAAGTCTTTAGCTTCGGTTTAATTTTTTTATTGGTATTATATACTACTTTGCCCTTGAGGTATCTTTTACCCTCATCAATACTCTTGAAGCCTAAAGTTATTTGGATTAGCTCCTCAAGTGGGCCGCTTTTATTTAGCTTAAAGTCTGTATACCAGCCACTCTTCTTGCTTACTTTTAAAACCGTATTATTATCTGAGTCCCTGTACAGGGGTTTGGTCCTATATTCTTTTCCAAAGTCAAAAAGGGTATACCCTAAAGATTCTAGTATTTCCCTTAAATTGTCCATCATATTTCAAGTCGTCCATCATCGGGCGCTTGATCGTTTATTTCGTGTTGTGCGTTTTCGTGCCGTATTATGTTTTCTAGAGATCCATGCTCTTGCACTGCGAAATTATTTACCGAAAAGTTCAAAAAATTGTTAACCCATCTTTGACTACCGTTAATGTTTCTAAGTAGCAAGTCATGATGTCCTGCTGCGTCTTTGCCTTGAAACCTAGTCTTTAGGGGGATTAGTTTATGAGTACCAAAGTCGATATGTATTGAGCCGTCTGGCCTGTATACATTGTCGTTCGCTATTTCGTCTGGCCATTTCCTTCTAAATATCGCTACGAAAGAGGCAAACCATTGTAGCCTGTCTGATTGTGCAATCGCAGATGAATCGTCAATTGCTGCCCCTCCCCTGCTTTCTCCACTTCTATTTAGCTGAACGGCGGTGAAAACAACGGAATTTAATTCTTCTGATATTTTTTTGAGCTTGCTCACTTTTTCACCTATAGCTTGGTATTCGGCCCAGTTTTTGGTGACACTTTCCCCAGTGAGTTTTAGATAATCGTAAATTATAATGGCGGGTTCGCCTCTTTTTACATTTTTATGATACCACCTACGAATAAAAGAGATGATTTGCTCTACTGTCCTTTGCCCTACTCTGTAGTGGTGCATCGAATAGTCTTTTATCTTAGGCCAAGTCTCTCTTATTTTTTTGGCCATGTTAGGGTCTTTTCTCCAGTTTCCCGTTTCAATATGCCACACAGGTACTCCTGATAGACTAGCCAAGATCCTCATTTGCATTTCCTTCTTGGACATCTCGGTATCCAAATATAAAACCTTGGGTTTCGAAGGGTTTTTTAGATGAGCGGCCAATCCCAAGTAGCTTAAAAATGTAGTTTTGCCTTGTCCGGGGCGAGCAGCAATGGCGTATAAATTTCCGGGCCTTATGCCCCCATAGAGTCTATTGAACTCGTCGAAGGGAGTTAGGAAGCCAGTGTCTTCTTCCGGTTCATTACCTAACTCTTCTACTGTTTGCTCTAAATCGTCGAAAAGGTCTTCGGGGTCGTTTTCGAAACCGTATTTTGCTATCTCTGAATTTAGATTGTCGTCTAGAGTGGCAACTATGTCGTCGAAGCTTCTTTCTCTTGGGGTCTCTAAATCTTTTACGCATGTACCTAAAATATCTTTCAGGTCTCTCCTCATTTTTATTTGATGGAGGGTCTCTGCGTTTTCTAACGTCCCTTTTTCCGTAACCTGAGTAAAGGTTATATCTTCTACGTACTCGAATATATCTATATCGTCCTTAAAGGAAACACCGATATCTTTTATTTTGTTGGCTAAAACAATTTTGTCTATCCTGTTCTCTTCTTTTAAGCAGGACCTGATGACCATGTATATCGTGCTATGGACATCGTTGAAAAAATGCTCTGGAGTTAAAAATAAATCTATGTCTGGAAATACTTCTTGGTGATTAATCAACCCCCCTAAGACCCTCTTCTCTGTTTGTATCGAATGAATTTGCATTGCCGACTCTCGGAAGCAATCAAGATAAACCAGTTACTTTGGCTAGTCAAGCTAAAGCTCTTCGCGCTCTTCCGGAGGCTCTTCGTCTTTAATCATTTCTTCGACTGAGGCTTCCAAGTTGACCGTCTCCAGTGTTTTGCTCCAATTCGATACGTACATTTGTAGGGCCATAGCGCACATTGGAGAATCAGCATTCGAAAAAACTTTAGGGTGGCCTTCTGAGTCGAAGTTGAACAGAACAAATCCTCCATTAGAGCATTCGTTTATGTTGTCTAGCACCTTTTTAGGGAATCGAAATTTTTTGCCCATATTGTTATTTACACGCTTAGGATATCGAAATTCCAAATTTTTCTTTGATAAAGCTTTCTGTAAGCCCGTCCACTTCATCGTATTCGATCTCAATTAAGGAGAAACCGTTTTTCTCCAGCCATTCTGTCTTTTCCCAGTCTCTTCTTATTGAATTCAAATAATTAGCTTTTGAATTGTTGTGGAAAAATTTATTGAATTCTTTGTGCTGTGGGCCGTTTACTTCAATTGCTATTTTTTTTGTAAAGTTGATTAGATCTACAGACATTTTAGAGCCATACACTGGAAATTCTTCGAAGCATATTTGATGCCTCCAAAATGGTTTCAAAAATTGTTTAACTTTAAATTGGAGTTTAGACCTAGAGGGTTTACTCCATTTTATTTTATATTTACTTACATTTTTAGAGATCAATCTGCCAGTCATGCTGTATAGCCTGAGCATCATGATTCTATGTAGACTTCTTTGAATTTGTTATACCAGTATTCTACGAACTTCTCATTTTCCTTCATGAATTCGAGTATTGAGTCTCTGCCTTGAAATTTCTCAGGTATTTCTAAGCCTATGTCTTTCATTTGTTCAATAACGTCTGGCCCTACAGTCACCCAAGCTCCAGATTTAATTAGAAGTCCATTTTCGAACATTAGGTCTCTAATTTCCCTTTCTTTCCAGACGCTATTACCTCCTTTTCCTCCGTACCTAACGGGATAACAAATTATAGTGTTGGTTTTTTCGTTGGGGGATTTCTTGATCGTTATCTTAGCTTCGTGGCCCAATATTTTATTTTTAATTGGGTCGTACCTTTCATTTGGTTTTTCTAGTATCAAATCCTTATTGTATCTGCCTTCGAATTCAAAAATAAAATTAGCATAGTGCATTAAGGCGTTACCTCCGGTTGCGGTTGTGTTCTTAAAGGCTTTTTTGGCATAAGGGTCCAATTGGATATCTGACCTTACTTGACTTATTAGGATCATGATATGTCCCCCTTTGCACATATCTAAAGAGATCCTCTGCATGATCTTAGAGGCTAACAATGCCCCTCCCGCCACTTTAGTTGCTTCATCGAGATCTTTTTCTAAATCTCCTTTCGGGATCAAGCTGTCAACGCTATCAATTATAATCCCATACCTTATTTGTTCTGGATTGTCAGATATGAGGGCTTTTACTATTTTGAAAACCGTTTCATATACATTACATTCGAGAACGAAACATGTGCCTACCTCCCACTCTTCTGCGCTTTTAACAAATTTTATTCCGGTCCTTTTTTCCATCTCAGGGTCTAATCGCCCTTCAGACTTTACATATATGCCTTTAGAGTCATCGATGTCTTTGAGCATGTTTTTTACGACTTCTAAGGCCTCTGACGTTTTACCCCCTTCGTTTATACCACAAAACCGATGAAGCCCCGGCATTATGCCGCCGCCAGTTCTTATATCTAGAATCAAGCTTCCAGTGCTTACTTTATAGTATACGTCTTCTTTAAAGTTGTGGTGGTCATCGGAATATTGATTAAGCAATTCATTTAGTTGGTTGCTAGACGAGCCCTTTATGTCCTCTGCTTTGACTTTCTTCTTTCTTGGCATGATTAATATTTTTTATGTTTCAAAAAAGCAGGTTTACGATTTCTTTTCTCGAACTTTCTGTCTTTGCCTATTTTTTTATCTCCCACCTTGGATCTCTTGCTCTTATTTATACTCAGGGCTATGTACTTAAACCTCTTAAAAAGTGTGTCTTGGCCCTTTTGGCTTATAAAAAAAGACAGGCAATCAGGCTTAAAGTCTAAATCGACGACTATGAAAAAATAAAAGCCATACTTCCCGACTAGGGTCTTGGCCATTTTAAATTGCTTCGGGTAATTAATCTCCGCTTCTTTGTCTACGAACTTATGGAGTATGAATAGATATTGATCACGCTTGTTCAACGTCCCATTCAACCATTTTTGCAACAAGTTCTCTAAACGATACTTTTGGGGACCATCCGAGTTCTTCTTTAATTTCTTTTGCATCTCCTAGTAATAGCTCTACTTCTGCTGGTCTATAGAATTTTTCATTTATCTGCACTAACACTTCGTATTCTTCGGAGTTTAGCGCGAATTTAGTTCTAAGCGGCTCTTCCTCTACTTCTGTCCAAGTCCCCTCTAGCCCAGCGCACCCAAACGCTATCGTAACGAACTCCTTGATTGTATGCGTTTCTCCGCTTGCGAGCAAGTAATCTTTTGGGGAGTCTTGATTAAGCATCAGCCATACCCCCTTTACGAAGTCTTCGCTATCACTCCAGTCTCTTTTGGAGTATATGTTTCCTAATTCAATTGGGTCGAAGTGCTCATTGCTGTCTATCGCTTTTTTAATTCTCGCCACACCTTTGGTGATTTTCCTAGTGACAAATTCCTCACCTCTTTTTGTGCCTTCATGATTAAATAATGTGCCATGAACAGCAAATAAGTTGTAAGATTCCCTGTATACTTTTACGAGATGCCTCGCGGAGCATTTAGAGGCTCCGTATGGGCTACGAGGTTTTAGTGGGTGCTTCATGTCTTGAGGGGCGTAATCAACATCCCCAAACTCCTCACTGGACCCAGCACTGTAAAACCTACATTTAGGTTGGTAGGCTTTTATTGCCTCTAGGCATCTCATTACTCCAACAGCGTTAACGTCAAATACTTGCATTGGCATGTCCCAGCTACAAGCTACAAAGGAGTTTGCTGCAAAATTTACAAAATAGTCAGGTTGAATTTCTCGAACTAATTTGGATATGCTTATTTCGTCTGTTAGGTCTCCATATACGAGTTGGAAATTCCCGTTATCAAGAAAGCTTTTGCAATTTTCATAGTTTGGGTTCGCGACCCTTCTGATCATTCCAAATACTTTTACATCTGAAATTTCGTTCAGCAAGTACTCGCACATGTTTGCGCCGTCTTGTCCTAGTATTCCTGTTACTAAAATCTTTTTACTCATATTTCCCTTATGGTTCCTTGTTTCTCAGATTCTATATACCAACTATACGTTGTCTTTAATCCGTCTTCTAAGTTTATGCTTGGGGTCCACCCTAAATTGTTAAGTTTCGAAGAATCCATTAGCTTTCTCATGGTCCCATCTGGCTTGGACAAATCGAAAGTTACTTCCCCTTCATACCCAACAACGTTTTTTATAGTCGTAACCAGTTCCTCGATGGAATGCTCCACCCCGCTTCCTATATTTATGTGAGATATTTTTTGATCATAGACTTTTTTGATGTCTATGTTTTCGAGTATGAATATACACGCCCTTGCCAGATCGTCAACATGCATGAACTCTCTTTTTGCTTTACCTGTCCCCCATACCTTGACTACTGGTTGCTCATTTGTTTTCGCCTCATGGAATCTCCTTAGCAGGGCCGGTAAAACATGTGAGTTGTCAGGGTGAAAGTTGTCATATGGACCGTATTGATTACATGGCATTACAGATATGTAATCTCTTTCGTATTGCTTGTAATAGCTTTCGCACATTTTGATACCTGCAATTTTAGCTATCGAATATGGTTCGTTAGTGTGCTCCAGAGGGGAAGTAAGCAGATACTCTTCTTTAATGGGCTGCTCGGCAAATTTAGGGTAAATACATGAGCTACCTAAAAATAAAAATTTAGAGACATCCCATAAGTGGGACGTATGAATTAAGTTGTTTTGGATCTGTAGGTTTCTATAAATAAAGTCAGCCCTGTAAGTACTGTTGGCGTGTATCCCGCCAACTTTTGCAGCGCAGTCGATAACCACATCAAATCCTTCATGATTCACGAAAAAATCATTAACTTCTTTTTGTAAGGTTAGGTCTAGCGAGCTAGAGGATGCGGTTATGATGTTTTCATACCCCTTGCCGCCTAGGTGATTACATATAGCCCTTCCGACCATTCCGTTATGCCCAGCAACAAATATTTTAGAGTCTTTATTCATACTTTGATTTTATCCATTGTTCTACATCAATCTTGGCCTCAAAGCCAAGCTCTTTTTTTATTTTAGAAATATTTGCAGATATATTTTTTATCTCGCCTTCTCTTTCTGGGATTTTAATAAAGCGATCTCCCATTAGTCTACTTATTTCATTTACCGTTTTGCTTTTCCCGTATGCGACATTAAAGATCTCCCCAATTGCACAACCATTGTCGGATTCCATAGCGAGCATATTAGCCTGTACAACATCCTGTACATGTATGAAGTCTCTGGTTTGATTCCCGTCTCCTGTTATAGTCATAGCTTCTGAATTAGTTATTTGTTTTTCAAATATAGATATAACTGGTGCGTATTGACCTTTGGTGGCTTGCCTTTCCCCGTATACATTAAAGTATCTAAAAATTATAGTCTCTAATCCCCATAGGGAAGAATACATTTTACATAAGTCTTCCCCTGCCGCCTTGGAAACCGAATAAGGATTCAGGCAATCGCTTTTCATCCTTTCATCTACTGGTGACGGGTTCAGGCCATAACATGCCGATGTTGAAGAGTACATTACCCTCTTAACTTTATTTCTTCTAGATGCCTGAAGTATATTGCAAGTCCCAACAAAATTTACCTCGCAAGCCCTCATTGGATTTTCTAGCGTGGGTGGTATTTTAGCTTCTGCCGCCAAGTGAAAGACGTAATTTGGTTTTTTTGAGTCGAAAACTCGATTTATTAAATTAATATTTGTTATGTCGCATTTTATATTATCTGCTTTTTCATTAAAGTAAAACTCCTCGTTAGAGTCAGAAGACTCATCGTCAACACATGTTACGTCATGCCCTTTCTCAATTAAAGCATCTACAATGTGACTACCTATGAACCCTGCGCCTCCTGTAACCAGTGATCTCATGCTCTGGCCTTCTTCCTTATGTGTCTTTTGTACGTCCTTACGATCTCTTTGGATCTTTCTTTTGGGGAGTGGAATTTATTGAGTTTATGAAGAGCCCTTAGCGTGATGTCTTCGAGGTCTTCTTCGCTATTGGAGTATATTTTATATTTTATATCTTTATCTTTTTCAGAGTCAAAATATATTACGTGCTCGTTTTCTTCGAAAACCGTTTTAAATATATCTAAGTTTTTAGGCTTCCTGCAAAGGACCAAAGTCTTTGACGCGAAGGCTTCAAAAAATACCTTCGAAACACTTGTTGGTTGAGAGTTTACAATAAAAATTTTGGATTTTCTTACTTTTGATAAGTTCGCTAAATTTATATCCTCAACTTCATATAGATCGTTTTCTTTTTCTGTCGGGCATTCATCGGCATACCAGTTTAGCCATTCTAGGTTTTCGTTGCGGTGTCTCTCTGTGTTTGATGTGAAAACCCTGTCTGCTTCTTTGAGGAGTCGGTTTTCGCTGTATTCTTTTTTAAAGTATGGCGAAGATTTCATGTCGTGACATTTGTAAAAAATAATTGCGTCTTTGAGCCCCGTGTAGGATAGGGTTTTTGGGTCAAAGCCTCCGTCTTCTTCTATATAAATTAATTCGTATTTGGAATTATCAAATTTTTGCCAATAGCCAAAATTATAGGAGGTATTTACGTTATGCCTCAGTCCTTTTAGGGCTGTGTACATTTCACTTGTTTCTGTATGTAAAAAAATGTTCAATGCACTGTTATCCCGTTCCCATTGTTTAGTTCGGATCTGAATACTCTTTGTCTTAATTCGCTAGACGACCATCCGTGAGTTTTTCTGTCGTGATAGTAGATCTCTTTTTCTGTGCCCATCCCCGTGAAGTAAGCTGGGCCTCCGGTATCTATTTGGTAGTAGTCGCTACCCAAGACTCTTACGTCTGGGCGCATTTTTTCTAGAGCTTTTTCAAGGTCTTTTTCAGTTTCATAAACCATTATTTCGTCAACGTATCTATTGGCCGACAAAAGGATTCTTCTTTCGTCGAAAGACATTATTGGTTTATTTTTTTCTGGCCTATCTATCGTTGGATCCGTTTGGAGGCCAGCGATTAGGTAGTCACAATGAGCCTTTGCGTCTTTAAGAAACAGGCAATGACCAGCGTGAAGCAAATCCCAGCAACTTGCAACAAATCCAATTTTCATATCTTTTTTATTTTTCATGGCTAAGGAATATATCGTCGAATTTTTTCATTACTTTGCTAGGGGAGAATTCCCCGTAGGCATTCCAATCCTGCTCTGACATTTCGTCTTTTTTAAATTCTACCAATATTTTAATTAAGCTGTCTAGGTCATGATACATAATGGCTTTTTCTTTTAGTATGTCTAAATGAGCTCTATCACTATGGGGATTGCAGCATATGATCGGTTTATTCATTGAGCTAAACTCGCCAATTGCTTGGCCAAAAGTTTCTCCATCGCTTCTCGCCCACAACATAGCATCTGTTGTGTTTATGAACCTTACTTTTTCTTTTACGTCTATGATGGTGGGTAAGTGAATGATATTTGGAAACTCTTCGCAGAACCTTGGAAAATTAGCGAATAGAAAATAAACATTTGGGTCTTCTCTCGCTACTAGCTTTGCTGCGATTTGGGCTATCGGAATATCAAATTGGCCTTTGCCTCCGTAGCCTCCGAAAACAGTCGCTGTGTCAGGTATCCCTAGTCTTCCCCTCATGTCCTCTTTGACGCTTGTGTCTATGTCAATCATCCTAGGGATTACCGGATATTTGCCGTCGTTGCCTTTCACTGATGGAGCTATAGAGCAATAAATATCCCCTCTCGGCAAGTGACAATTGAATACGCACTGGTGGCAAGTTTTCGCGAAAGAGCTTTTATGGGGGGATCCATTCGCCATTTTATCTTGGTCTCCACCCTCAATAATGAATAGATAATTGCAGTTATGATTTTTTAATATTTTGTCCCCCTCATTAAAGTCTTCTATGCCGTATACTGGGAACTTATCTTTAAATTTTTGCACTACCTCTAAGTTATTTTGGTCTTCTCTTAGTTTGTCGTATAAAATTATAGATTTATTCCCAAGTAGGTGCTCGTTGTAGAAGGCGTAGTTGTATAGAGCAGTTCCAGTCCCTCTCTCTGCAAGAGCGTTGTCTTTAAAGGCTACGGTCTTCATTTATCTTTGCCCGATGTCTAGAGTCGATTCGTACATTCCGTTTTTTGACCCTTGTTCTATTAATGATGGACACCACCAGTAAACTTTATGGTTTAATTTATAGAATTGGTACGCTAATTCCCAATCGCTAATTAAATTAAATGGGTATACTGAATCTATGATAGCTTTTGCTGTCTCCTTTTTAAGTAAGTAAGCTTCGGCGCAGTTAGTTGCTGGGTGGTCTATCAAAAAGCAGTTATGACTTACTCTTTCCGAGCTAGATAATTTAACTCTTTGAAATCCAAACCCGCACCCAGACCCTACAAAAATTGCATCCCAATTTTCTGGGGTAGCTTTCAGATTGTGTTCAAATTTTTCGTTAAAGTCTTTTGAGAAAACTACATCGTCTTCTAGGATAAAGCCGTATTCGCCTTCGTCTTCCGCGACCTTTTTAACGGCTTCAAAGTGCTTTATGGTGCAAGAAATTTCTGGTAAGACCAACTCCCTGTATTTAAATTCGTCTTCGTTCCATAAGCCTTTAATTTTATTTTCGTAATTTTCTGGTGATTTTTCATAAACGGAATTTATTATTTCGGGTGTAAGGTCTTCTTGATCGAAGTCTTCTATGTATTCGGCTGTTATTCCTAATTTGCCCAACTGAAGGTCCATGAAGTGCCTCCTGTCTTTTAGCTTCGTGTAATGGACTATGAAGGTTTTCATGCTACCAGTAACACCCCCCTTCTATGAAGGAGTTATTTTGCGGGGTTTCATCTTTAGATGGCCTTACCCAATGCTCGTTGTAATAAGCCCCTCCCCTTCCCGGATTGTCGTCCCACCTTTTTCCCTTTATTCCAAAAATTAATTGGGTATCTCCTGCGCTATGTATTCCAATTTTGCCCATTCTTTTTGCGTGAACGGCCAAAGGTAAGCCCCAAGCTCCAGCCCCTACAAAACAAACGTCAAAATCTATTTTTTCCATATTCTCTTTTATCTTATTTAGGCCATCTTTCCAGCTAGGGAAAGGGGATTCTCCTACCATTCCCGCAGACATTGGGCATTGTATTGTATTAAGGCTTTCGAATTCTGGTAGTATATTTGGGTTTTCCCAGAGCAATTCTCTTTTCTTGTATTGTTTTTCGATTGTCTCTGCGAAAGGGGATATAACAAGAGCCTTCTTGCCTTTTAGCTCTTTAGTCCAAGGGTCTTTATAATGGAAAGGATCCCAAGACCCAGCTTTAACTATCACTGCGTTTTTTGCGTAATCCGTGAAAACATTTTTTTCGGTAACTCCTTGCGGTTCGGGACCAAATATCCACATTCCAAAAAAGTCCAAATCTTTTATGTGATCTAAGTACTCTTCATTGAATTCATCAAAGCTTTTTGCTTCAGGCGGGAAAATTCCCGCGTTAACAAACATAAGGTTCCCTACCCCAGAGTAGGTTCTGGGTTCCGAGTGTTGGAAATAATGCATTAAAGACATGGCTTCTACCATGCCGATCTTTGCCGCGCAAAATGGATTTCCGTTAAGGACTTCTTTGCTAAATGCTATATTAGCTTCTTCTTTGCTTAATAGAGCCTTTAAAAAATCTTCGTATGGGTCAGCTTCCATTTTTTTCTTTTCTCAATTCTTGTATTATATACTCGGTAGTTTCGAACGAACCTTCAATGGAGGCATTTCTAAAATACCAATCGACACAGTGAGCAGACATTTCTCTCCATTGCTCTTTTGAGCAGCTATTTATTATATCTTCTACTTGTTGCGGATGTTCAGCGTAAAAATAATGATAGTTTTCCCTCAACGGCTCAAAGTATTTATTGTCTACGTTCTCCGTGAATATGGGAACTGTACCTGACCCCATTAGCTCTATTTCCCTGCTTGACTTCAGGGAGCATCCAGATAGGCACAATCCGAATTTGGAGTTTCTTATCTGAGATAAATAATCTTCGTATGGGGTTTTATATTCTGACTTGCCATTGAGCTCGATAGGCATGGAGAAAACCTCAACAGACTCATTCCAGTTCTTTGAGGTCCTTTTTTCAAGTTGGGTAGTATTTTGCACCTTGCCTAAAAATATGGAACTTATGTTTCTTTGGTCAAAGTTATATATGCCGAATTCATTAATCGAATCGGCCATTTTTTTGGGGTGTTTAGGCCAGTAAACCCAAGGAGAAGTATTGCTTCCGTTGTAAACCTCATTCGCAAATAGGGCTATATCCCAATCTACTGGCAAGCTAGATAGGCCATCGTGCTCATAGAGCAAAATCCCCCCAAGCTCTTCGCCCCAAGAGCATTGCTCTTTGGTCTCTACGACCTCGCAAAAGCCTTTTTTTTCCCAAAGGGTTATAAGCTCCTGAAAAGAGTGGCTCCAGTCTACTTTGGATCTAAAGATCTTCAATTTGTCATTTTAAGACAGAAGAGTCAAAGAAGTCCAGAACATTCTCTGGGTAGAAAGATTGATTTATTTTATTATCAATAAAAAGGGGCTGATTGAATATTTTTCTATACATATTTCTATCATTATCTACCTTCACTATTTTCTCCAGCAAGTGTTCCCGCGTTTCAAAATGACATAAATTAAGACAGCATTCTTCGTTGAAGTCTTTTCCGAAATCGTCATTAGAAAAATAGATTGGAATCGTTCCGGCTATCTTGGCGTGGAACAGCTTTTCGGTGAAATAGCCGCTTCTTGCGTTGTTTTCAAAGCACAACGAAAATTTATAATCTTTAAGTATTTTATATTTTATATCTTCCCCATCAGTCCAGTTACCAAATGGTTTGCCGAATCCATCTATTGGTTTGTATAGGCTAAGTTTGTTGTAGAAATCTATTCTGCTTTTGACCGGATTACTGAAGATAGTGGCACAAAATTTAGTTTTCGGGGTGTCGATAAATTGGTTGTCATGGATTTTGTCTAAAGGTATTAGAAACCTTGGGTTCGTGTAGCCGCCTTTATCGAACCAATCTATATGAAGAGCCCATAAAGGTAGCCTGTAATTTCTTGGGTCGTTGGAGAAATCAAAAGTAAAGGCAAAGTCACATTTGCCTATGCTGTAGTTAGCTCCATGATTTGAAACGCTTATCGAGTCATCATTGTCAAAGTTAGCCGAAACCCCTTCCCCCGTATAAAAAACCTTTTTGCATCTGTGGTCTTTGTATTTGTCTCTTTCTTTCTGGTTGGCGTAATCTACGGAGAAAAATAACAGATCTGGATCATCTTCATTTATCTCTACGGAATATTTTTGAGATAACAAGTGGTAGAAGTAATTATTATTTTTTTGAAAATTGAGCCAGAAATCTACAAAATTAATTTTAAGTTTAGGCTTCATCGATTTTCCAGACAACATTATCGTCGCTTACATCATCATGTCCATATGATTTTCCGATGAAGCGATATGGGTTTTTGTTTTCTTTGTAACCGCCAGTTCTTTTCATTGGGAACGGTTTGGCGTGGGGGTTAAAGCTGAAGAATTCATCGTGGACAAGGCAATCGTTTTCAATAATAGGATAGATTTTACTCGATAAAAAATTTTGATCCACTTGCCAGAAGTTCCCCTTCTGGTACTCGTCGATAAAAGTCTTCATGTCTTTTAAAATTGTGGATTTTACCCCCCACATCCCCCCCAGTATTTGAGCGGAGTGACCGTTGTGGTCCCTCATGATATGGAAACCTTTATCGCTTTGCATCCATTCGTCTACCGCTGATTTTTCGCGATAACTTAAGCGACTATCAGTATCTCTAGAAATCATGGCTAATACGTTTGGTTCAGACGCTGGGTAAAACCTCCAAAACATTCCCGTCCAATCTCCCTCTTCGTCCATCTCTTTTATTTCGACATTATCAAATTTTTTTAATTTATCGATTATATCGAGAGGTACAGACTTACCGACGTAAAACCTGCAAACCCACTCAGGGAAAATTTCTTTAGCCAATGCTGCGTTCTTGATCGCCCCTATAGTGTATTTGGGGTCGCTTCCCCATAAGCTAAAGCTAATTACCCTTTTCATAATTAGGATTCTATATTTGAGTTATCCTTTATACGACTTCTCTTCAAAAAAAATAGATTGGGTCATTTGATTAATCTCACGTTTAACTTCTGCTCGTTTATCATTTGTAATGTAGACTGATCTTGCCAATTGCACGAAAGAATCATCAAAATTGTTTTCTTTTTCCTTTTCCCTAATGCCGTCTTCGATCCCCCACAAAGAAAGATTTATAGATTTTAATAGGTCATATTTTTCCCGTACCTTTTGATTGCAGTTAATGTTTTCAAAAGTTTCTCTGATGCTTCCCATTTCACTAGCAATATTTTTTAGTTTATCTTTATCAGGTATTTTATCTAATTTTATTTCCAAAATGGAATACTTGTCGAGGATCTCTCCATTTGAAACTTCAATTTTCATAACGCACAATCTCCCATTCTTTAAAAGTTTTTCCTAGAGTATTGTATTCTCTATCGTGATAATACAGTTTGCCTTGCGTGTCCAAAAGATCAAGCATACACTTAAAGGAGCTTTCCACCACATGAATTTCCTTTGCTTCTCTTAATATTTTAGTGAAGTAAAACGCATTTTCAGTCGAGTCATTTTTTATTACTTTTAAATTGCTTTCTATTTTAAGAGGGTAATGGCTTGTTGAGGACTCGTCGTGAACAAAAATGTAATCTTCGTTGTTTGGGTTTAACTTGTCGTAAACTCGCTGTTCTTCTTGTCGATCTACTTTCAGTTTGAAATAGTCAACTTTAATGTGATGGGGTATGTTTAATTGCTCATAAAAATATTCCCAACAATTTTTTTCTGAAGATGGTTCCTTTGAGTAGAATTCATGACCGACTCGAAGAAAATCTTTTTGCGAATTTCTTTTCGCATGTTCGTAAACAAGTTCTAATTCATGATTAGCATCTCTCGGATTAATGCTAATCACATTTATTTTGGGGTCGTCGCGATACATAAACTCAACCATTTCGAGATGATGCTTTTTTGAAAAGACATCAACAGAATCATGGCCACCTCTATCTAAAACATATCGAACCAAAGCGTTGCAGGAGATATGATCTCCTAACCCAAGGTGGTGATGTATGATTAATTCAGACATTTCTTATTTTCTCCGTGTGAAGCTTTGCTCGTGCGTTACCAAGCTTCTAAGTTCACGATTTCTTGAGTCACTTTGAAGGATCCTTCCCTTGAGCAGTTTTCTTCATACCAATTTCTGGCGTTATTTGAAATATACCTCCATTGATCTTTATTGCAATTACTTATAACTTCTCTGGCGTGTTCGGGGCTATCGACTCTTAAAAAATGCTCCCCCTCTTTTATTGGGTTGTGATAAATGGTGCATACGTTGCTTATCATCAACGGCACTACGCCGAGCCCCATTAGCTCAATTTCTCTGTTACATTTAGGGCCATATCCAGCCATGCATAAGCCAAATTTGGAATTAGCTAGTTTGTCTAGGTATTCGTCTTGAGTGTACGGCCAGTTAAAGCTGTCGCCTAACTTCATGGGCATTTTAAAAAGCTCAATGGCTTTACTCCAATCATGTTCGGTTCTGTGGTATTGTTGGACTTTATTCTCAACCTTGCCTAAAAAAATACTTTCGATATTTCTTTCTTCGTAGGCTTTGGCCCCCTCGGATATTTTACTCTCTAATTTTCTTGGGTGTCTCCCCCAGTAAATCCACGCTCTTCCAAATTCATGCTGCATACCAGCGAATAACGCTTTATTACATTCTCTTGGTAGCCCCGGATATACATCATGCCTATCGTATTCATAAAGCAGAACGTCATTGGGCTCATCCGCCCATATGAAAACATCATCTACTTCGCCTCTAATCACTTCGCATAAGTTAGATTCTTCCCACATATCGACAAGTTCACGAGACGTGTCTCCTTTGTGCTCTGGGGTTTGCTTGCCTAGGAAAATTTTCACAGGTAAAACTTTTTTAAAGTCTCGCTTGATTCAATAACGCCTTTTACTTTGTCGGACTCGCTGAACTGGAAAAGATCCTTCAGGAATTCCCCCTTGGCATTACATGGTTCGCCAGCCCAAGTGCATATCTTGTGTTTTTCCACGAGGTCAAAAACCTGTGATTGCTTATCGCTTACCTCAACTGAGCCTAAAGACTCTTCGGTGGTTTTAAAGCATTCGAAGTCTTGATTGTTCTTTTGCTGGTTAATGGGGGAATCCAAGAAATTATCAGGAGTGAAAAATTGATTCGTCGTAAAGGCTCTTATTATAGCTATTTGATCTGCGTCCCATCTGTTTTCGTCGCTGTAAGCTTCTCTGAATTTTGCGAAATTACTCTTTTTTATAGTTTCTGGTATTTTATTAGGCTTAAAGGAAGAAAGGCCTATTAGCATCCTGCATGGAGCGTTAAAGTGATGAGCGTGAGACCTCATTGTATGAACAGAGAAGTCGCTTCCTTCAAAAAACTTAAACGCTCTGAATTCGTCCCTTATAGGTATCGAGTCTATATCCCTACTCATAAATATTTCGACATCCTCCCAAAGAGGCAGCATCCTCCATACTGCTGGTTGATGGCCGTTATATTCTTCTTCTATAAACTCATAGTCAACAATCTCCCCCCTTAGTTCCTCCATGATTTCGAACAGGGGGTGGTCTTTTATGCCCTCGCTTAAATAAAAAAAGTTGGAATATTCAGGATATAAAATTTTATTTACTATAAAAACAGAAGGTATATTGAACCAGTATCTACTTTCATCAAATCTATCTTCATCCCAAGTCCTATGAGCGTGTAAGACTTTAGGCTCAAATAAGCAATAGGATATTTTCTTCTTCATTTTATCACGAAATTTCTATAATCAGCCAATCCGGAGTATTTTACTCTTAAGTCGTTTACCTCTTTAACGGCTTCAGAAAGAGTTTCTTTCTTCGTGGATATTCCGCTTGGGTTTTTGTAGTACAATCCTAGAGTTTCGTCAATCCCCATAAATTTACTACCATCTGAAGCTGCCCTAAGCCAGAAGTCAAAGTCTGCTGCCGAAACCATATCTGTCCTGAAGTAGCCATATCTTTCGTGAAGGGATTTTCTCCACACAGGGCAATTATGGGGCATGTTGCATTTCAGTAGATTTTCATAAGAAAATTCTGGCATGTCGTATGAAGCAACAGCGTTATTGTTTTCGTAAGTATCTTCTTTAGAGCAAGTCATTAGGACGTTAGCGTAAGCCAAGTCCACCTCTGGGTTTTCATCTAGGCATTTTGCGTGTTTCTCTATGTGCTCTGGGTGTCTTTTGTCGTCAACATTCCAATTCGATAAGTATTCAGATTTTGCTTTTTTAACCCCAGTATTCCAAACTTCATATACTCCCGGATCTTCTTCTAGGGTTTCGTATTTTATGTTGTCGTTTTCTCTTAAGTAGCGGTTAATTACTTCTTCCTCTTCTTCTTTTTCGGGCGAATTAGCATTAATTAAGATAAATTCTATATCTTCAAAAATTGACTGCCTTGTTATATCGTCAAGGAAGCTTTCCATCCATTCGGAGGCTTTGAAAATCGAGGTTATACATGAGGTTTTGTATTTTTTTTCGCTGCCCATAATAAAGTGTAAAAGTATATATGAACTTGATAGTCATATCAAGCCTAACTTGTAATGAGGGGCTGTTCTTCCGATATATCTCTATGATGGCTAAAACAGAACTGGAAATGAGCGTTCTTGTAGAGTCAAAAAAAGAGGATATAGACAAATACTACCATGAGCTCAAGGGGCATGGCTGGTTTGATTACGTAGACGACTTTATTGAGCCTAGACATAGGCTAGAAGGAGTTAGGATAGACAATCAGTTGAATTACCCCTTGACCATAAAAACAGACACAATTTCGTGCGAAAACACCTTAAATTTACTAGGTCAGATAAAAAGCATCAGAAATTTTACTTATGACTGAGATTGTCTATTTTTTGCTCTAGCCTGTCGAATCTATGGTTTATTGCTTGAGCAAATTCCCTGAAATCATCCTTGCCTAGATATTTATCAGGGAGCGAAAGAGCTAATTTGTTATGATCTGCCCATAGCTTGTCGTTTTCCTTGTCCGTGATCTCTTTTAGATGCTCTAGTTCGGATCTAAGTGTCTTTATTGATTCGTAAGTTATCTTGAAGACCCACCCGCCAAAGAACGTTAGCAATCCTACGATTGCATTGAAGAAAAACTGAAAGTCTAATTCCATAATAATGCCTTTTGTTGTAGTTACACTAAAAAAACCCCCTCCGTTAAGAGGGGGGTTAGTTTTCTAATTTTTACCGTGTTTTAGTATTAGTGATGCCGCTTTTAACCAAGCGAGCATGGCGACAGATGTCCAAGGATCGATACATTTCATCCATACGGATGCCCCAAACAGTATCATAACACCTGCTGCTCTGCAATCTGGGCAACTGACAATACTCATTGCCTTTTTCTTCATTGTGCCCAGCCATTTTCCAATGGGGTCCCAGTTGGGAGCTTTAGAGGAAACCCATTTTGATATAGTTGACATTTTGGATTTAATCCAAGGATCAATCCTGTCACACCATTTCATTTCTGGCTTTTTATTTTTTTTACTCATAACTTTTGCCCTCCTTCGGGGGTATGTTTATTTACACGGAAAGTGTAACTACAGGTATGTCTATTTTTACACTAAACAAAAAAGCACGGCTTTTGATGGTTTTGCTGCTGTTTTGGTTCATTTTCTTCTCTGGGTTTAAGTTTTTTGAGGTCGATGGGGATAGTATGAACCCTACTCTCAAGCATGGAACAAAAGTGTTTGTTAATACTATCTATTGCAAAATAGTCACCCCAGAAAGGTGGGATATATTAGTAGTCGAAGATCCAAGTAAGAATAGGGATCATTTGATAAAAAGGGTAATCGGTTTACCCAACGAAAAAATACAAATAAAAGACGGCTATATTTGGATTGATGGAATAGGGCTAAAGGAAGATAGAGAAAGAATGAGGCTTGGAGAAAGCTTATATCCTGTAGACCAACACCCAATTCACCTTAAAAAAGACGAATATTTTTTAATTGGAGATAATAGGAATTCTACTTGGTATGGAGTAGTCGAAAAGAAAAATATAAAAGGAATTCTGGTAAATCAGCGATAGTGTAAATAAATGTGTGCAAATTCTTCATATCAATGGGTATAAGATAAAGGTTTGCCTCTGCGAGGATGGCTTCTGGGGGCACGATACTGTTTTTATCTACAATAATTCTAAATGCATAGCAGAAAAAGAAATACAAATAATTATGCAATATCTCTTAGATGAAGGCTTTATAAGGGACAGGAGGACGAAGTTCTACATACCGGAAAGGGAGGATTAATGATTAAAAAGTGGTTAATATGCAAAGATGGAGATTGTTGGGACGTTTCTGGATCTGAAATGGCAGAGAAGAAAGTCGTTTCAAAATCTGAATATTTAGAAATCAAAAGTAAAATAGATAGCAAGTGGTTGTTCGTCGTCTGCCTCTGTTGCTCTGTAGCACTAAACCTTATACTTTTAGCTATTCTGCTGAGATGATTCTTATCTAAAAGTCGTCTTCTAGCACTCCTGAGTTTTGGTAGTCTTTAACCTTCCTTTCAAAGAAGTTTGTCATTGCCGTGGTATCAACAATTTCAGATAGCCAAGGGAATGGGTTTTGAGCCCCCTCGAAAGAGTAGTCAATCCCAATTCCTTCGAGTCTTCTGTTCCCAATGTATCTCATGTAGTCAACGAACATTTCAGCATTTAAGCCAAGTATCCCGCGAGGTAAAACGTCATGAGCATAATCAATCTCAAGCTCTACGGCTTTTTTAATATGGCTAATTGTTTCTTCCTCGAATTTTTTTGTCCACAATGAAGGATATTGCTCTTTAATCGTGTTTATTAAATACGTGCCAAATTGAATATGTAGGCTTTCGTCTCTTAACGTGTATCTAATTTGATCAGAAAGTCCGGGAAGTTTGTTCTGTCTCCCTAGGGCAAGTAGCATGGCGAACCCACTGAAAAAGAATGTTCCTTCGCAGATAATATAATAGATGATTAAATTGCGTAGGAACTCTCTTTTGCCCTCTGTTGTTTTAGTGGAGAAGTCTTGTCGGTTTGTGCTTGTGGTAATTTCCATAAGGAAATCGTCTTTAGCCTTAATGGAGGGGACGCTTAAATAGGCCTCGTACACCTCATTTATCTTAAGGTTGTAGCTATCGCAACAAGTCACAACGGTCCAGTTGTGAAGGGACTCCTCATAGGCTTGGCGCATAATGTATTGGCCACACTCAGCGTCAGTTATCCATTTCGCGACATTAAGAAGCAAATTATTGCCGACCAAGGACTCACTTCCAGCAAAAAACCCAAGACATCTTCTGACAAGTAATTTTTCGTCTTTGGTTAAATCGTCCCCTTTCCATTGCTCTATGTCAATAGACATGTTGATTTCTGCTGGAGACCAGTTATTGGCTACGCCTTTAAGGAATAAGTCCCAAGCGTATTGGTGCTTGTGCGGTAGGATCTGGTTTACTCCAGTTGTATTTTCCTCAAGTAATAATCCTGTTTTGCTCATTAATTATTTTCTCTATTAGAGTTCATGTCTATTTCTTCGACTCCTTTTTTGGCAAAGCTCTGACAGTGTCTTGCGAAATCGCTGCTCATGTTCAGATGTTTTGATCCTAGATATGTGTATAGGACTATTGCGAGGTCGTTATTCCCCAAGAGCTTCGACTCTTCGGCCTTTTCTTTTAATTCCTTGTCGGTCATTGTTGTTATTTAAATTTTCTATTCCTTAAAACGTCAACTATTAATACATATCTTGGTTTGTCTGTATAATTCCATGCGTTGTGCCATTCTCTGTCGTCAAATATTAATACGTCCTCACAATCATACCACTTTCTAATCTCGTCCTGTACTCGAATCGCGCAATTACCTTCTGGTATTATCAATGGCAAGTGTATTCTATGAAAGCCTTTGTCCTTTTCGTTGTGAAGTCTTGTCGATGTGTTAGGGGTTAAGCAAGAAAAACCAGCATTTAATAAATTAGGTATTTGCCCAAGTATGTTCATTGTCTCGGGCATTTGAATAATATTCTTTTCAATTTTATTTGTGTCTAATACCAACCCAAATAACAGCCATGTTTCTTTTACTTTCTCTGGATTTTTTTTTATTTTGTCTAACCGTTTTAATAAATCTTCATTCGATGATTTACTAAAATGATTTTTTTTAGCGGAGTAATTAGCTTCATCCCACACAGACCAGTCAATGTTATTTTTTAATAAATTTTTTAATTCTTCTAATATTATATCTTTATTTGTTACTAATATGTCTACGGCCTCTTGGTATTCTTTTAGCTCTACGAATACGCCTCCCTCCCCTTCTTCTAATTTATTGTCGGTCATTGGCAGCTTTCGCACGTAGGGTCTAAAACACTACAGGCAACCATTTCTTCTATGGCTTCGTGCTTGTCTTCTATCTCTTGCATGGGAGTGTTTGTTGATTTCTCTATTTTACTTGCAGATAGGTTTCTTAGGTAATAGGTACTTTTCAAGCCTCTATTTCTAGCATGTATATATAAGTCGTTCAAGTATTTTAATGATGTCTCTTTATTAAAAAGGTTAAGAGACTGACCCATGTCGATCCATTTTTGCTTGGCTGCTGCTGAGTCTATTAATTTAAATTGATCCCTATCGAAACAAGTGGAGAATCTAGATTTTAGATCTTCCGGTATGTCCCCATTAAGCAGAGATATATCTCCGTCTACTGATTTTATAGCATCAACTAGGCCCTGATTCCATATCTCTCTCTTTTTGCATTCTTTTATGAACCATTCATTAACAATAGTTAAGTTGCCGCTTTTATTCTCATAGACAAAAAGAATTGAAAAATCTGGTTCGATGCAAGGAGAACAGCCTTGGATATAAGAAATGGTTGCGGTTGGGGCAATAGCCATAGTATTACTATTACGCATTCCGTGATCTTTAATATTATTTCTTAGCTCTTTCCAGTCTAGTTCTGGGCAAAACTTTTTCCCTCTGTGAATTATTGGTTTTTCCCCAAGGTAATCCATTAGATTTTTATAAGTATCTATGGGGAATATGCCTTGGCTCCATAAAGATCCGTCGTAAGTGGAATAAGCTCCTCTTTCTTTAGAGAGTTTATTTGAGTTTAAAATACAGTGATAAGAAATGAACTCGTAAAGCTCGTCTGAAAACTTAACTGCATCATCGCTTGAGAAGTCCACCTCGTAGGAGTGAAATACATCTGCCCACCCCATGCTTCCAGCCCCAACGGGTCTATGTTTTAAGTTTGAATTTTCAGCCTCTTTAGTTGGATAGAAATTTAGATCAATTACATTATCCAGCATACGCATTTGGATTTCTATGGTTTTAGCTAGTTGATCAAAATCCAAAGTACCATCGTCTTTTAAGTGTTCTTTTAAATTTACGGAGCTTAGGTTGCATACGGCAGTTTCTCCCACTTCGACTTTTTCCCCCTCATTAAATCTGGAGGGCTTTGTGTGTAAAAATATTTCAGTACAGAGGTTCGAGCTATGGACTACCCCTTCGTGACTATTGGAATAGCGCATGTTCGCGTTGTCTTTGAAGGTCATCCAAGGGTGTCCCGTTTCAAAAAGGGTCCTTAGCATTTTTTTCCATAGGTCTTTGGCTTTTACGACCTTGAAGTTTTCTAATTCGCCGCTGTCTGCAATCTTGCAGTATTTTTTATACCTTTTGTCGAATTTATCCCCATGTAATTCATGAAGATCTCTTACGTCTGATGGGGAGAATAGATACCAGTCTCCATCTTCTTGAACTTTTCTTATAAATAAATCTGGGATCCAATTAGCGGTGTTCATGTCATGACACCTTCTGCGTTCATCTCCGGTGTTCTTTTTGAGCTCTAAGAAATCTTCTATATCTAGATGCCAAGGCTCAAGATAAGCACATCCCGCCCCCGGTCTTTTGCCTCCTTGATCTACAGCGATTAGGGTGTCATTGTAGATTTTGAGCCAAGGGATTAGGCCTGAAGACTTGCCGTTCGTGCCCTTTACATAGGAATTAACTGCTCTGAAGTTGCTTACGTCAAACCCTAGACCTCCAGCAAATTTGGACTTTCTAGCTTCTTGCCACAAACCCTCAAAAATTCCGTCAATTGAATCGTCAAAAGTATTAAGATAGCAACTGGAAAGCTGACTGTGAGTACTACCGCTATTAAAAAGGGTAGGAGTAGAGCAACACAGATAAAACTGAGACAACGTATTATAAAACTCAATAGCTTTTTCATTTTTGTTTTCTTCGTTAAGCGCAAGCCCCATAGAGACACGCATCCAAAACGCTTGAGGCGTTTCCATTATTCTTCCTTCTATGTGGTGTAGATATCTATCACCTAGTATTTGAAGTCCGAGATATTTGAACCTGTGGTCCCTCTCAAGTCTCAAGTGCTCAGAGAGGTGCTTTAAATCAAAATCTAATAGCTTTTCGTCAAGTATTTCTTCTTTGATTAATTTTTTTGTGTTTCGGATAAAGGATATTTTATACTGATGATCGTATGTGTCTTTGTCTACGCTCTCACCGAACGCTTCTTTGTACAGGGCAGAAAGAAGGAGCCTCGCCGCCACATAAGAGTAATTAGGTTCTTTCTCTATTTTTTGACGGGCGCTCATGATGAGGGCCTTGTCTATTTCATCCGTGGTTATTTTATCATAAATTTGGACGTGAGCGTCTAAAACTACTTCGCTTGCTGATACATTTTCTAAATCGCTACATGCCCATGTGGCACAAAGGTTAATTTTATCTATGTCTAGCTTTTGCAGTCTTCCATTTCTTTTTTTTACGTGTATAGCCTGAGAATTTTGATTCATGATGTAATAGAATTTACAGTCTTTTAGTGATTTTTTTCACAAAAAGAAGTGCAGGAGAACTTTTAATTTTGCCGGAAGAAAAAAAGTGTACTGATAAATCTAGGTGAGACCCGCCCCTCCTTGACTTGGGTGTATTTTCCCGTTTCTGTCTTTGCTCCACTTTTTAAAGTATTCTTTTTTCACGGGGTCTTCCCCCCCGTGGACCTTTGCTCTTTTATCGCTTGCTTCTTTAGCTTGGTCAAAGAGATCCCCCATCGAACCTTTTTGATTTCTTGTCTTTTCAACAAACTGGTTTGGGTT
>Ga0209756_1001286_pt1 | contig 23354 bp, 37 predicted proteins | sample ETNvirenome_6_85_FD_184071 | JGI IMG/M metagenome (GOLD analysis project Ga0209756, IMG submission 184071) | Marine viral communities from the Pacific Ocean - ETNP_6_85 (SPAdes) (version 3) | ecosystem: Environmental > Aquatic > Marine > Oceanic | place: Pacific Ocean | collected 2013-06-19 | reverse complement strand
GTCCGCGCCTCGTCGTCGCCGACGCAGCCGAAAGAATCCGCCCAAGAAGGTGCTCACGAGCGTAATTCTTTGGAGCTCTCTGACCGCTTTCGGCCAGGGATACGTTAAGAGCTACCTGGCAAAAGCGACAGGTTCGCCCATGGCGGCAAGCTATGGAACAATCGCAGCTGTGGGCGCCCTTGGCTACTGGTTGATGAAAAAGGCGAAGACAACACCAGCGGGCTACGCAGTCCTGGGCGTCGCGTTTGCAAAGCTGGCGGGGGAAATCGGTTCGGCGACGGGGCTCTTCAACGAGAGCGGCGCCGGATTCGTTCCGAAGAGCTCCGTCATTCGACGGCTGCCCAAGCGGGTCAACATTCCCTCCATGAACCCAGTCGGCCGGATAGTCGTCCCCGGATAGTTACCCACGCAGACCCACCGAAAACTGCAATCAGGAGAATATCATGAGCATGCGCCTCACACGCCAAACCCTAGACGTTCGAACGCTCGGCGGCATCTTTGGCCGATGTAACCTAGTTCCACCGCCAGGCACCGCAATCGTCGCAGCTGGAGCCTCGGCGTTTATCTGGCAAGACCAGCTGAACGCAGCGGCGACCAGCAACATCGCGGGCGGGATTACCTACGCGGACGCCAACGTATGGGGCGGAAGAATCAGTAATCAAGAAATTTACACGATATTCGGATGGCAGATGCAGGTCTTCGAGGTGGATGCTAACAGCCTCCCCGTTGACAGCGTGGCAAGCGTTCATGAATCGTTTCTCGATTCGTTGAGCTTCAAACTCTTCATGAAGGGCCAGGAGTATATCATCGGAAACGTCAAGCCGAACCCCACCGGGCTCGGTTGCGGAGGCACTGGCGGCCTCGACATGAACGGCGGACGAGCAGTCGCCCCTATGCGCTTTCCAGCAGAGCTCCCGGTTCAGTTGAGTGGAAATCAGACTTGGTATGTCGAGGTGTCCACCGCACGCGCAATCACTGTCAGCGCCAATGATAACCGCATCGAGGTGTTCATATACTGCCCCGCATCTAAGGGCATCCCAGTCGGCCAGCTCTCTGGAGCTTGATAGAAACGCAGACCCACCGAAAACTGCAAGGAGACCATCATGGCAAACACAGCGCAAACTCTAGACGTCCGTACCCTAAACGGCATATTTGGATCAGCATCACTCGGCCCGGGCGCCGCTGGTGTGATCGCGGCAGGTGCCTCCACTAAGGTGTTCCTCGACACTCTCGGTAGCAATGTAAACTCGCGACTCACACAGACCACCGCAGATTCGAATTTCTGGGGCGGATTTACGCCGAGCGGAGAGACCTATACGCTTTTCGGGTTTCAGGTGCAGATCTGGGAGGTAGACGCCAACTATGTCGCCCAGCCTACCACTAACATCGTCATCCAGGAAGCGCTTCGGAACATCTCGTTTAGCCTATCGCTCAAGGGCCAGGAGTATCAGATTGGCTCGCTAATGACGACGCCCTGCCCCCTCGGATCGAATGGGCTCCCCCAGAACGGCGGGCGAGCAGTGGCCCCTTTTCGCTTCCCGCGAGCCCTCCCGTTGCAGCTAGGATCAATGGATCAGTTCTATGTCAACGTAAAGGCAGAGCGCGCCATTAACGTCACAGCTGCATCAACCAACGAGATAGGTATCTTTATCTACTGCCCGGCCTCACGCGGAATCCCGCTCGGCCAGCTCTCAGGAGCATAGGGGCAACACCCGGCGCCACCAGGCGCCGGGCGTGTGCATTGAAATGTCATCTACCACTGGGAAGGAATAGGACGACGTTATGGCAACCACAAGCAGATGGGGACAATGGGGGACACTACTCGCCGGTCTCCCCTATGATGTACAGGCAGCCCTCTATAACCGACTCGCAGACCGGACGGACCTAAGAGCAGCGCAATGCTATCGGCTGCCCCTGCTTTACTCAACGACCCGGCTCACCGTCGCAGCAGCAGGCACCGCACAGGCAAACTGGCGCTTCTTGTCGCTGACAGCAGTCTATGGCCTCAGCAAGACCTTCGACAACGAGACAGTGCAGGCCGCCGGTGTTACCGCTGGTATGTCAGGTCTAACAGCCGTTTACCCTTCAGAGGTAGATCTCCAAATCAACTTCAACCAGGGCGCCACTACCTGGATAGGCTCCCAGGCAGAACCCGCGCAGCTCGGAATTCTTGGATCAGCAGAAGCCGCTACGCGCGTGGACCCGATCTGCGCCACCCGCGACGACATCTGGGATCTAACACTTACCGGAACGGCGGGCCTCGCGAATAATGTTTTTGCGACGGTATGCCTCCACGGGGTGAAGATATACAACGCTGGCGGAGCAATCTAGGGGGTCGGGATGGCCCTGCCCAGGGTAATCAAAAGCGGCACCTATACGAACGGCGGGCCATCTTTACAGTCTGCGTGGGTTGAGGGGACAGCCGCAATAAATGGCGTAGTGGGCACAAGCCCTATGCAGTTCCTCGGGTGGTTCGACCTTCGCCCCTGGCAGGGTACTCCCGAAGGCGCCGGGCGCAATATGTACGACCGGAACGTGATAGCGCTCGACTCAGGAGAGGGCCGCGTCCGTTTCTCCCTGCCCTGGGACGGAACACAAACAAACGGCGGCGCCCTGAACCCAGTCGCGCAGCGCACTGCTCCCCCAATGGCCGACATCATTTATGGATCCCGCTCTACGACACAAACCGCAATATGGCAGCCGGAAGACGAAGCGAATAGGTTCACTACCCCGCAAGCCGTCTCCCTAATGGTGGCGGCAGTTGACGGCGCGGAAAACATAATGGACTGGGCGACGTCCGTACCCCAGCAATGGGGCGACATGGACGCCGCCAACACGGACCCCAACCCCCGAAACCTATTCCAAAACGCTTGGAGCATCGGACCCGAACTGATAAGCGAGCTCAGCCACGGAGGAGCCAGCAGCTTCGACCTGGGAGAACTCGGAGGCGGCGCGCGCTTTGTCGGTCTCTGGATGGCTGGGTACTGGCTCGGCCCAGGAATAGACGCCACCCAGGTCGGCGCGCGAATAAAATGGGAAGTAGAAGACAGACGCGCCCCCAAGAGAAAGGGGCCGATCACCTTCGCATACCCAATCCGCGCAGTTCAGCAAGAGGTCGCGGCGGGCGCCATTCAGGCTGACCCTCTCTACACCGTCGCCCAGTGGTCCCTCCAAAGGTTCGGAGGCATCGACCTAGTTGGAGCCACCGGAGGAGGCTCGGGAGGGTTCGGGCTTAACATATCCGGCCCGGGGTGCTCGGTAATCTACTGCAACGGCGGCCTACAAGTAGAAGCCCGCATTGATTATCACGTAGGCACAGCGGTTGACCAGATGGCATCCAGCTCGGCCTTCACGCAAACATGCGGGGGGGCCTCTCCGCTCGGCCCGATAATGACCCGGCTGAATTACATGAACGACCGGCTAGCACAGGTGCAACCCCCATACTCCTACGCGAGCCTCATCTCGTATACCACACTCGTACAAGGGACGGCCCCAGACGGCTACTCGAATCCTGCCATCATCTTCGTATGCGTGGGGTGATGAATGGCGAAGACCAAAAGATCAGACGGAACACCCAAATTCGACGACCTAGCAACCGACGTCATCGACGTGCTCACTGCCAACGGATGGAAACAGGCAGGAGTATCGCGCGCGGGTTTCTGGAGCATTACGCAGCTCTCTAAAGGGCGCCAGGCCGTCGAGGTGTTTACACCGGCAGGACAGAAGCAGACGCGCGTATGGTTATCAGCTGCAAAGGGCGGACAGAAAGCAGTGAAGTCCGCGCTGGCACCCCTTGAGCTCGCAGGTATCGACCCAGCAGAGCGGCGAAAGAAAGGCGTGCGCCTAGTGCGAGGGGTGCGGAGGTCTCGCGCGAAGAAAAACCCGGCGGTGCTATACGACGAAGACGGCTTCAGGCTGGGCCAGGCGGGAGACGCCGAGACGGGACGGGAACACGTTTATTATGGCATCACCGCAAAACCATCAACACACCGAGCGGACACACGAGGCGGCCCCAACATCTGGCTCGAAGCAGTGGCGCCAGATGGCGCAGTAGCCTGGACGCAGACCGTCCAAGAGGCTCGGATGCACGCAGACGACAGAGAGCTGAGCCGCGCAATCTCGCGCATCGTGACGGACCCAGAACACCGATCCATCCTCTTCCCAGACGGCTGGACATTGCGCGCCAGGCGCAAGCCCACAGGAGCACGGCAGAACGCTCCCGCCGCCAGAAGGCAGGGTCTTCCGAGGGGATGGCACGTTACTTCGAGCGGCCCCGGATACCAGACATGGAAGACATTCGACGGCGCCAAGCGCATCAAGCTCACATCCGCTAGTGACGTCGATTCGAGCCTCGGCATGGGCTGGTGGGCCGCCGCCTGGGTCCACGATACCACTAGCGACCGAGGCCAACAAAAGGGATGGAGGAGGATAGCAACCTCCCCCCGCTTTCGGGACGTGGACAGCGCCTTTGAGTGGGCAAGCAAGACCGCCCGCGAGTTGACCTCTCGCCATCCGAGACAGAACCAGCCCACGCTCACCCACATGGGGATGGAGTACGGGCCGCGCTACGGGCTAGATGGCCCCTTTAATTTCTCGGGGCGCATCCTTTACTACGACACCCGTTACAAGGGCGGGCGCTACTACGACCCTCGCAGTGATATGTACCTAGAAAGAGACGACGACCCACACGGGCAACGCCGAGCACGTCAGAACCCGATAACAGGCGCCAGGCGAAACCCCACCACCACGCTGGCGGGATTCGCTAATCCCCCGACACTACGCAAAGCATCGAGGGGAATACCCCCAGCGCTACGCAATAGGGGCGAATGATGCGCGTCCTAATATACGGAGACTCACAGGGCGAATTCATGGGCGCCAACCTGGCGGAGCTCTTCCAGGCGGAGGGAGACCAGACCACGCTCATCTACCGCAAAGGATACACGTCCGAGCAGCTGCTAGAAAAAGCCCAGCAGGAAATAAACGGCGCGGACTTCGACCGGGTGGTGATACTCGCGGGTGGGAATGACGCCCGCAAAGGGCGCGACTTCGGCGCATCAGTCGCCGGTCTCATCGGTATGTTCCCGGCTGGCTCGGTGTATTGGGTTGGCCCGGCGCCACAGACAGCCATCGGCTCAATGGAATACGCTTCGCAGATATGGTCATCGTCGGTTGGCGCGCCTGATCACTTCCTGGGCGAATCCTGGGACACAAGGGAAGCATACAACCGGCAGCTGGCGAACCAGGTGGGAGCAGCTGGGGGCACCTACCTCGACCTGCGCGACGCGCGCCTGGGCGGACCGGTCCAAAAGGGCACAACACAGTTTCCAACCCTCGCGGATGGGGTCCACGTCACTGGACAAACGGCGGCAGATGCAGCGGCGTGGATCGAGCGCAAGGTGCGCGGATCTTTCAACTGGTGGCTCGCCCTGGCAGCAGTCGGCGCCGCCGCAATAGTATGGAGAAACATAAAATGAAGCACGGGCAATGCCTTCAAAGGGGGACACCATGGCAGATCTAGCGATGATCATGGCAAACGACCCAGGCGTAGAAGAACAAATCGCGGAGAGTGTCACGGCCATGCTGGAGGAGGCGCTCTACGACGATATGGATTATGACGAGTTCCACGCATGGATAGACAACCAGGGAGACTGGGAAGAGTGGAAAGATTACGCATGGGACTATGCGGAAGCATTCGTTGAGCATACGCCCAAGGAAGAGCTTACTCCCATGGTGTTCGGCTACAACGAGGACGAAGAGGCGGCCAGGATGATCGCGGAGCGAGTCAAAGAGCACCTGGACCACATCCTACTAGATCATCCCCAGTACATGTGGGAGTGGACGCACCCAGACATGCCACGAGGCGAGTACGGGGGAGAAATCGACATCCCGGCGCGCCCTTACTGGTGGATGGAAAACACGGATGCACAGCGGGAAGCCATCAAAGGCATGATCGAGCGATCACTCGCCAAGAACAACCCTCCACGCATGAACCCCCTAACCGACGCGCAGCACGCGGCGGCCGGAACGTATGCCGCGCGCACGCGCGACCAATACAGGCGCCTAGCCTGGACGGCCAACACCTACGGAGACGAGCGCGGAGAGATTCGGGCCGACGCGCAGGCGGACCACTACGAAGGCGCGGCAGAGGCGCACCGATCGGCGCTCCGGGGCGTCGCATATCCGGACCGAACCGAAGAGGCGCAGGCCCGCAAGCTACGAGAAAGCGAAGAGGTGCTGCTACGCGGGCGTGGAACGAAGAACCCACCCCAAGAGCTCGCGGACAACGCCGCCCGCGCGGCGAGCCGAGCCGCATGGCGATGGGAACGTGCGGCGTTCGGGGATTCTGACCAAGCAAACGGCTGGGGACTGCAAGGGGTCTCCTCATACTCGAAGATCGTGCCATACACACCAAGAGGCAAAGGGGCGAAGGGCGAAAACGCCCGCAGACTGGCGGAAATATACGAGGCGCAATATGGCGCGAAGATTCCAAAAGGAACCAAGTACCTCTCCGCTCGCGTCTACTACGGATCAGCCAGACCGGTCCAGGCGCTCGGAGCACACAAGACGCTAAAGGCGGCAAAGGCCGCCGGTGAAAAAGCACAAGGGCGGGCATCTAAGCAGAACCCGCCGCGCGGTAAGTGGATCGCGCATAGAACAGGAAGCCACGCGGGGCAGCACCTGCTTTTTGGTCCGTTAGCGGGCGACGGGTTTGTCGTTGTTACCCCGTACACGCCCCGAAGCGGAACGCAGGCCATCAAAGAAGAGGCCCGAGCGTACGCAGCGATCTACGAGCAAGAACAGGGGCGGCGACTTCCAAAGGGGACGCGCTACCTGTTGATCGACCATGCGAACGGATCGACGACGGCACACAAGACGCTAAAGGCGGCCAAAGCAGCTGGGGCGAAGGCACTAGCCAAGTCAGTGGGCGCCCGCGAGAACTACAGCAAAAAGCAACACGATGCTTTAGCTGACCGCTACCGCACGGCCGAGGCGGCGTATCTGACCGCTGGGCAACTACAGGCACAAGCGGGCAATGAGCACCTGGCCCAAACGTATTATGAACAGGCGCCGGAACTTAGCGGGCAGCAGCGCGCACACTTTCAAGCATCGGCGCGTCCGTACCGCGTCGCGCTAGACAAGGCCGACGCGGTAGTGAAGCGGGCCGGCGCGGACCTTGAAAGCTCAGTGCGCGCCCAGCTAGGCAAGCGCAACCCCCCAGCTCCCGATGGGAGGTGGACGAAGGAGACCGAGAACACCCACGTCTATCCGATGGGTCGCGAGTACGGGATGGTGGTGAAGTATGCGCCGCGTTCGTTCGGAATCTCTCGCACCATTGGCGCCCGGTACGAGTCCGCCCTGGGGCGCAAGGTGCCCAAGGGAACCAAGTACATCAGCGTGCATGGGTGGTATGACCCTCCGCAGGGTCGTGTCCTGGGAGCACACAAAACGCTGAAGGCCGCAAAGGCGGCAGCCCTCAAAGACATGGGAGTCCAGGCGCGGAAGAACAAGCCCAAGAAAAAGAGCTCGAACGGCTTCAAGGTTCAGGTGAAGACCTCCGCGCGCGCGAAGCCGGTCAAGGTAGCGCTTCCCAAGAGCGCGAAAGCGAAGAAGGTGGGAAACAAGGTCATCCACCGCAGCGTAACCTACGCCAAGGGAAAGATGCGCCTCCTCAAATCGTGGACGGTCTCGACCCTCGCAGGGGTGGGAATAGGAAAGTACAAAACGAAGGCCGCCGCGCTCAAACGCGCCAAGGGATAGGAGATACCATGAGCATACCGGAAAGCGGACAGCACCCAACGCCCACAGACCTGGGGGCGATCTTCGCCGAAATGGAAGCCGCCGGATGCGTCGGCCCAGACATCGCGGACCCATATAAATGCTACCGCGACGCCCTGGACGCGGGCATCGTAAAAGACCCCGCCGCTGTAGCCAACCACGTCGACAACCTTATGACTGCCTGTAAGAACGGAGGGGTCGGGTCATGCAGAGAACTGCTAAAGGTTGGACTGAAGACAGACATGGGTTGCCTCGCCGACAAGATCCACGCATGGGCGCCCAACATCGTGTGCGACTGCGCGGAGGAGCGATGCGACGAAGTGGTCCCGCTAACCTGGGAACAGAGGCGCCAGCTGCAAATACACACCAGGGTGACCGCCGCTTCGAAGAGCGAGAGAAAAGTGGGGAACATACCCCCCTGGGCACTTTACACCGGTGTAGCTCTCGCGGCCTGGCTAATCTTTAGGAGGAAATGATGAGACATTACGAACTAGGACAAGACGCGGCGCCATCGTCCATGCCGGAAGATTGCCAGATCTACGTCCAGGAGCTACAGGCCACAGTCGTCGAGAGGGACACCGAGCGCAAAACACACACCGCAGTTGCGGCAGTGGTAGGGCTAACCATCGGCGTATTTCTTGGCACGCAGCTAGAGCAGTGGCGTAGGAGAAGATAATGCAACGCTATGAAACGGGAGCAGACGCAGACACGGAAGCGCCCACCGATCCAGACAACGGATTCGAGGACGATTACAGAACGACCGTCCAGCTGTGCCCGACGACTGGAGTACTCAGCCAGCAGATCGAGCAATGCCCGAACGTGCAGGAAGCGCTGGGGGCATCCCTCAAGTGGGGAAGAATCACTGGCGGGATAGGGGGCGCCGTTCTGGGCATGGCCATAGGCGTATTCCTTGGGACGCAGCTAGAGCAGTGGCGGAGGCGGAGGTGATTGTGAGCACCGAGGCGGGCCAGGGCGGACTAGACATCCTATCCGAAATCCCAGCAATCACCGGCGCCATCGAATCGCTTTTTGTTGAGGCGCTAACATCGGATGAAGTACAGGCTGAGATAACCGCTACAGCTCGCCCTCTCATGCTAGAGGCCGCCGCCTATATCGTCGCCGGTATGGCACTCACTTATGTATTACTCGGAAGAAGATAGAAACCGATGGCGAACCAGGAAGCACTCGACAGATACACGCTAGTCCACGCAGCTGTAGGCTACGGGGCGGGAATTGCGGGCGTTGAGTGGCGGACAGCTGCGACGCTTGCCATCGCGTTCGAGCTAATAGAGGACGAGCTCAAAGACAAAGCGCCTGGATGGTTCCCAGAACCCTCGCATGATTCACTGATTAACAAGCTCACCGACATCGGCGCCTTTTTAGGCGCATACTACATCGCGACAGCAGAGCGCTAATGTGGAAGGACCGAACATGCACCGGCTGTCTACAGGCATGCCGATACGGAGCCATGCACTTCGAGGGTGACCTTGACTGGGACGACGCTTATAAAATCAGGTTCCAGGAAAGTGTAGAAGGCGCCAAGAAAGGAAACTACTCCACGCGCGTGCGCGCGACCAGGAGCAGGATACTCGGCCTCATGCACCAGACGAAACGCGAGCTCTGGGAAGATCTGGTAAAGCAATGCCCAGAGCGCCTATATCCACCCCCGGGATACAAGGGGCGCCTAGACTTCGACGCAGGAGACGCCCAGGAGGCGGCAGAGGTGGCAGCATCCCAGGCGACAGCGATGGAGTACCCGATAAGCCGGGCGGAATTAGAGGCACAGCTGATGCAGGAGTACATAAGCGACCCAGAAGAGTGGGAGAGCAGACTAGCGGAAGAGTACAAGGCAGAGCTCGCATACAGACGAAAGCACGGAAAGCCCCGCCAGCCACCGCAGCCCCAGCCCATCGCCGAGATCGCGGCCCAGGACGAAAGCGCCCCATGGGATGATGGGGGCTGGGCATGGTAGAGACCACCACCAACGTCGCCACCTTCGACGTGTGGACCATCCCGCACGCCGCGCTCGGTGTCATCGCCGCTTACAAAGGCGTGCCGGTATTGTCCGCGCTATGGGTTGCCCTAGCGATCGAAGCCGTGGAGGTGGCTTTATCAAACACCTACCCGGGCCTCGCACGCGAAAGCAGATCGAACCAACTGGGCGACCTGGCCGCGTTCGCAGCTGGATACTCCATAGGAGACAACTCAAAATGACATACGGCAGAATCCTCGCATACCTCGCCATCCTGGGAGGGTCTCTCTGGTTCGGAGCAACGCGCGCGTTCGGCGCATTTAGTGGCACCGTCAAACCACTGAGCGGAACGCCCGCGTTCGGAGTCTCACTGTGGAAACCCCAGTTTCTGCCACAAGGATGGGAGAACGCAGTCGCCCGGCTGGACTTTGTTTCTATCAAGATCAACGACGGGAGCAGCGCGTACACAACGGGAGAAAAGGGCCAGGAGCTCGCCGAGACATATACGCGGATCCGCCAGCTGGGCGTTGCAACGCATGGATGGGGATGGCACTACCTCGACACCACCACAGACAAAGCGATACAAGAAGCCAGATCAGCCATCGAGGCGTGCAGACACTTCAAACTGAAAACCTACTACGTGAACGCAGAGCACAACTGGACCAAAAGCGCCAACCCAGTCGCCACCATGACGACCCTAGTACAGACTTTCCGCACCGAGGCGCCAGACATCAAGCTAGTCTATAACTCTTCAGTCGGCCCAGGAGGGGCGCCCACGCTGGCGCCGCAGGTAATTCATCTCTTCGACGTCTACGCGCCCATGGTATACGCCACGACCCGCGAGAGGTGCGCGGAAGAATGGCGGGACAGACACGCCGAGGCAGTTAAGGCGGGCGTCCCGTATTCGCCGATGGGAGGATCAGGCCGCGCGTCTGACCACCCTGGGCGCTTTTGGTCATACACCTACGGACCCCTGGGACAGATTGAGCTACAGCGAGACTATCCAGCCGAGTGGGTTGTTCCGTTCCTGGGCAATACGGCAGGCGCCCATATGCTTGTATCTGGAAATGCAGAGAACCCATCGCTACCCGAACAGGCGAAGCTATTAAAACGAGCGAGTAGAGACCTGTTACCGCTCACATGAGCCGATAACAGTTCACAGGAGAGCAGACTTTCATGGACGAAAAGCAAATAGCAGAGCAAAGGCTCGCCCTGTGCGACCAGTGCCCCCACCTATGCCACACGATGGGCGCCAGGAGCTGCAATCTCTGCGGGTGCTTCGTGAATCTCAAGGCGCGGATGATGTCGCAGAGCTGCCCGGCGGGCGTATGGGGACCACAGAGCAAAGGATTCTTTGCATCTCTCTTCGGGGAATAACCCGATGAGCAAACAGATGGACCTATTTGGACACCAGCCATCGGGAAAAGCGCGCGGGTGGTACAGGTACAAGGGCAGACTGCGCTATCCCATTTACAAGCTGGAGCCAGAAGGGTGGACAATCCGCCACGCGGGACACGCGACAGCAAATCATCCTTACTACGTCATCACGCCAGCCCCAGGGGATATAGTAGTCTCAGCGAACGGGCGCGGATTCAATAAGCTAAAAGACGCGAAAATGGCTGTGGAGGCGTACCTTGCTGGCTTGATAGAAATAACGGAGCCCCCAGGCGGAGGAGCTCTAAGACTAATGTGGGAGCCCTGGAAGAGCGGACCCTTGTAGAGATAGATTTAGGGTGCGAGAAGATAGGCTCTCACAACCAACCAAAGGGGAAAAAGATGAAGCCAGAACAGTTCGAACGGTGGTGGGACGACTACATACAGCCCGACTGGGCGGCGGGGTCGGAAGAGCGCTATCGCTTTCACATATACGAGCACCTACAAGTCCGAGCAACGCCAGGCTCAAGAATCGAAAGCCTGGAAAGAAAGAGGCAGGAAGTCGTCCGGTTGATTAGAGGCTTCGACATCGAGGCGCACGAATGGCCTGGCGTACCTACGGATGCAGTCAACGACTACATTATTAGACAGATGAAAGTCTTTTATGTCGGCTCTCTCTCGGTGTCATCCGAGGCTAGAAAGACGTCGCGATAGTATTCCTCGATGACGCGCTCCACCAGATGGGTCCGGTTGTAGAAGCGCGAGTCTTCGGAGAGTACATGGTCCATTGCGTCTATGACTTTCTGGTCTAGTCGCACATTTATCTGCTTGCTTGGGCGACCCCGGCGCGCGGCCATCTATACCTCCGTGTGTTTCGCGCCCAGTTATAACGCACGAATAAAAACTTCGTAAACGATTCGTTTACGAAGTTTTTCTTCGTACATCGCCCATGTCGCAGGATGTACGCGCCCATGTAGCAGAATTCCAGTCGCCTAAATCTCCGTTTGGTTTCAAAGGGTTAAACGCCGCCGAGGTGGGAATGCGACTGGGAACACCCCTTTAACGACTGGAATTATTCGCCCGTGTCGCAGGATGTACGCGCCCATGTAGCAACGAGATTCCAGCAGGATTCCAGCGGGATTCCAGCGGGATTCCAACGAGGACATACATGGCAGCCGCTTGTTCTGGTGGGCGTTTCGCTTGTTCTGGTGGGCGTTTCGCTTGTTCTGGTGGGCGTTTCGCTTATCCTGACGGGTGTTTTGCTGATTTTGGTGGGTGTTTTGCTGATTTTGGTGGGTGTTTTGCTGATTTTGGTGGGTGTTTTGCTGATTGAGAAAAGGGGCTGGGCTATAAGGCTCCGAAATAATGGAGCTAATACCTAACCGATCCACCTGTTAGGTAGAACCCATCCACCTGTTTGACTTCCCATAGCGATGCTACGCGCGCGCGCGCGAGGTGTACGGTTTTGAAGAAAAGGGTACCCACCCACTATCCCCATTGAGTTCGCTAGGTTAGGTATAAGGGTACCCACCCTTTGGGCTAAGGGTGGGTACCCTTTTATTTCTGCCCGCAGGATTCCAGCGGGATTCCAGCGGGATTCCAGCGGGATTCCAGCGGGATTCCAACGAGCCCATGTGTGTCCATAGACGTCGCCCAGGGCGTCGTGGTATCCAAGTGGTTCAACAACATGCGGAGGTGAACGAGTGGATGCGGCGCAAATATCAATACTTGCCCATGAGGTGGCCCCATATCTTAATTGGATAGGCAGCCACGACGGACAGGGCGGCATGGGCACAAGCCTCCCATTCGCGGGGGCAACAGTCGCCACGTCAATGGGACCCGCGACCATTAACCTCACCAATGTGGGGGGCGCGTGGGTCGGCGAGGTGGTTCTACGCAAGGGAGCGACCACACAAGGGGGCGAGCATACTCTTTTGATGCAGGCCGCCAACCTTCCGACGATCAAACAAGCGTTTGAGTCGCTTCTTGAAATCGCCAAGGGCGCCTCCACGCTACTCCAAGGGCTCAAGGAAGCAGAGGGGCGCTATCAGAAGAGCGATGAGGGGCGCCTGAACGCCCTGGGGCTCGTTGGGGCAAACGGTCGCGCCATTCTCGGTGATTCATGATGAGGTGGCGCCGGACCCTTCGGACCTTCATCTACTTTTTAGGATCACCGGATGGCGGCGCATGGTTCGGCCCGATGAGAGGGCGGCCATTGATAGGCTGTGCGCGGGCGGATGGGTTGCCATCGTAGAGCGGTCCGATTCAACCGTGTGGGCTCAAGCGACAAGGAAGGGGCTAAACTTCCGCAATCCCATGGCGGAGCATCGGAACATGAACACAACCATGGGCGGATTCTTCGGCAAAGGGGGCGCGAATGTCAGGACAGCCACAGATGACACCGAGTAAGATCATAGCGGCGCATGCGTGCGACCTGGACGAAGCGCCTGGCCCGCTCGGTCTTTATCTGGCGAACGCCATGGAGGGAAGTAGACGCGCGTTGCTTTGGCGCCTCAACGCTGCCCAGCAGCTGCTCGGCGTTCACGGTGCGATAAATTGGGAGACCGTCACCTATAGCGATGCTGTTAGGGTCCGCTCTTTGGCAATCGAGCGATATGCGCCGAGCACTGCCTCGGGAATTGTGGCAGCTGTTAAGGGTGTGACCAAGCAGGCGTGGTTGCTTGGGGCAATGGATGGCGAAGTCTACCGCAAAATATCAGCCATTCCATCGGTGAAGGGTAACCGGGCGCCGACTGGTCGGTGGGTGTCGCGCCCTGAGCTGCGCGCGGTTTTCGACGTGTGCGACGACACTAACGCGGGGCGTCGAGATCTCGCGCTCCTGGCGCTATTGTTCGGCGCCGGTCTTCGACGCGGTGAGGTGTCCGCGCTTCTCGTTTCGGATATGAAAGACTCCCAGGCAATCGTTCGCCAGGCCAAAGGAAACAAGTCGCGGGCTGTGCCCCTGGCGCCTGCGGTTGTCGAAGCCGTGGAAAATTGGTCTGCGTGCTTGGATCATGGTCCATTGCTGCGAGCTGTGAATAAAAAGGACTATATCAGCCTGGACGGGATGAGCGGCGAGGGCATTAGACGCCGCCTCATTGTCCTATCTCGTCGCGCTGGTGTCGCGCCCTTTAGACCTCACGACGCGCGGCGCAGCTATGCGAGCTCTCTGCTGGATGCTGGGGCTGATCTGTGCGTGGTTGCACGCCTGCTCGGTCATTCGAGCGTGCAGGTGACAGCTGGCTATGACCGAAGAGGCACCCGGGCAGAAGTCGAGGCCGCGGGATTGGTTCGGCTTCCCTTTTCGCCTGGCGCCTCATCGCCAGAATCAGACGGGGCCAGTCAATCAATGACTGAGCAAGTCGTCGAGTGATATGTCGCTGCCCTCTTCGCCCTGGTGCGTGTAGTCGGCGCGCGCGAGTATCATCTCGGCGATCTTCCACAAATCAATGGGTTGAGGCTGATCCTCGCCCATCGCCATACCTTGGAGTAACGTTGTGATCTGCTGTGCATAAAGAACTGCCGTCTGAATCTCCTCAAATGCTCCATGCAAGTGCTTTTGGTACTCTCCCGTTTCTACCTCTAAATCGCTCATCGTTTGCTCCTTTTAATTGTTTCTCTCAGCTCTTTTATTCTCGCCTTATTCGCCGATGCTTTCCTTGCCGCTTCCGCTTTTCGCGCTGATTCGAGCCTCGGCATGAGTCTCTTTATCTGGTACGTGGCAGGATAGGGTCCGACGTAGTACTCCCCTTGTTTGGCAGCTGTCTCCTTTAGGGTTCCCATTGCTATCTCAAGCGCTAGAAGCTCGGAGTCTCCGGCGTTTAGCCTTCGCGCAATCTCATCGTCTATCTCGGCGAACAGTTCGGCGGACTCTAGGTCTCTCTTTTTTCTGGCCTTTTGGTCTTGTAGGTTCCTGGCGTCCATGCGCTGAAGATATTCTTCTGGTGTGGCGGCGTCGTGTTCTGATCTGTTTGGCAATATGCCATCTTCCCGCTTTCTCTGAGCTCCCCACCCGCTTGGGGCGCCGGGTCTTGTGATTCCCTTCCTCGCCATCGCGATGAACGCCCCCGCTGGGTTGTCTCGCTCCATAAGGTGGGGCAGCTCATCAGCTGCCCATTGCTGCGCCTCTTCGGGGGTTTTGCAATACGGGGCTAGATGTCGAGCCCCCTGCAAGTCCATGCCCGGGATGCAGTCCGCGATTGTCTTGGAAATCTTTTCTAGCTCTTTCATTGATACATCCATGCCATTGGGGGAAACCTCGCGCGCGCATGCGCGTGATGGTTTTCTGTGTTCTTGTTTAATAATTCCGAAGGAATTAGGGGTCGGAAGTTTGTCCGCAATATCGGCGCGGTGCTCCGCTGGGTTATCCACAGGTTCTCCCCAGTCGTTGGCGTCGGGGATGTGCGCGAGCAGTCCCCGCGTCGTGCTTACCCGTCTTCCAGTTCCCGGTTCCGTCTTTATGAGTCCGCTTTTCTCTAGGAGTGCGAACGCTTTGGCGATGGTCTTATCTGTTTCGGCTATGCTGTCGAGTGGCGAGGGATAGCGTGAACCATACCGGCGCCCATTGTGAGCCGTGGCGTAGTCTTTTCCTTTGAATTGTGCCCATCTCATCTCGATCAGTAGCGAGCAGGCTATTCTGAAGGCCGCCCCTGCGGTTTGCGCTGGCGCCTGTTTGGATAGACCAATGAGCGCGCGCACGGCTTTGTCGGTCATGCGAATGTATAGGGGTTTGTCGTCTTTAGTCTTTGGCCCGGTCTTCCAGGGGTTCGCCCATTGTAGGCTCGGAGTGAACCAGCCCGGACGGGTCTCCACGAGCGAGCTGCGAATGCGGTCGCTGTGGCGTCTAATCGTGCGCGCGCTCACGCCTAGCAGTTCGGCCTGGTGCTCCGCGTCGCCGAGTTCGACGGGGTATCGCTGTCGCGTTTCGTCGTGGGGTGCCGAGCCGCTCTGCGTCCACACGTAGAGACTCAAGGGCGCCGCTGGTCCCGATAATTTGGCAAGCTCAAGCAGGTGTGTGATATGTATCCATTTCAATGGCAACCTCCTAATTAGGTTAGCCTCGGGTCTAATCGACCCGCTGCCAGCGAGTCCCTGTGTGGGGGCTCGCTGGTTTTTCTTGTTGAGGGTCTATCACGACCCACTCATCGCGGGCGTTGTACCACCCGGGGCGGATTGCGGCAACTATATGGGCCTGGGTTCCATCCTTAGACGTGGGATACCAGCCGATGGCGGCATCGCATCCGAAGACTCGCGCAGCTGTCGCGACTAGCACCGCGATGTCGTCGCAGTCTCCCCCATTGAGCAGAAGGGTGAGCGATGGGCTCTGGACTACTTCGCCGGGATAGTTCGGCCCGGCTGGCTCTCGGTAAAATGTGATTGATTTCGCCAACTGATAGATAGAGTCGGCCAGGGTGTCGCCGTTCATGTCGGAGTGGCCTATATCTCGCCGGTAAGGGCGCAGCGCTTCAATCATCAGGGTTCGGGTTTCTGGCATGCCGTATGCGCGTTTGGTTTGTCGCACGCACGCCTCCACAACCTGGTCGGGGTTTTGCCCTGGTGATGTGACCATTCTCATGTGGCGGGCGCCTCTTTTTGTGCCTGCTGCTTTGCTGTGGTCCGGGCCGCCATCAGAAGGGTTGGTGCGTCCCAGTTCTGGCGCCTTGCGAGACCGATGGCGTCCTGGTAGCTAATTCCGCGCGCCTGTGCGTGAGCTGCGAGCTCTGCCCTGATCTCCGGGGTCATCCCTGCGAGTTCCTCATGCTCCGGCGCGCTCCCGTTTTCAGGTGCGGGCAGTGCCTCGGCGGATGACTGCGGGGGAGGGGGCATCTGTGGCAGCTGTCCGCCGCCGATACTCGGGGCGAGTGCGCCCGCGATAGCTGCCACCATTTCGGTCATCCCTGGGCCTTTTTCTTCGTTCGGCCCAACGCCTTCGGCTAACTTTTGGGACATCTCCCAAACTCTCCCCATCTGGTCGAATGGGTCGGCGGAGTCTTTGATAGCTGAGGCTACTCTTTCAGATACGCGCTGTGGAACCTGTTGCAGTTCGTATGTAACTGATCTCAGTTCGTCCTGAAGGCGTCGGCAATCCGCGCTTATCTGCTGGATTGCGGCATCGAGTCGATAGAAGGTGCTCATCAGCTGCGGGTCTGCGCCCTGGTGGTGTATCGGTTGCTGGTATGCGGGCGGCGCCGGGGCGTGGGTGTTAGCGTATGGGTTCGGCGCTATCGGAGTTCCGCCCTGGTGCAGCTGTCCGGGCGCTATGCGTGGGGGTGGGGGTGCCGATGTCGGGGCAGATCTCGCGCCATGTTCTGGCGCTTTGCTGGCGTGCGGGTCTGGTCCAATCTCCCACCGCTCGACATTCTTCTCAGCGTCCCGCATCTCGTAGCGCCCTGGTCCGTATGCGTCTCGTACTTCTCCCGGGGTGGGTGGGCGCTTCTGATCCCAAAGGTCCAGCCATTCGTACTTTCTAATGTCGGTGTTGTACCGCATGATATGAAAAGGGCGCTTCTGCAATGGTCCCCTCGCTGTTTTTGCGCGCGCTGCTCGCTTTTTTTTTGCTTGTTTTTGGGTGTCGTCCGCCTGTTTTGGCTCCTCTTCTTCCCATTCGAAGCCATCCGCGGCGTCTTCGTCCCCAAATATCTGCGCCTCTTCGTCTGTGCTTTCCGCGTCTTTTGGTTCTGACATGGTATTCTCCGCGTTGACAAATAACAGAAAGTCCGCGACATGGAACCACAGATCAGCGTCCCCTGACCAGCGGAGTTTGTAATATGCCAGCCTATTCGCCCATGCGTGGACCCGGTTCATTCGTTAGCCTCCCGGAAGTGGGGTCCGGGTTCGTGAACATTCCAGAATCTGGCGGGGGATTCGTCACTTTTCCAGAGTCGGGTGGTGGGTTTTTCAACCCGGCTTCCCCCCATCTTAAGCGCCTCGTCCCAGAGTCTGGAGCTCTGCCTGAATATTTTGCTAACCTATGCGCCGAGGGAGTCACGCCGGGATCGGCTACTGAAGTGCAGCTGGCGGTGCAGGGACAGCTGGACGCAGGCACGTATAATGCGGCCGACTGGATTGGTTGCGTAAATGCGGACTGGCTTCCTGGCGGAGCTGCTGATCTCGATTACTCAATGCCCGGGGATGCGAGCTGGGCTGACATCAACAAAGAAGTGCAGAGCTGGCTGGGTGGCGTCAATAAGATGGCGACGGACTGGTACTCGGCAACCAACCCAACAGAGGAGGACACTCCCCCCTCCGATGACGTTCTAGCGGGATCGGTTGCCCCTTTACCTTCGGGCGGAGTTCCGACCTGGGCGATTGTCGGCGGAATCGGCGCCGCCGTCCTGCTTCTCGCTGTAGTGTTCCGAAAATGATGATAGCAGTCCCATATGAGTCGGGCCTCGTATTTGAAAGCGGCGCCGCAAGCGGTGGATCTTCTGGCGGGAGCGGTGGATCTTCTGGCGGGAGCGGGGGATCTTCTGGCGGGAGCGGTAAATCGTCCGGGGGAGGTGGTAAGTCATCGGGGATGAGCACCGCTGCAATCCTGGGCGGAGTCGTTGGGGTGGGCGGAATGCTCACCGGAGTATCCAACTCTGTATTGAATTGGGTCGATGCTTTTTGCGTTACGGACAGGTGCAAGAACGCCAAAAAGGCGGCCCAGCTCGGAGTCGAAGAGGCGCAGCTTGGAGTACAGGCGCAGCAATACGCAGCTCTCGCGGCAATTCAGAACAATAAGGCGGCAGCTGCTAGGACGACGCTCTATATGTATCTTGGGATGGGCGCGCTCGCCCTGGGCGCCGTCTACATAATCGGGAGGAAGTAACATGATCACCACCGTTGTCTATGAGATGGGCGGCATGGGGGACAAGGTTTCCGGCATGGTCGGAGATAACGTCTACAAAACCGGCGCCAAGGGCATCGGTTTCGACATTAGTCCCTGGTCGGACTACGGAATGCCCAAGCCATCGTGCGATGATGATCCGTATTCTGCTAACTCATCCGTGCAGGCAGTTCAGAAGTGCGGACTGACGGACGTCGCTGGGCGCCGCTGGGGCCAGTGCGACCAGTGGCGGAGCTCATGCGACAAAAAGTTCCACCAATACTTCGCAAAGGCGGAGCTCTTAGTCGAGGCAGTGACTCAGGCCGCCGGGATGAAGCCCGGAGAAGAGGGGCATGTGTCTCCCTGCCTCTTCGGAGAGATGTACGCGGCGGCCCAGGCGCAGATCAATCTATGCGTGGGTTCAGTAGATCCCGTCTGGGGTGTCGGATTCCCGGCGCAGGGTGAGCCTGGCTACGTCCCGCGCAGCATGTCGTACCTCTTTGGCGGTAGCCCAGGTAAATCCAATTATCCCAACTACGACGAACCCTACCCCGAAGGTGGCGGCGCCTATCACGGAAGCGAAATGTGGGACGGTATCAGCGCGACATACCGCGAAAAGATCTCAAACGCCTCTTTTTGCCGCTATGTGCTACTCCCCACGTATCCCTGCAAGGGTGCGGACGCATACCCGGGATCGTGCGGGGGCTGTCTAGAGGATGCTCTCATCGGGTGCAGCAACTGGCTCTGTACCCATAAGCCCCTCGTCTATTGGGACAAAGCGTACAATGGACTCCGCGTTGAGCTCATCGGCGCTGTCACGATCTACGAAACGACCAACGCGGAAACGCTCAAGGGCGAAAGCATAGATGAGTATTGCGTCGGCCAGGTCGCCGAGCAGATAGTCGCGGCGCCAGATGTGGACATCTCCGGCTTGTCGCCCGCAGAGCTCGCCTATCAGCTGGAAGTACAGCAAGAAAAGGAAGAGCTCGCCCGCAAAGCAGAAGAGCAGGCAATGTTCGACGCGCTGCTAGCAGACGAAGACCTGCTAACAGGCGGGGGTCTCGATATGCCAGCCTTCGGGACTGTCGCAGTAGTCGCGGGGCTGGGCGTCTTGGCATATTTCGCTTACAACCGATTCAAAGGATAGGAGAGACACATGCCAGAATACGCACACGGACAGATCGTTGAGATTGGAGGCGACTGGGAGACCACCCCAGGAAGCGCGACCGCATACGAGGGCACCGACGACGAAAACAGCCCGCCAGACTCATGGGGATCAGAAGCCTACCAGGTCAAACAGGCGGAGCTCCAATCCGGCGCCGGGATGCTCGGCCCAGATGGCGGGGTGCAGCTCAATGGAACCCGCAACTCCACGGCTCTCGTCGAGGCGGAGCTCTACGAGTCCATGATCTTCAACGGCAACGGCGACCCGAAGACCGAGAAAACACCGAAGCCCGAAGAACCTTGCGGTCTCACCGTGGGCGAGCTGCGCGCGCACAAGGCCCAAATGGTGGCAGACGCCGAAGAGGCGAAAAAGAAGGCTATGCTTCACATGATAATCGCCGGCGTCGGTGGTTATCTCCTCTCTAATTGGATGAAATAGGAGCGCGAAAATGCACGTTTACAACCCAACCTATGAGACGGGAAACACCCTGGGCGGCACCCTACCCGCGAACGCTCCCAGACCCGGCGCCGGAGGATGCAACTGTGGACCGCAGACGATGGGGCTCCCTGGCATACTCGGAAACAGCAACGTGATGATCTACGTCGCCATCGCATTCGCCCTTGGGATGATACTCAAGAAATGACCCAATCCACCCCAGAGTCTGGGATCGCCCCCCTAGTCATCGGCGGGGTGACTGTCGCATACAATACGATCTTTTGGACGGTGGCCAACGTGGGCCTCACCGCGTACCAGATCAATTCGATATGGGGCACCCAGGACAACGCCGTCGAAGAGGCAGAAGCAACGGCGCGGCAGGAAGACCTGAAGGCGTGCCTAGAGGCTTATGGGGATGTGGGGGGAATGACACCGGGCGCGCGCTCTCTGTACATCCAAGAGCTGGACAACTGGCGGGCGTTCGCTTCGAACGAACTGGCAGGGGATACAGTCAAAACCGCCACAGTGAACGCCACCATCGACAAGCTGGCAGGACTCTACGCCCAGGAGATGGACCCGGCAGGTCTCCCAGTCGGCCCCTGCCACGTTCTAGCGGGCACCTTCATAATTTTGCGCCAGGTCGAAGCCATGAAGAGCGAGGCGCCGAGCGAAGAAGAAACAGAGAGCGACCAGAATACACTTGTCGCGCACCCACCCACGCCCCCCCCGTCAAAGATCGCGATGGCGGCGGCCCTCATCGGGTTTGCAGCTCTTACCTATCTACTTCTAAGGTGAAACCATGGCGCACATTATCGTACCGGGCCAGATCCTCCCTAACAAAATGGTGCCGACCATTGTCTCAGCAGACCCGACACCCACAGGGTTACGAGTTTCCGCCTACCGTGCCCCTGAGTCTGGATATGCCCGCATGGTGCCGGATACGTGGTTCCGACAATACTCGAACCCCTCAGTCGTTGACTGGGAGCGAATCCGCAACGCAAACACCGGATGGGAAACCGGCGGGCCAGCCATCGGCACAGGGCGCACCGTGGAGATCTTCTCCAAATATAACAAGAGCACAAGCAGCATGCCGTTCGGTCTCGTCGAGAGCGGGCTACAGTACCCGACACTGGGCGTCATACAGGACTGGTTCAGCGGGGACGAAGAGGCGCAAGTAGACCAGGGCGACCCCGACTGGGAAGGAGGCGACGACCCGGTAGATCCTTACTCGACCGGCGGCGTCCTGGACGACACCGAAGAGTGGAACGTCTTGGATGTCGTCAAAAATCCAAAAGGCTTCGTTGAAGAGGCCAAACAGTTGTGCGCCATGAAGGGCGGCATCGGTACAGGAAAATGCTACACCTGGAAAGACGGGGAATGCGTCAAGACACAGTGCAAGCACGGCCCAGGAACTCCAGGAACAACCGACCAGAATGGCCAGCCCCCCGCACAACTACAGGGGCGCCAAGGATCTCGCGCGCTACAGTGGGCAGTGGCGGGCGTTGGAATCATCGCAGCCGTTTATATATGGAAAAAAGGGATATAAAAAGATGGACCTTACCACAATCGAACAAACTGCCCAGGTGTCGGCAGAACTCGCCAACGACTACCTCATCGGCGAACTCACACAGGCCGCCGGTCTCCCAGGAGGGCCAGAGCTTAAAGACAGCGTTGTCAACCTGATGGGAGACCTGGGGATCGAGGTGACGCACGCATCCTTTTATACACCCCCGCACAACGGACTAGCAGAGGCCGGATGGGTAGCGGCTGCGTTCGCAGCCACACGCGCAGCACTCGCAGGCACGGCAAAATCCGCCGCCGCAGCCATAGTAAGAAACCCCAAGTCCTGGGCGTCAGCCGTCGCCATCGCTGGGGGCGGCATCGCAGTCTCAGCTGGCGCCTACGAATGGATGACAGCAGACCAGAACATCCAGATGGAAGCGATTAGGGTAGACGCAGCGCTCAAGGCGGCAGCGCTTGAGGCCGTCCCAGAATCGGAGCGCGCCGAGATAGCCATGCGAATCGCGCAAAGCAAGCTATCACTACCGTCTACGACCATCCTGCCATGGGTCATCGGCGGCGCGATTGCCGGAGCAGCCTTCTTGTGGTGGAAGAGCAGCAAGGTATGAGCGACAGGCGCGCGGCCTACGTGGGGACACTCTACGCCATCCAGCTACAAGGAGAGGAACCCCAGGACGTGGAGCGCACAGTCCTGGGCGTGGACCCCGAGTACGGGATTGTACAGGCACATACCCGCGAAGACCTAAAGCGCGCCAAATATCTAGATATACCGCGCGGCAGTAAAGGGAAGAAATGCGTGCGCCTGTGGTACGAAAGGCGCCGCAAGGAGTACCCAGGAGACACCTACTGGTATCACGACCTCGCCGACAGTTCGGCGTTCTTTGTGAATGGGGTTGACAACCGGAGAGATACCAACGACAGAAGCGAACAGGTGGTGCCTCAGGTTATACTAGAGGGGCCAGACGTCGATATATGTGCCGCTACCCCTGGCAACTTCCTATGCGGATGAGCTTATGCAAGTAATGGCGACGAAAAAGAGGAGCAGGAAAAACATGGCAAAACCCAAGCGAAACCGAAAAGGGCAATTCATGAAGAAATCCCGAGCCACAAAGCGACGAAAATCAACCCGTAAGGGGATGAAGAGAAAGACGGCACGCCGCGCATACATGAAGAAGTCCGCGCCTCGTCGTCGCCGACGCAGCCGAAAGAATCCGCCCAAGAAGGTGCTCACGAGCGTAATTCTTTGGAGCTCTCTGACCGCTTTCGGCCAGGGATACGTTAAGAGCTACCTGGCAAAAGCG
>Ga0209756_1001285_pt1 | contig 23362 bp, 28 predicted proteins | sample ETNvirenome_6_85_FD_184071 | JGI IMG/M metagenome (GOLD analysis project Ga0209756, IMG submission 184071) | Marine viral communities from the Pacific Ocean - ETNP_6_85 (SPAdes) (version 3) | ecosystem: Environmental > Aquatic > Marine > Oceanic | place: Pacific Ocean | collected 2013-06-19 | reverse complement strand
GCAAGTAGAGATGCGGGTGTAGCAAAAGAACAAGCATACAAACGAGATGCTGAGAGAGAAGAGTTTGCCGCCAAGGATCGGGAGATCCAAAGGAAGCAAAGAATACTTGCAGCTCTAGCAACGCAGAACGCAGTTAGAGGTGCCCAGGGTGTTCGTGCATTTGAAGGATCCTCGGCCAATATGATGGCTCAAGATGTAGAGAAATTTGAATATGATCAGTCTATGGGTGCAGCTAATTTAGCAATGACAAAACAATCGTTATTAGAGTCCGGCAAGTCGGCCAGAGAATATGGTTATGCCAGCGCAGCTGCCACCTTATTTGAAAGTGGACAGCGCAAAAAATCAAGAGGATAGCTATGGCAGAATTAGCAAGGTATCAGCGCAGTGAGGCGGCCCAGGCAGTGCCCACTTCTAAGGAAGCGGCAAATAACTTATTTTCACTTGCAGAAAGATTACGAGCGTTCTCTAATAGAGAGCATGACCGCCTGGATCAACAAGCTCAAATTGAAGGTAAACAAGCGGGCCTAGATGCTGCAAGCGGGGTAAAAGGCGGTATAGATCTAAGCGACAATTCAACCATTTATTCTCGCGCTTTCAACCAGGGAGCACAACTCGCCCATGCTGCTGCAATCAAGATTGACATCAATGAAAACATAGAACGGCTCAAACTAGAAAATCAATATAACCTGGAAGCTTTCCAAGAGAAGGCAGCAGGATATAAAAAAGGTTTATTGGCAGAAGTGGATCCGGTTATGCGGGCGATGGCGGAAGCGGACATTGATGCTTCTATCTCTGGTGGCACGATCTCGATTGGCAGAGAAATTCATAAAAGAGATGAAGAAGAACATCTTGGGATGATCACTAAAGGTTCAGAACTGTTACTAAGAAACATTGAAAATTTTAGCAGGGACGGACAATTAGAAGAAGCTCAAGCCAACCTGGATCAACTCGAAAAATTACTCACAGAAGGTGTTGAAGCAGGAATTGTAACGCCCGCTTCAATGGAAACAGAATTAGCTAAAGCATACGAATTATCGGATGCCCAGATATTATTTGGTGGCTTAAAAAGAATATTGGAAGAAGAAGGTTTGGACGCTGCTGAAAAGGCAGTGGAAGAGTTTGCTAAAGCCAAACTAGCTGAAGATGATATATCCGCAACATCAAGAGACAACATTGTTACCAAAATGGAGACACTTCTTACCAGGGAGAGAGGTGATATTTCCAGAGAAAATGCAATAGTAAATGCTCAAAGTGCTACAGAAACTAAAGTCATTAAAGAACTAGCCAAGGATGCAACTTATGCCCTACAGCATAATCAGATCCCAGAGGGTATAAACGAATTAATACAGAGAGCAACAGATAATGGTGACACTATAGTTGCCAAAGATCTAGCAGAAGAATTAGTTATAACACAAAAAATAATAAATAAAAAAATTAAAGTTGGGGGCAGCGAGCTCGATGTAAGTTTTATCCATCAAACCACAAAAATAATGGAAGCTGTGATTGGTGATATGGAGAAGAAGGAGAATTTATCTGGACCACAAGCAAAATTATTAGAGAGGTATAGGACGGTTCTCACAGAAACCCAGGCTGGAATAAAAAAGGATATTTTATCCCTGGCAGTAGAGCAAGGCAGAATTACAGAATTAGATGGGATAAATTACGCTGAACCAGAAACTATCGCAAAGCGTATGGATCAATTAAGATTGGTCCGAACTCTCTATGGTACCACAGAAGGATCCCCATTAACAGATGTTGAGTCGAATAATCTCATACAAACATTAAATGATGAAGAAACAACAGTTATGGAAAAAGCTCAATTGTTGCAAACTTTGGTTGAGGGATTCGGTGATGATGCTCAAGGCATAATGAAGCAGATGTTTGATAAGGACGCGCCAGAATATGTCCTGGTTGGAGAGCTACTAATTGAAGGTCATGCAGGTTTACCAGCCGATATCCTGGAAGGAATGGATCTAATAGAAAAAGGTCTGGTCAATATACCATCCGGATTGGATAAAGAGATAAGAATTGTTCTAGGTGACGCGGCCCAAGAAAATCCACCTTATGCCCAAATGGTGATTGAAGCGGCAAGAGCTTTATATGTTAGAAAGAATAAAGGACTCAGTGAATCTACTGTAGATAGTGTAGATCCCGATCAAATAGAATCGATCCTAAACCAAATTACCGGTGGAGTTTTAGAGATAAACGGTGTCAAGATCATTGCTCCAAAAAGAGGAATCAATGAAGATATGTTTGAAGATCGTCTGGAAGATCTGCGACCTAATGATCTCAATGCTATGGGTGGTGTTTGGGGTGAAGATGCTCAAAATGCTGTGGAGGATGTCCAAGACGCTACCTTTATAAGTATAGGCAAAGGCATCTATCATGTGGTTTTAAGTGATCCAGGTGATCCAAAAGTGTATCTACTCAATAAACAGGGTGAAAAATTTGTATTCAAATATGACGCGAAAGCAGGACTCCCATCAACCTGGGCAGAAGGTATTACAAAAGATGACATCATAGATTATCCCAAGATAGAAAGAGAAGCTGAAGCCAAAGTTGAAGCAGAGGAAAAAGCAGCGGATGCTGCAGAACAGCAAGAGTTTGAAGAAGAACAATCTAAATATAGAAAGGATCAAGTTCTAACCTATGATGATGGCAGAGTGTATAAAGGAGCGGTTCAAATGATCAATGGAGAACCACATGATGCAGCTGGAAGAAAACTTATAGTGAGTAGTACATTACCTGGAGAAAGAAGTGAGTAGTACAATATAATGGGAGCACTAGACTACGGAGCTAGATCCTATTTACAACGATCTAGTTTGCTTAACGTAAAACCAGGCGAGATAGGTTTACCAACCGGCTTCATGGAGAATTTCAACGCAGCCGTAGAAGATTTCGATTTCAATTATAAATCCTCCTCAAGAACAAATATTTTAGAACCGGTAATAGATCAGCAATTAAAAAGAATATATCAGAGTGAAAATCCCGATATTCGATTCAAACCATCCTACCACAAAGAAGAAGAATGGGATCCTATAGATATAGATCAACATACCGATTTCACCACTACAGATTTTCTTGAAAATGGAGAATTAACTGGAACCTTCAAACAAAGACAGTCAGCATATAGAGATCTAACTCCTTATATCCTGGGACTGCAAAAAAAATACCCAGATGCCGGGATCAAAACCTACGATCAAATTATGGATGATGCCAGGAACAAGGCTCAAATAATCAAAGAAAAATTAGAAACGATAACAGACAATAGAACCTGGGGCGGAGTAGTTGGTAATTTATCAGGTGTCATGAAGTCTGCTATCACTGATCCAATTGTTGTAGCATCAATGGCATTTGGACTCGGGAAAATAACCGGATCAACAAAAGGTGTAAATGCACTAAAAGCTTTTCTAACAGAATTTTTTATCGGTGCTGGATCAGAATCAATTATCCAACTTGCTCCAGGATTGGTGAAGGATTGGCAAGCTGAATTAGAACAACCCTGGACATTAAAGCAAGCAGCAATAACCATCCTAACTGTCGGAGGATTTGCCGGTGTAACCAGGGCCGGGGGAAGTTATGTAGTAGATATTGTTGAAGCTGGGAAAGCATCCAAGATATTAAGAGCAAAAGGTGAAACTGCAAAAGCTGACGTATTAGACAATTTTATAGATCTCTACCAAAGTGCTCCAAGGGCCGCTGATGTATTAAATGATGAAGCTCACTTTAAAGCATTGGACGATATACAAAGAGCTCTTGATGAAGGCAAGGTAGGAGCAGAACTGAACGCAGAAGTTGAAAGGATATTAGCAGACACCGAAGGTCGGCCAGAATTTAGAATAAATACAAAAGGTGAGGTTGAGATTGAAAGATCTTTGATCGATGTAAATCGAGAAAACTTCGGTTATCCAGAAATAAAGTCAGTCCTAAAAGATGATGATCCTTTAATCCTAAAAGATTCAAAAGCGCGTAATACCACCAAAAAAGGTACTTACTATGTTAAGAGACAAAAACTCCATAGAAGAATAATAGATGGCTTTCTTAATGAAGGCATTGTGGCGGGCAAAGGTGAACGACCTATTGCAATTTTAATGGGTGGTGGTAGTGCTTCTGGTAAGGGAACAATCCTTCAACTATTGCAAACAAAGGGAAAGATTCCAAAGAAGGGTTACGTCCATATAGATCCAGATTTAATCAAAACAGGAACTACCACTACAAAAGGTATTCCAGCATATAAAACAATTAAAGATGCTGGTGATCACCGCGCAGCCAATCTTGTTCATCGCGAAAGCACTGATATAGCAGATCAATTAAGAATTGAAGCGATGAAAGATAAGCGTCATATAGTGATTGATAAAACCCTGGGTAATCCTAAAAAAGCAAAAGCACTTATCCAGGAGTTAAAAGATGCAGGTTATGAGGTTCGGTTAATAGGTGTTACGCTTGATCCAGGCGAAGCTTTAGTTAGAAACCTAGTGAGATATTTCAGTAGTAAAAGATTGGTAACACCGCAAGCTTTACTTAAAAGACATAAAGGATTTAATAAAAACTTTAAACAATATGCCAAGATGGTAAGTCAAGCCAGGCTTTATGACAATACCGGCAAAACTCCAACAAAGGTCGCGACATTCATTGATGGCAAAGAAAAGATTGTATCGAAAGAAGAGTATAATAAACTAACCGCTAGAGGTAAATTAAATGACAAAGCAACAACATTCCAACAACTCCAAGAATCGCAAGGACTCCCGCCTAGATTGGTGGGAGGATCTCGACAAATTGATGGACAACCTAAAGCCGGAGGAGTTCCAAAAGGCACGCGACCAACTGACCAAAGAGCAGAAACACAAATAGACACCGGCACTCGCCCGGTATTAGACGATCCCGAATTAAACCGATTAATGGACGAAGAGCTCATTGAAGCGCAGCGCATTATTGATGAAGCTGGCGATGATCTTGAGGTTCCATTTACTTTAATCGACGATCTTGGGAATGAAGTCACCATAGTTGAAGGAGTTAAAAAAGTCTTTAACGACTTAGATGAAGAAAAAAAATCACTTGACTCTCTCAATAAGTGTATGGGGAGAGCAGCATAATGGCTACTTTAATTCAATGTATTGGTGAAGCAACTCAAGCTAGAGACATACCAGAACAATTAGCCAAGGACTTAGAGGCAGCTCTCGACAAGTTTATTGCTAAATATATTAAGGATGGTTTAGATCCATCGGCCGCCAAGAGAATGGCACAAGCAGATGTTATTGATTCAAAGATGGCGGAGCTTGCATTAAAGAAAAGACAAAAAGTATTACAGATCATTAAAGTAAGAGAAGCAATAGAAGCTGCTGACGCTCACCCTAAAGGTTTTAGACGAGGTGTTGTGTCTATTATTACTAAAGACATAGACGATATATTAAGCGATACCAATATTGATCTGAGGGCGAAAACAATCGAAGGTCAATTCCACATGAAAATAGCAAAGGCAATGGAAACATTTAGGACCAAAACCCTGGGACTGAGACAAGACATTGCAGGAATGAGGGATGTTGTACGCGAGATTGAAGGTGTGAATACTGGGAATAAAATAGCCAAGCAATTTGCCAAGCAGATCTCAGAAGTGTTTGAAGATGCCAGATTAAGATTTAATCGAGCTGGTGGCAGTATTGGGAAAATACAAAACTGGTTTCCGCACTGGTGGGATCCGAAACTTATAGCAAAAATAAGTAAAGAAGATTTTATTACCCAATTTGGAGCAAAACTGGATCGAGAGAGAATGATCAGCCACCTGGGTATTCCAATGGATGAGGTAGAAATACGAGCATTACTTGGTAAAGCTTATGATGATATAAGGACCAACGGCCTACATTCTATGGCACCGTCTGGTGTGGCTGGCGGAACAAAACTTGCTAACAGGCACCAGGAACATAGAGTCTTGATATTTAAAAATGTAGATGATTGGCTGGAACTTAATGATGCTTATGGCCGTCCCGATCTTTACACCACAATGATGGATCATCTTTCAAATATGAGCCATGAGATCTCCCTATTAGAAGTCTTAGGTCCAAACCCGGAAGCAACCTTTAGATATTTAAGAACTATGGCAGAAAAGAAAGGAGCTTCTGAACCAGGACTTGCTTCCCTGGATGCTCTCTGGAATGTGGCTTCTGGAAAAGTGAATAATTCTGTTTGGGTTGCGGGAGCTGATTTTATGAAAACTACCAGGAGTTTATTGGTAGCTGCTCAATTAGGTGGAGCATTTCTATCGTCACTAAACGATCCCTGGATCGCGAGAATGACCGCCCATATAAATGGTATTCCAACAATGAAAGTTTTTAAAGAAGCACTGCGCCAATTTAATCCTGCCAGCAAAGCAGATCGTATAGCAGCAGTAGAAATGGGCCTGGTCGCTGAAGCTTGGACTACTCGAGCACTGGCTGCAAATAGGTTTACCGAATTAACCGGATCGGACTTTGCCGCTAAAGCAGCTGACTTGACTATGCGAGCTTCCCTACTCTCTCCCTGGACCGATGCACTGCGTAAAGGATATGGCATGGCAACCTTTTCACAAATGGCACTGGATTCCTCAAAAGCATTTAAAGCTCTATCTAAAAAACGTCAAGCAGCACTAGCTAGATACAAGATCACTCCAGACGAGTGGGAACTTATAAGAGCTACAAAGCCTATCACTCATAAAGGTGCCAAGTATTGGTCGATAGAAAATTTAATGAAGAGATCCGATATTGATGTAAAGGAAAAAAATAAGCTTGTAACTAAGGTCCATGAGATGATCATGGGAGAGTTGGATCATGCGGTATTAATGCCAGATTTTCGCTCCCAGGCTATTGCAACACTCGGAGCCAGGAGAGGTGGTATGGGTGAATTAACAAGAACAGTTGCAATGTATAAATCCTTTCCGATCCTTATGATCACAAAACAACTCTATCGGGGTGCAGCACAACATGGCCTAGGAAGCAAGACGGCTTATATAGCACAGCTTTCAATAGGTTTAATGGTAATGGGTGCAATCGCGCTCCAGGCTAAAGAAATTGCCAGGGGAAAAAATCCGCGTGATATGACTGAGCCTAAGTTTTGGGCAGCAGCACATTTACAAGGTGGCGGCCTGGGAATATTCGGAGACTTTTTACATTCAGAACAATCTAGGTTTGGATCTAGTTTTACAAAAACTTTAGCGGGACCAGGATTTGGTTTGATAGATGATTTAACAAAGCTAAGCCTAGGAAATATACAAGAATTGCTTTCTGGAAAAGATACAAATATTAGCGCAGATATGATACAATTCTTACGACGTTACACCCCTGGCACATCTATTTGGTATTTGCGGGCATTGTATGAACGAACTATTTTAGATCAACTACAAAAGTTAGCTGATCCAAAAGCTTATAAAAGATTTAGAAATCAAATGAAAAGTAGGCGCAGAGATTATGGACAAGAATACTGGTGGAAGCCGGGATCTATTACTCCAGAAAGTGCGCCAGACCTAACAGCAGCAGGAGGCTAAATGGCAACATTAACAGTAGGCGATATTACACCCAGGTCTCAATATACGGCTACGGCTAGTCAAACCACATTCACTTATCCTTTCCCGATCTTTCTTGATGCGGATCTAAAGGTGTATGTTGGTGATACATTAAAAACACTGACTACACATTACACTGTTACAGGCGCGGGCGGATCCACAGGCGGAACTGTGGTCCTGGTAACTGGAGCTACAGCCGGAGACATTGTAACAATTATTCGTGATATTCCAATAGCTCGCACTTCTGATTATGCTACTGGAGGTACATTAAGAGCCGAGACTTTAAACGATGATTTAGACAAAATTGTAATGATGGCTCAACAAAATGAGTCAGGTCTGGTTAGAAAGGTAGGACTTCAATTAGAAGATGAAGATGATACTATGGAACTTCCTCTGAAAGATGTGAGGAAAACCAAGATGATGGGCTTTGATAGTAACGGTGATGTTGCTGTATCTGGTTCTACTATGAGTGAGATTGATGCTTCGGTAGGTGCTGCACTTGGATCAGGCGTACTAGCCACAGCATATCAATTCACAGGCGATGGTTCTACAGTTGCATTTACATTAACAGGCGGACTTACTGCTATTCCAAATGCCCAGTCAGTGATTGTTGATGTTGATGGTATTACTCAACATACAGATACTTACACTACTTCTGGATTAGTTGTTACCTTTAGCGTAGCACCGCCAATTAATGCAGATATTCAGATTCGTTATAACGCTTATTTAAGCTCAACTTCAGCAACAGATGCCACAAGTGTAGATTACACTCAAGGTGGTGCAGGATCAGTTACAAGAACTGTAACATCTAAATTACAAGAGTCAGTCAGTGTGAAAGACTTTGGAGCTACTGGAGATGGTTCAACAGATGATACCACCGCTATTCAGGCAGCTATTGATGCTGCAAATGCTGGTGACTGTGTACGTTTCCCTGATCCATCTAGTTATTATAAACTTAGTGATGAATTGACAATTAGTAAATCATTAACGCTTGTAGGGGGTGGCTTCTCAAGTCAGATTAGACAAACAGTAGATGCAAAAAGCATTTTTAAGATTTCTGCATCAGATGTAATTATTAAATCTCTTTACCTTAGAGGAACAGGTGCTCCAACAGATAATTATGTTGCCAGTTCTTCTGCTGTCAGTGCTGTTGGTACAGACAATGGAGCTGGAGTTGCGCCTACATATTTGGCAGGAATATCAATAGCCGATTGTTATATCTATAACTGGAAGATGGATGGTATATATTTTCAGTTCGTTGAAGATTTTGATATTAGTCATAACCGACTAGAAACTATTACCTATAGTGGGATTATGACAAGCAGTTCTCGAAGAGGAAGAATTAGTAACAATCATATCGAAGATATTAAATGTTCATCAGGTGCAGGTTCAGGAAATGGATATGGAATAAGCATGACTAGAACAGCTAGTGCCGATTTAACACAATATCCAGTGTGTACAGATATTACAGTTACGGGCAACACAGTTAGAAGTGTTGCTACATGGTCGGGCATTGATGCTCATGGTGGGGAAAGGTTAGTAGTTAATAGTAATACTATCTTTGATACACATTATGGAATAACAATCGGTGGCTCAAACAATGTTACTGCCCCGCAAGAAGTGTTAGTTAATAGCAATGTTCTATGTAGTAATCGAACAGGCACAGCAACAACGGGTATTTCCTTCACTGGCTCATCCACTACGATTTATTCATCGGGAAGTATAAATGGAAATATAATTGAGAATTACGGTGATCAAGATACAGCTACAAGTGCAGCTATCTCTTTTTATCAAACAAGAGGACTGGCTGTTACAGGAAACACAATCATCAATCCATCCCCTACTGGTATTCATGTTAAATATAAGAACTATGGGTTTACCATTACGGGCAATGTTGTACGAGATGCTTGGACAACTGATGGCAGTAGTGCTTGGGGAATTAGGGTAGGTAATGCTGCTAATAATGAGGGGGTTATTACTGGTAATTCATTCCTTAATACTGGAACGCATGGTGGAACTATTGTTTTAAATAAAGCAATAGAATCGGAGAATGTTTCTGGTGAATTAATAATAACAAGTAATCACTCTGACGCTGCAACTTATTTGATAGACACAGGGCAAACAGCATTTAGAGGTTCTTATACCAATGTTTCAACCTCTGGTACAGGTGAGGATGATTTGAAATCATTTACCATTCTTGGAAATAGTGTCGGAATAGGCAAGGGCATAAAGGTGTTGGCAGCAGGAACGAAATCTGGTACCACTAATAATAAGACAATCAAATTCCACTTTGGTTCAACCTCAGTAATATTCAACGCTGCTAACAATGATACGAATGATTGGAGGTTTGAAGCCTTTGTAATGCTGACCGCTACAGGGGCGCAAAAAATAACATGGGCTGGCTGGAATGGTACAACCATAACACAGAATTATGAGGAAACTAGTGAAGATATGACTGGCTCTGTAGTTATGAAGGTTACAGGTCAGTGCGCTGATGCCTCTGATTCAATTACTCAACAAATGTGGGTTTTAGAAAGATATTAGGAGAAATTATGTATAACACAGGAAATTCAAGTAAGAATGTAACAACAACAAGTATTGTAGATGGAACAATCTCCAATGCAGATGTAGATGCTTCTGCTGCAATCGCTCAATCAAAACTAGCAACACTGGCGATCACTGATTCAGAAGTGGCAAACGATGCTCTGTCTGGGGATAAGATTGATGGCGGTACAATCTCTGATTTTGCCTCCACAGGTATTGATGACAATGCAAATGCAAATGCGATAACCATCGACGTTAATGAGAGAGTAGTAATAGGAGGCTCAGACTCAAGCGTAACACCAAATGCAAGTGCTGACGATTTAATGGTGGAAAGCTCTGGAGCTACTGGAATAACGATTGCTGCTGGAACTGGAAGCACAGCTAGACTTGCTTTTGCTGATTCTGGCGATAGTTTAATTGGCAGGATAACATACGACAATGTGAGCAATGATATGTCATTCGGTACTGGTGGTGTTGACGATAGGGTAATAATTCAATCAACAGGCGGTATATCATTCAACGGTGACACAGCATCAGCTAATGCTCTTTCAGACTTCGAAACGGGTAGCTGGACGCCTGAGCTTAGAGGTACTACAGGAAGTGAAGGAACATCAAACACGACAGTATATGGGGCAACATACACAAAGATTGGTAATATGGTTAATCTTGAGTGTTATCTTAGATGGGATGACCAAGGTAGCTGGACTGGTGACGTAGAGTTATATGGGTTGCCATACGCTCACGAAGCAAACACAAGAAGTGTAGGTGTGCTGGGAGCAATAAAGTATGTAGAGTCGCCAGACTCTTTACCTATTTGTCCTAATATTATTGCTGGTAATTCTCATATTGTTTTCAGTAGACAGATAAGTGATTTAACTATGGCGGACTATGCGTTAGTAAGTTACTTTGATAATGCCCTCAACGCATTTTCAATAGGTATTACATATAGAGTTTAATTACGCCTAATGGATTTTAGGCACGGACATTTAACAACAAGGAGTAAGAAATGGCTTTAACAAAAGAAATAATAGTAGATAAGATAGAAGTCCTAGAATTAGGACAAGTGCAAGTTCGCACAGCAACGAGAGTCTTAGAAGATGATGTAGCACTTAGTTCATCATTTCATAGACACGTTCTCGTACCGGGAGATGACTTATCAGAACAAGATGCAAAAGTGGCAGCAATAGCCACAGCAACTTGGACACCTGAGGTAGTAACAGCATACGAGGAAATGATAGCAGCACAGGAATTAGAGGAGTAACACATGGCTTTAACCAAAGCAACAAACAGAATGATAGATGGAGCACCAGCCAATGTTAGGGATTATGGTGCTGTGGGCGATGGTGTTACAAATGATACTGCTGCATTTCAGGCTGCTATTGACAACGAATTAGGTCAACCAGTATATGTTCCAAATGGTGAGTATGCACTGAACGCTGTTCAACTAAGAAGTGACCTTACTCTCTTTGGTGAGAATAATGTTTATACTGATTTAGTACCAACCGCAAATGATGTGACTATATTTGAGGTGGCAAATAGTGCAGCTACTCTCAGGCTATCATTTTTTAATGTTCATGCCGATGGTAAGACGGGTTGTACTTTCTTTAACCAGATAAACAAAGCCTTATTTATTTCACATCCTATATTTGAAGATATTATTATTGATGCTGACCTTGAGTATGGATTTAAGGGTTCATTTATTTATGGCACTTGGGATAGATGTAGGCTTGGACACGCAGGTTCAACCGCAAGTAACACTCGACATATAGCTATTCATTCTTACGATGATTCTGCATCACCTGCTGCTGGACACGTTTTTAGCTTGGGAATGGTAAGAGATTGTTTCTTTTATAATGGTAAAACAACTGGTGTAACTGCTGAAGGATTAGCCTCAGTTAATATTCACAATGGCGATGTATGGGCTTTTGAGAGATGTAGTTTTGAATCAAATGATACATCTGGTGCTGGTGCAGGTGCAGTATATTCAGAAGGCACAAGAGAGCTTCGTTTTACCTCGTGTTGGTTTGAGGCTGTATGTAATGCTCCTACCATTAGGGGAAATGTTGGAAGTATAGATACTCAGGGAGCATTAATATCGGTTGATAGCTGTAGATTCTCTAACCATTTAGGGCCACCGAGCCATGTATTCCATCTAGACTCCGCAAGCAACCTTTTTTTATCAAACTCAGAGTTTGCTCTTGGTGGTTCAGGATTAGTAGTGCAAGGTGGTGGTGGAAATGTAATCGAATTAACTAGCAATATGTATGATTCTACGCCTACTGGTTTTAATAATATGTTAGACAAGAATAGATATAAAAGGTCAGGTACATTCCAAGTTGTTTTCACAACAAGTGGATCAGCTATTACTATTGATCCATCATTCGACACACTATCTTATACTTTAAATGGTGACTCTTGTCATATACAAGGTAGGATTAGAGTTAGTGCAGTGCATGCGACACCACCTTCGGGTACGCTATATATAACAGGCTTACCATTCACTTCTTCAACAGCAGCCGAAACCCCAGACATTGAGTTTTCTCAGGTTGGATATGAGTCACTAGGTTCTGCGGTGGGCGTTGGTCTTATTGGGATAATAGAGCCAAATACCACTGCTATTCATTTCAAAGAACAGACTACAACCACGTTGGCTGATACTGTGGCTGCTAATATACAAGCAGGCACTCTTTTATACATTAATGCAACTTACAAAATAGGATAATAATATGAATCAATTTCAACAAAGACGAGGAGCGAGAGGGGAAGCATCTGGGGCGATAAACACCTCAGATTCTTACTACGCAGGTGAACTGGCAGCTTCGACTAATCAAGAAGTCACCTTGCCAACCAATACTAATATAGTTGTATTCAGTGCCAATGGGGATTTCTATTGTAGATATGACAGCTCTGCTGCTGTGATACCGACAGGTAGTATTGATGCAGATAGTGTGGAATTAAACCCAAGTGTCCGAGATGTCTCTGATAGTGGCATAATCGACCTAAACATTATCGCACCAGCCACGACAAAGATAACCCTCGCTTTTTATTCGTAGATGAAAACAAAGGAGCAATATGTTTAATATAAATTTAGAACCGCAATTACCAACCTATGCAGAATGGAAAGCTGAGTTGGAAAAGATTGCAAAAGAGCAGCCAGAGTTGGCTAAAAAATATCAAGATCAAGTGCAGAAATTCTGGAAGGATTTTTTCAAGGATGCGTTTAAAGTTTAAGGAACAATAATATAGTAATATGACTGATATAGAATTTAAGCAACGATTTCGTTTTTCCGCTTTAGGGTGCTATTTATTTCTATGTCTATTTGATTTTTTTTTGTGCCGACCTGGATTGGCTTGCACCGCCCGGATTTAGATCAGCTGATGTTACTGGTAGGAAATGAAGATGATGTGATGGTGAAACTTGAGATTTTAAAATTGATAAATTTTCAACACTCTCCATTCACTCTCCAATTTGGGGGGTTGTTGCACCTCGCTTTTGGTGCCATTCTGACCGGATCAGTTTTAAATAAATAAGGAGTAATAAATGGAAGCTACAGTAGATGAAAAACATACTTGTCGTAATATAGATGTAGTGGAAGTTAAGGTCGAAACGCATGACTATCAGATCAAGTCTCTATTTAAAACTCAAAAGAATATCAATGAGCGACTCACAGCCATTGAACTAACACTCAAGCGAATCTGGTGGACAGCCTTTGGTGCTTTAGGTTTTTTCATCATTAGCGAGATCGGACTTTTAAAGGCACTTAAATTTATATCATAGAAGGAGTTTAATATGAAAGATGAAATAGAAAAACTACTAAAAAATAAATCTCTTTTGATTTTTGCAGGGATTGTAGTAGCAGCACTCTTAGTAAATTTTATCACCTGATGTTTGGGCTTCCAGCCGAGATTTGGACAATGCTCGGATCAACATTTGGGGGAGCGATTATGAAGGGCTGGTCCCAAGCTAATGCTGATAAGGCTGAACAGTTCAATCGTTTGATTGGACGGTATAAAGAAGAGGAGGGATCCAGAGAAGCAGCAAGAGCTTTCTCTAATCCAAATGCCAACTGGATTCGTCGCTTCTTAGTTATATCCTTCATGTTGATGGCCGCCTGGATATTGGTTGGTCCGGTGCTGTTTTCCACCACAACCCAGATACCTGTTATTTCCACTTCCGGTTTTAAACTACTCTTCCTGGACTTCACTAAGGAAATTACCACCTGGATCGAGCTCGAGGGAATAGTTACACCAGAATGGCTCTCGCACGCTATTCTATCAATCGTCGGTTTATATTTCGGGAGTTCCATAGTTTCACGTCGGTGATGAAACACCTACTTATTTTTTGTACTACAGCTGGGCAACGGCAGAAGGTTTTGCTGTACGATAAGTTAGGTTCAATGAGGGCGGTTGCTGTCGAACTCGGCATCAATCAGTCTAATATTTCCCGCACTTTAAGGATGTTAAAAAAGAGGGCGGCTGCGGCAGGGATCGCGCCAGAAGCAGACATGACTCACCCGGCAGCTGAAGGCTTCAATATTAAGGGTGTATCAACGTATTATGATGATGAAGGTAACGTCAAAGGCCAGTGGGTAAAAACCCAAAATGCAGGCTTTAATGTTGACGAGATCGCAGATATATTCAATCAATCCCTGACTGATTTCACTCCGGTAAAAGTAAGAGCACCAAGCAAGACCGATAAAGATCTCCTGGCAGTCTATCCAATGGGTGATCCGCACATTGGGATGTTGGCTCATAGGAATGAATCCGGAGAAGATTTTGATCTAAAGATCGCAACCAAGGATCTCCAAAAAGCAACAAATGCCCTGGTAGAAAGATCACCATCTACAGACACCGCTGTAATACTCCAGCTCGGGGATTTCTTCCACAGCGATAATGATCAGAACCGGACCGCCCGGAGCAATAACCACCTCGACGTGGACGGACGCTGGCACAAGGTTTTAAAAGTTGGGATTGATTTGATGTGCGAGATCATAACCTCTGCGCTGCGGAAACATAAGAATGTTATCGTTAAGAATATCATCGGCAACCACGACGCGCATAGCTCACTTTTCCTTGGTTATGCCTTGGAGAGAATGTATCATTCAGAGCTAAGAGTTACTGTCGATGTCCAGCCATCTAGGTTTTGGTATTATAAGTTCGGCAAGGTCTTGATCGGATCCACTCATGGTGATATGGCCAAGCCGGATAAACTACCTCAAATAATGGCAGCTGACAAACCTAAAGAGTGGGGATCAACTAAACACAGATATTGGTACACTGGCCATATTCATACTAGGAACGTCATTGAGTCTGCTGGTTGTACCTGGGAAAGTTTTAGGACCTTGGCTGCAAAAGATGCCTGGCATAGTGGAATGGGTTATAGATCCGGTAGAGATATGTGCTGTATTCTGCTGCATAAAGATTTTGGAGAAGTAGGGCGCAACACTGCAAGCCTGGATCTTATAAGATCTCAGTAACCCAATCCAGGGACTTCTCAATATATTCAGCTTTGTTTTTTATATCAGTTGGAGTTCCATACATATCTGAAATGTTTTTGGACCAACCGCCTAATTCATCTTGCATATAACCAGGGCACTCAAAATTTCTTAGTCTGGTTTTAAGGGTATGACGGAACGAATGTGAAGTTGGAGATGATGGTCCTAAAATTCTACGCAGCCTTTTATTAACGGCAGTATTTGCGCTGCTTTTACCGTTTAGTGTTTTTAAATATTTTGGGAAAAGCCATTCATTTGAACGATCTAAACAACGAGCTGCAGACAGGGAAGATCCAACCAGGGGAATAATCCTTTGAGAATTTTTAGTTTTTAATCTACGTAAAGGGTTACGATGCAATACTATATGTGGGATCTTTCCCAGTTTAATATCACCAGAAGCTAATCCTACTGCTTCGGACGATCTCATTCCAGTATCAATTAATAATCCTATAATCTGTTCCCTTATATTATCAGAGCCAGCAACAATCTCACGCAATATGTTTAACTGATCTGAAGTAAAATCTTCCCTCTCTTTTCGATCTTCATTTTCATTAGGAACCTTTAGTTTGCGAAAACGATGGAAGTGATCTATTTCATGTTCTTCATATACAAAATTAAAAACTGCTGAAATCGAATTTAATTCTCTTCTTACTGCGCCTGTTTTAAGGGGAGTGCCTTTCTTTGTTATTACTTCTAACCTCTCGGATATGAACTCATTAATATCGGCTTTACCGTATTCATGGGGAGCTCGATCTCCCTGGCTAGTAATAAAACAGGTAACATCCCTATCAACTTTTTTATATTCCGCAGATTCTTTATCTAGTTTTTTTAAGTTAGCATAAGCTTCTACAAAGTCAGAAGCAAACTCAAGTTTCTTTTTTTTCTTTTTAAATGGATCAATGCCTTTAGCTAATTTCTTTCTATACTCTCTTACTTCTTCCCTAACTTCAGCTAAGTTAGCGTCATATTTACCCAGGCTTTTGGATGTTTTATTGTATCTAAACCTCCAGGTCTTGCCGCCACCTTCAGATGATGGACCAACCCGGAGATACAAACTATCATAGTCTGAATAGAATTTTTCTTTTTCTTCTGGCTTTATAGATTGTATGTATCGATCAGTTAAAACTGCTTTTCGATTTGCCATAATATATGTACTAGCACAATTACTAGCACAGTATATAGTAATATTGGGCGATACATTAAATAGATTTTATAAGAGACGATACGTAGCTATTTGCTCTATAGGCCGCATAGGGACGTAAAAAAAGCGGCCATTAAGACCGCTTGATAATGTTAATATGGTGCCGACACACGGACTCTAACTAAACTCTACCATCCTTGCTACTAAAGGCTTTATAACAGGCTCTCCATTTACTAGCACAAATACTAGCACAATCATACTATATTTCGTTCAGCTAAACGAGCGTTTAAATACTCTTCAATCTCCCGATGGATCCACCTAGTTGTATTACCTGCAATTTTAACAGACTTTGGAAACTTACCTTCCTTTTGTAACCTATAAATAGATGGGACAGATAATGAAGTCATTTCAGCAACTTGTCTAACTTTAATAAATTTATGTGAATATATATTCATAAGCACTCCGGTTGTATTTTTTTGTAATCAATCATTTCCCCACGACAAACTTTATTGACGTAGATCTGACCTTCAATAATCTCGTCCTGGTAGTCGATAGTTCCGACAAGTCCCAGGACCAAGATTCCATATAAAGATGCAGCGGCTATTTTAAAACTCTTCATACTCTGGCTCTGGCTCTGGCCGTTTGGCTGCAGGTTTAGTCTCTTCTCTAGGTTTATATAAAGACACTGCAATTGAATCCTTTTCTGGAACCGATGGAACACCAGCTGGATTAAAAGTTTTGTTGATCAAAATATATTTGCCACCATCTTTGTTTTCCATAAGGGCACCCATATTCTGATAACGGTTTTTAGATTGTCCACTACTGTCCAGGTAAGAACCTGTTGTTACTACTAGATCATAAAGCTTTCCACTCATGTATTTCTCCTTATATTTTTAAAATTGTGTACATCGCATGATGGCCTGTATTACCATGCCTATTTTGATGAGCCACCTGGGTAGATTCTATTTCATAACCATCCTTGTGTATCAGCTCAGCGATCCTCTGAGCAAGTGCAAATCCCCTTGGAAAATCCTGGCGGGATATTCCACCTGGCCAAGCATCAATGAGCTTCTGCAGCGTCTCGCGTTTGTTTGTCATTTTTCCGTTTGACATTCTTAACTCCTTTCTTTTTAGGTTTAATAATTTCTCCCGTCTCATTATCTAAAACAACAGGATCCTCTTCGATCACCGAAGCGGCCAGATCATCTAAGCCTTTGCCATTCGGTTTTGTTTTAGTATTAACAACCGTTTCAGATCGTTCATATTCATCAGGCTCTTCTATCCCACTAAATGAAAATGCGTATCTGGCTGCCTGGATCATTGCTTTATGACGAAGCATCCTCGCTGGCCATTGCTTCCAGGTTGTTGTATTACGACGGCACTCTTTCATGTACTCCGTTACTTCTACTGGATGTTCACGATCTTTACGAAACATCTTTACAGTTATTGAAATAAGATTGCCATCTTTATCCAAGTTGTCTATGCTTGTCATTCCATTGAACTGAGGATGGCGATTACACATTGTCATCCAACCATCAATTGAAACAATAGGACGAATACCACCCTGGGAAGGAAAAGCAAAGATCTCCCTGGTGATTGGATTAAGATCGTATTCTTTTGCAACTAAAAGAAATGCAGCGAACTGTGCTGGTGAAGTATTACCAGGAACAACTGTCTCCCTTAAAGTCTGCTCGAAGGCTTTAATCTCCATACCAAATTTATTAGCCATAGACTTAACAATACTTTTCTTGGCTGGCTCTTTTTTCTTAGTCATATATTTCTCCTTTATTTAAGAATAAAAAAGCGGCCCGAAGTTTCCACTAGGAATTTCTCATAAATATCCATAGCTTCATCTTTGAGCCGCTTGGTGTTAAAACGACATGATTTCCTCTCCTTCCATGTCGCTAGGGTATGACCATCTCCATCCTCCAAAATGGAATTGTTGGCCATAACTTTTTGGATCTCAACAGTTAGATCTTTTTCATCTACCTTGAGGTCCTTAATTTGTTGTTTAACATTTTTGAGTTGTGCAACCGTTTTAGTGGTTCCATTATTTGTTACCAATGTTTCACCGTTATCAACCGGCCACAGAGTTTTCATATCTGTTGCGCTGATCGGATCCGGTTGGACACCAGCCAAGACATTTTCGTTCCAGAATTTAACTTCAGCTGCGATCATTGCAGCAATTAATTCTTCATGTCTCGGGATGTGATAGATCCGGAAATCGGATCCAGAGATCAATACCGCAACATCAGCAAACTCAGCTCCGGTCACTGCCATATAATGTTGAACCTGGGCCAAGTAACTAGCTGGTATTTCGGTTGTAGTAGGATCCCCCCAATCGGAAGCAACCCTTGAAGTTTTAACCTCTAGGATCCCATCCTTGCCAACGATCTCGCGGTCCAGATTAGCGATAATAAAATCATGCTCTGGATGCTTTACTATTCGGTTGTTGCGACGGATCTTATTACCAGTTCTAATCTCATATTCTTTAGCAACTAGATCCTCCAGATTACGTCCCCAATACATAGCTTCGTTCTCTTCTGTAGCGGGCGCACTACCAATCTTATCTTGGTAAACGTCCAGCGGAGTTCTCCATTTGTTTTTTCCCAGGATCGCTCCAGCATCGGAACCCCCTATTCCAGAACGTCTAGCTTCAAGCCATTGGTCCCTAGTCATATCTAATATTGATTGTTCGTTTTTCATATTGTCTCCTATTATATGCTATTATTTGTATCGTGTGCTAGCATTTGTATCATTGATAGTCGGCAAAAGGTTTCTTATTTGCAAGATCTCTTTTCTCCTTATACTTGGTTTGTAACCTCTCTCCTTCTTTAATACACTCAGCTACACTTAGACCTTGTAGGTTTAAGGATCTAACGTATTGCCAGACTATATCATCAAAATGAGCACAAGCATCTTGAAACTTGTCATACTCGTAATCTGCTAGATCTTCTGCAAAATCACTCATTATTTTTTCTCCTTCTTAGTTGCAATAATAATTCCTCGCGCCATTGCCAGGATCTCTTTTCTAGTCATGCTACCTCCTTATCTTTAACTAGACCAAAGCCATATTTCTCAACCTTGTATAGATCACCGTTAAACAACATTAGATCACCAACAGAAGTTGATCGAGCTCCATCCAGATCCAAACCAAGGTAACGAACATTCTCGTTTTTGATCCAAGATTCTTCGATATTTTGAGTGGATCGGAAAGCATACTCAAGGGCGGCTTCATCTGTCAGATCATCAACCCAGACCTTGGCCACAACTTCTGGCTTGTCCTCGTATGCTGTGTGAATTACGATTACTTTATTCATACTACCTCCTTTAGATCGTTTTTGATTAAGCATCCGTTGTAAGCATGATTGATCGCAGTATTAATTTGTTTCTTTATCCGATCATTCTTTTCAGCTCGCTTTGCTTTTTCCTCCGCGCTCATCATAGTTACATTCTCAAAACTAAAAGTAACGTCTTTGTAAACATGATTAATCGCTTTGGCTTCACAAAGTTTTTTCCTTTGATCATTGTTAAGTTTTTCAACATCAACTTTTTTCTCAAACTTATAAACATCTTTTCTGCTGTATTCATGAAATCCATAAGTTTTGACATGATCATTCTCATCAAAATAAAGAACTAACACTGAGTCATAAGTCCGTTTTTTTGGCTTACACCATTTGTTAGTTTTAGGATTTAAAGTTTGAAAACACAAACGATCTCCTCGCTTAGTAGTTTCAATCCAATACCTTCTTTTAGTTTTGAATTTAAAACCCCAGGGATAGTTCTCGACTTCAATAGCATTATCGAAACTATCTTTGTTATAGATTATATTCATACTGCCTCCTTAGTTAATTCCAAGCAAACAAAGTTCCAGAATCATACGGCTCACAAAACCAGCCCGCATCTTCTACAATCTTGTTCAGTTTAGGATGAACTCCCATCACATAACATGGGGAGTTACTAGCCCAGTAATCAAAGATGCTTAAACCATCCGCTTTGACGTAATCTTCACTACCTCGAAACCAGATCCCATCTTTGTACTCTTCACCAAATTCGACACCCGGAGTGGCTTTCGCTTCCGGGATCGCTTTGTTGATCTTTTTAATTAAAGTATTTAGTTTCATTACACGTTCTCCTTCATTACAAACTCACTTGAAATATGAGAATCAATTAAACGCTCTTCGATCTCTCGAGCTTTTTCAATCCAATTCTCGCCATAGAGACGCTTCAACCATTTTGGAGCATCACAATCTTCCTCGAGGTAAACCCAAGGATCCTTCCCCCAGCGATCAACATAAGAGTAATTGGAGATCTCCCAATTTTCATTCTCCAGAACCTTATGACTCACTCTCAAATATCCATGCGATGGAGTAACAACCCAAAGCATGGGCTCGATCACTCGAGACTCGGCCCAAGTATTTCCAGCCATAACACATGGATCACCTGGTCCTCCTGTTAGTGCATATTCAACACCTGGTATTGGATGTTTATCCATTATTTTTCCCCTCGTAGTTATTGTTCATTAAATATTGATCATCACCGATCTTGGAGACAAACCCTAACTCCAATGCTTTGGCAAGTAGCTTGTCAGCATCTAGTTCAAAGTTCCAACAAGGAGCTTGAGCTATGAACAGTGAGTCTTTAGTAAATATAACTTTTTCATATTTCATTACGCTACCTCCTCCCTTAGTTTAGGATCTGAACACCTTGGTAAAAAACAGTTCTCAAGTTTGAGTGTCAATCGATTTAGATGTTTGCTTATTCCATATACATCATGAGCAAAATCGAATCCATCAAACTCAAGTAGTTTTTCAAAATCCAAGCCAACGTCGTAGTGAGCTGAATGAAGATCAGCTCGGTAAGAGAAATCGTCATTGCCATAATGACCGAGTTCCTCTTTTGCCCTTTCAGCGCACTTGTGGTAAGCCGCCATATTTTTTCCTTTCAACTTAACTCCTCTCATAACCTCTCCTTAGTTAATAGTCCTACGTTTAACATCACCACTTTTCAGACCATAGAAATCCGCAACTGCGGTAGCATAGTCTGAATAGTTCTTATATTTGATTCCCTCGAAGCGATAACCTTCATTGACCATTCGTCCATTGAGGTAAGTAGTGACTCGATCATTAGCCACATTAATCTGAAGGTATCTAGGGACAATGTAAACCGGCTTGATCGGACCGCGCTCATTACTGATAAACCCTTTCATTTTTTTTCTCCCTTTCTTAATAACACAATTACATTATAGATACAAATTGTAACCTTTGCAAGCATTAATTACACACAGTATCTAAAGAAAGTTAAGAAATGTAGGCGCAGTAAGGCCTAGAGAGTTAAAAAAAAATTTAAAAAAAAACTAAATTAAAGGATAAATTCGTTATCCTTGGCTTATTTTAGAGAAAACTTGGTGGCAATATAGAACTAAGTAAAGGTAATATTATTGGTCCAGATGCCATTAAATATCCGCTAAAAAATATAATCACACATCCAACCAGCATTGTTGGTATTGTGATTACTTTGGATTTATGAACCAGCTCTCCTGTAAGGATCTGTTTGGCGACAAGTTTGATTGCTTCACGCTGCGGATCATCATCATTTGATGGGGAATGAGTTATAAGCTCGTTTTGAATTACTGTCATTTGTTACTCCACGCTTTTATAGAGGTCGTTGGCTGGAAAATAATTTCCTTTGACACCCTCTTCAGATGTTAATTAATTTATACTGTCTGTCCTCTTTCTCAGTCAGTGCCTTATGGCTTTTAGTGATGTCCCTCCAATGTAGCATCACCTATAAGTAACTTTTAAATCCAACGGTGCCATGTACCAAACGATTGATCTGCATTGATCAATTATATCGCCATTGATATAAAGAGCCCTAAATTATACTACATAATGTATTCAAATGTAGGTCAAGTTGAAATTTACTTAAACAGTAAATAATTTAACTAGATCCAGGGTTTTCTTTTGATTAATTTTCTGTCCATCTTTATTCATTTGATAAAGATAAGCAGTGATCTTTGCCACCTGGGCGGGACTTAGATCTATCTCTGGATTTAGTTTTTGTGCAGCTTCCACTAAACACAAACATTGTTCCAGGGTTTCATCATCAACTGCAGCGTTATCGCCATTCTCAGACACAAGCCAGGATAGCGACACTCCTAAAAACTTGGCTAGGCCTTCCAGTTGTTCTATCGAAGGCTGGGACCTTCCGGTGAAATAATGACCAATAGCTCCGCGAGTAGTTTTACCCATTGAAGGAGCAATATCGGTTTGAGTTAAATGTTTTTCGTGCATGATCCTTTTGGCGCGTCTAATCCATGTGGGCATACCCTCTCCTTGGTTATTTTTTGTATCTATTTTAGGTCAAATTATACTCTTTTTTGAACATTACACGAATAATATATGTATCTTTTGTTATAATATGCTACAATTTGTCACAAATAAGGAGAAAATAGACAGATATGACGCTAATAGAATATGCAAGAAAAGAAAAAGCAATCGGTAACTACACCTTCTTAAAAGATGTGTGGGAGATGATTTCAAAAGACCTGGGGGTTTCTATTCCTTTGGTGAAATTATGGGCGCATGAGGTAAGGAGAGTTGCTGACGTTCATGTTATCAATCTGGAAAAGGCAACCAATGGTGAAGTGAA
>Ga0209756_1001280_pt1 | contig 23479 bp, 39 predicted proteins | sample ETNvirenome_6_85_FD_184071 | JGI IMG/M metagenome (GOLD analysis project Ga0209756, IMG submission 184071) | Marine viral communities from the Pacific Ocean - ETNP_6_85 (SPAdes) (version 3) | ecosystem: Environmental > Aquatic > Marine > Oceanic | place: Pacific Ocean | collected 2013-06-19 | reverse complement strand
GAATATAATATGCAACAGGAATGGGCTGTCGCAGCCGCCAACATGAGGGATGTAATTGATGCGTGGATAAGTGATCACGGAATTGACCACTACTTTGAATTAGATCACGAAGGAGATATGTATGTTGATAAGGATTGGAAGGAAGCATTTGGAAAATATGTGTTGTTTAGTTCTTCACGAAAGCATCAGAATATTGGGGCATTCGAAAAGGAAGGCCCAGTCTGGAAGATGATAGAGGCCGTATTGAAAATGGAGTTTTCTTTTGGAGATAATCCAGATCTTATCTCAAGAATTGAGGAAGCAGGAACGTATAAATATTTATTAGATAATCAAAGTAAAGTAACTGCATTTCTGGACACAACGATTATGTGTTGGATAATGGCCCTTCAATTACCTTCCCAAATAGAAGACTATGTTCGAGAAGAAGCCTTGGAACATTTTGAGCAATAGTAAAGGTATATATGGGTCGTAGCAACCAATAAATAGTAGTAAAGTTCAGGTGTATCTATGACTAATGTTGAACAGTCTAAAAAGCAAATCTACGATTTGTTATTCTATGATTGGTCTCCTGACCGACCATCACAAGTTAAACCTGAAGTCATGTCAATTATCAAAAATAGTTTTGATGATCGAGATAAACAAAGTATGGCACTTGCTGAATTACATTTTAATATTCAACACGCCACCAGCAATCTTATAGATTACATTGAATTATGTATCCCCAATGTAGATTTAGATTATGCTACTCAAGTGGCTAAGAAGTTTGTAATCAAATCCTTGAGTCTTGGGACCTTTTGGAAACAACTCGAAGAAATGGGAGTTATCCCAGAGGATCCACTATCAGATATGGTGTAGTTATGGCAGAAGAGATACAACGCCGAAAAGGCGATAAGCGTAAGAAGTCCAGTCGGGAAATTAGAGTTAGAACTGAGCGTCATCGTTCTAAAGAATTACCTGTGTATGAAAACAATGATATGATGGATGTGCAAAGAGAAATTGCTCGCCAACAAGGGTATGATATCTGTCCTGAATGTAATTTGAGGACACCTTTAGATAAACCCAAGTGTGTTCACTGTCATAGTTAAGTATATAAGGGTAACAACTACCAGTTCTGATTACGGTGAGTAAAATGAGCGATGTAGTAAATATGGTAGCCAGCACACAATTGACAGAAAGTATTGACCTTTATGATGTATCCAACAAATTGGGTATTAATTATGAGGCAGAACAATTCCCCGGAATGGTTTATAGAGTAGCAACCCCCAAGGTTTGTATTCTTTTGTTCCGTAGTGGAAAGGCAGTAGTAACTGGGGCCAAATCAGAAGAAGATGTAGCAGCAGGACTTCAAGTGTTGCACGATGACTTGACTAATAATGGTTACGAAATGTGGCCATACCAACCCGAAGACATCAGTATTGAAAATATTGTAGTCACTTATGAATATGGGAGCGACCTTGACCTTTCTCACCTAATCTTCAGTATGCCTTTCGATAAGACAGAGTATGAACCTGAAGTTTTCCCCGGACTTATCTATCGTATTGATGAACCAAAGTCAGTATGTCTGGTATTCTCATCAGGTAAGTGTGTCATCACTGGATGCAAATCCGAGTCCGAAGCAGAGAAAGCAACTGAACAGTTGATTGAGCAACTCGAACCTATGGAGTGAACCCAATGGGAACTCGTCGCTTCAAGTTTAGCGACAACAGAGAACCCAAAGGTGCATGGGACGCTAACGCCAGTGAGTATCCCGATCAAATCATCAAAGGGCCTGTTGTCGGCCAGTCCGAACAATCAGGTAAACTTAGTGATATTGTAAACCTCTTTTCCGAAAGGTATGAATTGCTTCGTAAAGTGCTCAGACATGAGTGGGGTTTCAAAGAGACCACTAACATTAACGAAGTCCGTAAGGATAAGATGGTTTTTAAGAATAGAGTCATCAATATTATCGGAATTGTTTCCAGCATCAGGAGAACTAAGTCTGGTGGCCGTATGGTTGAGTTGGAAGACAAGACAGGTCAAATGTCTGTCTTCATCTCCAAAGAAAATCCGGCTATTGATACACTATTGCCAGACAATGTAATTGGCGTTTCAGGCAAGTTTATCAAGGACGGTGATTTATTCATCGTGGACTATGTTCAGTTCCCTGAGTTCTTAGATACACCTCGTAAGATGGGTGCTGAGTATGACCCTGTTTCTATTGCCTTTGCTTCCGATATTCATATTGGTTCCAAATACTTCTTGAGTAAGGAGTGGGAACGTATGATGGAATGGTTAGCCAGTGACCACCCTACTGCTAAGAATATTAAATATATTGTTTTTGCTGGTGATGTAGTCGATGGTATTGGGGTCTACCCCGGACAAGAAAACAACCTTTCCATTACTGACGTTTATGACCAGTATGAATACTTCGCCCGTGAAATGGATAGACTTCCTGATCACATGACTCCTATTGTCCTCCCCGGCAATCACGATGCAGTTAGACCTGCAGAACCACAACCTGTCTTGGAATCATCCGTGCAACAAAAGTTTAGTAACGCTATTCATGTAGGTAACCCCTCACGAGTAAATCTTTCTGGAATAGATGTGCTTTCTTATCACGGTAAAGGTATTGATGATATGGTCCCTCGTATGGCTCATGTAACTTATGAGAACCCTGCTGAAGCCATGAAAGAAATGTTGAGGAATAGACACTTGGCTCCTATGTGGGGTGAGCGAAATGCTTTGTCTCCCGAGGAGACTGACCAAATGGTAATTTTAGATAAGCCAGATATTTTTGTAACTGGACACACCCACGCTCACCAAATGGAGGAGTATCGAGGAACTCAATTAATTGTATCTTCTACCTTCCAAGGACAATCTGATTTCATGAGGATGTTGGGCTACAAACCTAAGATGGGATACCTGTCAGTTTACAATATCCAGAACGGTGAATCTCAAGTTATATCCTTTGCCGATCAGGCCAATCCTTCTGCTGGCTATAAAGCATGAAACCTAAAGATATATATGGGTGACTTTCCACATATAGAATATGGACTGGGAATATTATCTCCTTTTTGTCTTGGTATTAGCACAGATGTTGAGAACCAATTTAACTTTAGCACACATTCATTCTAATTTGGAAACTATGAACGACCGTCAGGCCATAGTTATCATGCCAGTTCAAGCAGCAGATGTTGACCCTGAGGAAATTGGAGATGCACCTGCTGGTGGTTTAGTAGATTTGGTTAACCAATGGGATTATGGTGAGTGAGATGCCTAAAGATAGAAATCCATGGTTGGCTGATGATGTTCTACCAGAGAAAAAATTATATGATATTGTGCAGAGGGTATCTACTATTGCTTTGGTTGTTATTGTTATTATAGGATTGTTTGCATTTATGGGGGCTTAATAATGCCATATATAGAAGATACAGATAGAGAGAAGTTTGAGCCAGAATTGGCTAAAGTAGCAGAAAGCATTGATAATGCTGGACAAATGAACTATGTGGTAACTATGTTAATAAAGAGTTACTTAGACCGAAAAGGATTGCGTTATCAGAATATTAATGATCTGCTTGGTGCATTAGAAGGAGCCAAGTTAGAATTATATCGTAGAGTGGCTGCACCCTATGAGGACGAAAAGGTAGAATCCAACGGTGATGTTTACTAATTGGGGTCTTGAAGACAGGTGGTATCAAAATGTTTCATAAAGTTTATTGGGGAGATATAGACACTAATTTAATTCAACAAGACCCATATAATCCAGACTGGGTATTATTTGCTGTTTGGGAAAACAAGAGGGAAAATACTTCCGCTATGTATTTTGTTACTGACCCAATTTTGGTCTTTGATTTGGCCTACAAAAATAAAGAAACTGTGATGGCACAATCTGGACAAGGTGACCCATATACAGGCCAACAGATATTAAATATGATTAAGCATTATGTTCCTGCTAATCGACACTATGCTATTGGAAAAAGACTTAGTTAGATTTCCACATTTTTAAGAAATCCATCCCTACGATCATAGGATAAGATAATTTGCTTCTATTAGTAATTGAGGCTTCTAATTCATATTCTTTTTCATCGTGAATTATTTTTATTTTTACTAATGGGCGTTCTTGTTTACCCATAGCATTAGAAACTTTAACTTCGCCCACTGATTCCAGTTGTAAGATTTCTGCTAACTTTTCATCAATACTCGTGCGTTTAGCCCCAGTATCTATTTTAGCATGGAATTGAAACTCCCATGGTTTTTCACTTTGACTAAATGTAGTCACTTCAATAGTGTATTCATCCATTGAATCACATCTAATATAGGCAGCGTCAACTATTTATATCTTGGGCTAATATATAAATAACAAAAGCCATTATTCTAATCATGGGCCGAACCATATGGAATACTTGTTCCGAAACAATTCAAACCATTGAGGAATTACAGGATAAAAATGATTGGCTCAATACTATGATTATAAGTGGTAACACGAACACCCAGCAAGTAATAGCATATCTATTAATAGATCAAGAAATAATTGATGGTAGGAAAGAGTGGGAGTATCAAACCATTGCCATTACTTGGGGTGAAGATGAAATAACATCTGCCGATGAATTATTTACACCTTACTTCATCGATCCTAAGTCTGATGATGATGTGGATATTTTGGGAATAAAAGATTATGTGAATCCCTATGTGTTTAACGATAGGAATGATTGGTTTGAGAATGGATATTGTAAACTAAGTGCAGAGGAATTACAAAGTATTTATGATGCATTATTTTATAAAAGTGAATCCAGCGGAGGAGCCATCGAGAGTATGCAGAACTTTTGGCTGAGATTAATGGATTCTAATGGCGGACGCCCAATTTTATTATATAGAAAAAGTTACCTACCCAGTTTTGAATCTATCAACAAAGAGATGATTAGGTGGTATTCGGTGATGGTGCCAAGAGGGCATCCACGATAAAGGAGATTAACAATATGAGATGGCACCCCCGATTTTCTAAGAATGCTTGGGTGTGGCCCAAAGTAGGAAAAGTAGTAGATTATTCCTCACTTCAATTACGAGATGAGTTGGATACCACAGATACAGCCATACCTTGGGTAATGGTTTATTTGGACCCCCGAGGTGGTATTTCTGCAGCCACTTGGGTTATGGATGATCCTGAAAATGGCATATATGCCTTTTACAACACTCGTCTTATAGATAGGGCGGATTATGAGGGGTCTGGTGGTCAATCATTGTCTTCTCTCCTCGCTCATCTTGAAGGAGTTCCTTTTTCACCTCAGGAAGAAAGTTTAGCAACGTTATGGACTACATTAACAGAAGGAGTTAGCCCAAGTTATGAAAGTATAAATGATATCGAACAAATAATTAATACACACAAAAAGGAGAACGCTCGGGGCGGGCGAGCACATTCCAGACACACCCTTCTCTATACTGCTACACATCTTATTCCAAATAGTATCAATAAACTACAAATAGGTGGTTGATACCATCTCCACTCAGGAGTATTATGAATGTCTTGGCTTTACGTCCCGGAAGTGGAGGCCCCCTCTTGGGACTCAGATTGGCTCTTGGAGAAACATTCAGTCCCATCTGTATCATTGAAGAGCGGGCCTATGCCGTGGCCACCCTCATCAAGAACATGGAATCAGGCTACTTACATGAAGTTCCTATCTGGGATCAGATTGAAACCTTCAACTGCATATCTTGGAATCAACAAGTGGATTTCATCATTGGCTCATTCATCGACAGGGGTCTTGAAGACACCTCCTTGTTGGAATCCGTTGGGAAACTCCTTGAAGACCTTCAGCCCCAAAGAGCACTCTTTGAGATGCGTTCCGAACTTCTCAAACAACGAGAGTCATTTATTAGAATCTGTGGCCTCTTTCAATCAATGGGTTTCCAAGTGGAGGTTGAAGAAATCTCCGCCAGAGAACTTGGGTTCACCCATGGGCGCAGACGACTCTTCATGGCACTCACCAGAAATACTGAAGGGAAACCTGTGGCCAACCCCCGGACACAGGGATTGGAAGGGTCCCTCAGGTATGGAGAGGACACTCAAGAAGATGAGGGCAGGGAAGGCTCCAGACAACCTTCCGACAGCCAGCAGGATTTGGAGCGAATTGAAGGAATCCTCCAGCGATTTCCCAACCCTCCACCACCTCGGGATTCTGAGGCTTGGTCCGAAATCTTGGAATCTGCCCCATACCTCAGTGCCAGTCTCCCAAAGCAGGCTTCCGGCCAATTTTGTGGAATGGCTGATGGGTTTTCCCATCGGTTGGAGCGATTGTGGATCATAGGTGGAGACTCTGTTCCATTGATGTGGACCATGGCTTACTATACCTTTTTTGACTAAACTATTATAAAGGTAGTCACCATCTCCTTACTTTATGGGTAATCAAGGAAGCGAAGTGATGAATGTGGGCCTCTGTGCTGGACGACATGAAATGCCAGTTAGTGAGTTTATCTGGAGCCAGATAGACAATCCAATGGAGTTCGATGAACTCGAACTTCAGGCCAAGGATTGGCTCCTTCAACAGAACATGGAAAATGTTCAACAAGTTAATGTCTATATCACCGGACTTACCGTAGCCCTCACCAGTTTTCTGAATGCATGGGAATCTGTCTGCCAAGAACTGGAGTTTGAAATGGACCACCGCCCATATCTTCATCTTCTTCATTATGATCGAGATACTAATTCATATAAGCCACAGAACTGGTTGGGATGGGAATGAAGGCTTGGGTTAAATCCTTCTTGCGACCCATTTACGGTTTATTGCTTATTCAACCTGTCATCATTATTTTCCTTTTGCTCACACACCCCGGCGAATGGATGGAAAGATATTGGATGCAATCAGGGCCACTACAATTGATTCTTACTCTCTATTTAGTTCCCGTTTATCACTACTATGATGTGTGGTGGAATCTTCATCAACATTGGATTGAAGAAGAATAACCGCTAACCGAAGACTTCAAATAGTTGAGAGTTTAACTACTAAGGCGGATGTCTTTTACGGTCAGTCGTTTTTGTCCTTGCACAGATGGAGAAATAGTTGGCGATTTTAAAGCCGAAGAAGAACCAGTTATAGAATGCAAATTATGTGCTGCAATTCATTACTTCAAAAGAGTAATGAGGTGGGATAGTTGGAATGGAAATTACTGGGAAGAATGGGAATTAAAACGTAAATAATAATCTATATAAAGGTGGACGCAACCACTATTAGTATGAATATTTTCGTCTTACATGAAGACCCAGTGGACGCCGCAAAAGACCTTTGCGACAAGCACATAGTCAAAATGATTTTGGAATCTGGTGAAATGCTTTGCCATGCTATCAAACATACTGGAGGCACAGCATTCTATATGTCCGATAGGCATAAGAATCACCCTTGCACAATTTGGGCACGGGAATCCAAATCTAACTGGGAGTGGTTGTATACCCACGCTATGGCTATGTGCGCCGAATACACTCGGCGTTATAATAAGCAACATAGTTGGGAAGACGACATTCGATCCTTGACTTGCCCACCACTGCCAGATATCGGTTTGACTCCCTTCGCTCGTGCTATAAAGAAGGCTACTTACCCCCAATTGTTGGACACTCAGATTTCCACTGTGGAGGCATATCGTCAATACTATATGATAGACAAAGTTCGTTTTGCTCGCTGGAAAAACCGTCAACCCCCTTCTTGGTGGAATCCAGTAAATATAAATAGTTGTTCTACTGAATAAATGTTATGACCGTTGCTTGTAAGATCTGTGGAGCACAGTTCGATACCTTTCGAGGACTCAATGGACATATGAATGCTCACCTTCCTCGCACTCATCCACACCGCATGAAGAAAAAGAGTGCTGAAGACTTTCGCCCACGCACAGGAAGAATCATTACTTCGGGAAGGAAACAGAAATGGATTCCTTATGCTATTGAATATCTAAAACAATGGCAAGTGGCTACTGCTGCGGAAATACTCCCACACCTTCCACATTTCAGAAACTCAGGAACTCCTTCTAATACCAAAGCCCTTAGTAGCCGCCTCATTAGAATGCCTGATATATTTAGTGTAGATAAAACTACTCGACCAACTACATTTAGTTTAGTGGAAACCAAAGAAGCAGAATCGTTTGGTGTTGAAGCCTATGATGAGAGTATAACTGTTTGGATTTGTAATGCCTGCAACCGTCGCTATGAAGAGCAAAGCGATGCTGAAGATTGCTGTGAAGGATTAGAGGATTATGAAGTTCCCTACTTTGATGGCCGTTCCAAAGAACGTCGTGAAGTTCACTTGCATGAAGCCGAATCTTCTGAGTATGATGGCGAGGTAAAAATGCGTTATGAATATGAGATTGATGACCGCCACGCCAGTTCTGCTAACATCAGTGGTGAGTTTGTTTATGCTGGACGGGTTTGGGATTTCTACGGCTATGCTGATATAGAATATGATCCAGATGGATCCTATCTTGCTGGCATATATTGGGAAGAGGCAGAAATATGGCCTTCCGACTCGGAACTGGGAAATGGAACTACTTTAGCAGATTTTCCTGATGACCAAAGAGGTATAATGCCATGGCTCCAATGGGAGTGGCTATACGGACCAGACCAAGAAGTTATGGATAGGTTAGTGGAAAGATTTACGGCAGAGTTTGAACAACTCTCTGATGCCTCTATGGCAGTTTCCGATCGGTATGATGTTAATGTTGGATATATCGTTGCCTCCGATGGCGATGACGATGAAGGAGATGATGAGGTTACTATTAGAATCATGGATGATGATTTTGAACCAATTGCTGAATTAGAACTTGGGCAAACTTGGCACGATTATAATCCAGATACTGAAGAATATTTTTATGCAGAAGGGGGGTCTCCTAAATTAGTGGAATTAACTGTCCATGTTGAAGTTCCTGACAAATCACATACTCGAAGTGTTAGTTTCCACTTACCCAATCATATAGTTAAGAATGAGGACGTAATTCATATGGCTATTGAAGATAGACTTATGGATATTCTACAACAACCCTTCGGAGGGTGGGATTTAGTTTCCATTAAAGAGTTAGAAGCAGAATCATTCTCCGCCGAAAAAATAACCAAGTGTCCCGATTGCGATAGCCAAGTCCAATACAAAGAAGGATGGATTGAATGTCCGAATGAAGAATGCGAATGGATTGATGCTGACTACCCTTTTTGGGATGTTCCTGAAACCTTTGAGGCCAATTTTAATCCAGACCAACCTCGAGATGCTGATGGCCGTTGGGTAGATTCCGATGAAAGTGACTTTATTAAGAGTGATGTTATAGATATAGATTTAGATAATGAGGAATTGATGGCATTGGCTGCAGCCATTAGAAAACATGATGAAACTTTTCCTGATGTAGAAATGTTGTTAGAACAAATTGGAGACACTGCTGCAAACCGTCAACTTATATTCCAAGAAATGTTGGATGTTCTATCAGGAACCATTAATGATATTATGCAAGAAAATGTATCTGTGGAAACTCCTGAAGAGTATTACCAATATATTTTAGATGAAGAAGTGGATGATGAAATAGATCGTATTTATCGCCAAGCCAATTATTATGCTCAATTCAAGAGTAGTGCTGAAATAGAAGAGGCGTTAGAAGAATTGTTTGCTCAATATCAAGTAGCCCAAGAAATGGGTGCTGAAAGAGACATAGTAGATAGTATTGAAAAAGATATTAATTTTGTAGAGTTGGTTTCTCGTGTTCAGGATATGCAACGTCAGTATACAGCCGAAGAAGCCCCACCATCAACGAGTCAGGTTCAGCATTTTGAATCAGATTGGAATCCCAGACACCCTCGTGTTCCCGCATCAGGTGGATGTAAAGGTGGACAGTGTAAGAAACCCGGTCAATGTAAATCATGTGAACCCGGTCCCGGCACCGGTAAAGGTGGCGGCGGAAGCACAGGCACTCGCAGAGGCGGTGTAAATATACCTAAACCCACACCCACCCCAGACCACTCCACTGATTTTTGGGTCAACACGCAAACAGGAAAGACATCTCGAGGTCTAAAAAGACCCTCTGAGCAACCACAGGAATACTGGAGGGCTGTAGAAAAAGTTCCACTATCAAGATTGGTGTTTTCGGCCATACACCAGCGCAAACAACGCTATGTTGATAATATCTTGGATGAAATTGTTAAGTTGTTCCCAGAATCTGCTGTGCTTTACAAAGCCTCCAATAATCCATATATCCAAATTATAGATTCTCGAATAGATCTATCTGGACTTAAGATTAAAGGAATGAAGATTTCTCAGGATTCTGGAGTATGGACCATTACTTATGAGTAAAGTCTTATTAAGGAAGGTAATTATATTATACTTAACGAGGGTTCATAATGATATTCACTTATTGTTTAGTCTGCAACCAATTAATTCATTCAGCAGATGTGAGTCTAATGAGAGAAGGGCGCAGAGTTCATGCCCGTTGTGTCGATCCTCGATATTACCAACCCCCGGGATTTCCTGCTGGAGTTAAAGTAGTCGAAAAGAAATAAGTATATAACAGTGCTTGGAATAACTTATCACATGGACAGTCTGCACCAGCACCCTCGACGACTCAAGATTAAGGAGTTGTGGGATGAGATGAAACTCTTAGATGAACAAAAGAGAACCCTATTGAAAGCAATAGGTGAGGCTGAAAAAGAGGCTCGTGTCTCTTGTGCTACTGAATGTCCTGAAGAGGATAAATGGATCCGTGACCCATATCCTTATTCAGAACTATACTGTCGCCATTGTGGCACATTTAAGAGGTGAAAAAATGAATAAAGCAATACTACTAACCCTATTGGTAATGATGACCGCATTTAGCGGTTGTCTTAATGATTCCGAAGACTCCGAACCACTCCCTGCCCCACTCTATACATCTGAACACAGTAGCCACGATTCCTATCAATTCAATAATTATGCTCCTATGGGCATGGGCAATTCAACTCAAGTTCTTCTTAATGCAACCAATATGACTGTTATTGTAGAAGTAAATGTTACTGCTGGTTTCCACGAACCATTACTCTGGGATCAAGGTTCAGTCAATGTCTCCATTTTAGATAATAATGAAACTGTCCTTTGGAGTAATGAATCTAATGGAGGTCAAGATAATTATACCTATGTGGTAGCAGATAACTTTTCTTATAATGGCAATATCACTTTGAGAATTATGGCTGACGGAAGTGACAATGCTACTGATGGAGAAGTGGCCGACTGGTATGTTGTTAGATGGGATGTCTGTTGGGAATGGAGTGATATTTAAATGTCCGATATAGATTCCATGTCACGAGAAAACTTAATTGCAGAAGTTACTCGAATGCGTGATGGTATCCATCACATTCTCCAAACCTATCACTTCCCATTCATCATTAGTGGAATGAAACAACAATTGAAGGAGTTGGTAGAATGAATGAGATGGCAAGATTAAATGGTCTCAGGTGTTATTTAGCAGGACCTATTGATGCTGCTGAGGATGACGGAGTGGGTTGGAGAAAAGACCTCACTAAGTTTTTGAGACCTTTTGGAATCACTGTTTTCGATCCTTGTAAGAAACCACTTGCATATTCCCAATATAAAGAAGTTGAAGAAGAAAAGAAAAAGATGATGCATCTCAAGGAAACAGGTCGATATTTTGAACTCACTCAAAGAATGAAGGATATTGTTCATGTGGATTTGCGAATGGTAGATGTCTCAGATTTTTTAATTATTTATTTAGATATGGATATTAGGATGTTTGGGACCATTCATGAATTATTGAACTCCTTGGCTCAACGCAAACCTACTTTAGTAGTTATAGAGGGTGGCAGAGCCAATGCACCTAATTGGCTTTTTGGAATCATGGATTATAATTTTATGTTTGATTCATTTGAAGATTTGCAGATTTTCTTAGAGCAAATCAACGATGGCACCATTGGAGGCGATTTAAGCCGATGGGTGTTCTTTTCTAATGAAGAAGAGTAACCGATGACTATAAATAGTTGTCTAACCCATATTTTACTATGAGTCATGTTTGGGGTCAAACACTTCCCTCTAATTACGGCAGACTATCTGCTGAATCTCAAAGAGTATTTCATACCAATCCATTAGGCGATATCGCAGGAGAGGCAGCGGAGAAAATTACTCGAGAGGTTATGGAAGAAGTCCAAGAAAAAGTTGCTCGTGAGATTTCAGAAGAACTAAGTGAAAAAGTTTCTCGAGAAATCACAGAAGAATTGGTTGCTGAGGCTCAAGAAAAAACCCTCCGTGAAATCGGAGAAGATACATCGGCTGAAGCCATTGAAAAACTCTATAAGAAAAACCTCAAAGAATTGGCTGAAGAAGTCAGTGAAGATGCTGCTGCAGAAGTTACTGAGAAATTAGTAAAAGAACAGACAGAAGTATTGGCCGAAACAGCCACTGAAAGAATGGCCAAACAAGCCATTAAAACCGGTGGTTTAGTTATCGGCGGTGTAGTTGCTTTCAATAGTTTCCTTAATAGTGATGCTTTAGATAAATATGTAGAAAGTGCTACTGGTTTAGATTGTGATCAGAAAGCCGAAGAAGCAGGCTTAGTAGCAGGAACTCCTGAATATGAAGAGAGAGTTACTGAATGTCAAGAAGATGCTGCCAGCAGTATGGCCATGCTTGGTAAAATGGCCGTAGGTGGTGGACTATTGATTGGAGGACTTGTTGTGTTTTCTATACTTTCAAAGATAGGATTATTCTCAGGCTCCTCATCTGATGAGGAGTGAGACACATGGGTTGGGCAAAACAAGAAGGCAGTGTTCTTCCACAAGGACTCGAAGATGCAGGTAGTGGCAATTTCTTTTTAGATGCTTCAGGTTCCCTATCTTGTGAAACTGATTTTATTTCTCGAGTGACTGTTAAAGATCCATCAGACAAAGAAATCCAATGGACTAATGAGTCCAAAGATGGAGATACAGTTATTGCTTTTGATAAAGTAATTCAAGGTTCAACTATCTATTGGGAAATAGAAACTTTAGGCGACAAGAAAAAAGGGGCTTCGGACCGTGCTACTGTTGAACTTACTTATTTAGATACTCAATATATGGCTCTCCTAACTAATAAGATTTTGGGAGAACTCACTGAGGAACAAAAGCAAGCCATCGCTGGTGGTGATGCTTCAGTTCTACAACCACTTATTGAAAAATATTTAGACCTTAATTTGGCTATTGTTTCCATGTGGTCAGATACACTTGAAACAGATGCAGACGGAAAAGCCAAAGGTTCAATCCCTATTGATGCCCGTTGGCCTGATGCAGCCTACACATTTTCAGCACATTATGGATATTCTGATTTGGGAGAGTCTTCCACAGAATCCAAATCTAAAAAGTTTATTTTAGAAGAAGTCGTGCCATTCGTAGCCGAAATAAGTTTAATGATTATTGCCAGCGTTTTAACTGCTGGTGTGGCCAGTGGTTGGGCAGCAGGGTTGCTCGTAGCGGCAAGAGCCGCCAGAGCAGGCGCAGCAATCGCTGCCGTAGTTGATGCGGCAATATTAGCCAAACAATATTTAATTGAAGGCTTTGGAGTAATTGATCAAAATAAATATGGTTGCAGTTTCCCAATCGTCGGTTTCACTCATACTTATGGTATCAACGTGGCCTTTGAAAAAGCAGTAGAAGATTCCACTGATTTGATGACCAACTTAACTGGAGATACCGAGATGGCCAATGTTTACAAAAACGAGATTTATGAGAACTTTATTGGTTATGCTTTAGCCACTTCAGTCTGTGTCGGAATAGTATTGTGGGCGGTGTTCTAATGACCGATTTAGATAAAGGTATTTTTGGAACTAAAGTTAGCCAAGTGGGCGATAAGGCCAGAGATACTACTGACTCCTCAACTCTGTGTGATTCTCGACACGAAGTTTGGGTTTATACTACTGATTATGAAGCCGATGGTGGAGTCACCCCCGGCACTGATAATATCGTAGTTTCGTTTGTTCCCACTGATACTTCTGGAACTGGATGTATTGGAGCCATTTTAGATGGTTCTATGATTTATATTACCGATCCAGAGGAATGGAGAGAAACCGTGGGAGAAGGAATGGATATTCTACAAGATGATTATAATCAATGTAAAAATGATGGTGGTGGATGGGGGTGCACAGACGAGTTACTCGTGGCTGGAACCTATGCAGGTATCTATGGAGTTACAAATGCTGCTTCTTATGTAGGTGGCGGAATCGTGAGTGGTGTCAGTAGTGCTGGTAGTTGGGCATGGGATGGAGTAAGCACAGGCTGGGGTCTTTGGGGTGCCGAAGAATACAGTAGTCCTAATTACTCCGCAGTAGGCTCTGAGATGAGTTCAGTTTTAAGTCGTGAGTTCCGAAGTGGAGTTACAGAATCGGGTCAAGATTGTTTTGATGATTTTGGTGGAACTGTTTTCCATAATGCTAATGGCCGAGGACATAAAATAAATATATCTATTACTTGTGATGGCGAATCAATGTATGAAACCGAGTTAGGTGGAACAGATGCTCGAACTGAGTTAGGTTCCAGTATGAGGTTTGACCCTACCATGAAAGCCTTCAAAATTACTAAACCCGGAAAGTGGGTCGTTAAAGTAGAATCATTGGCATCTCACGCTGAATGTGCTACACCATCTCTTGACGAAAGTTGGACTATTGATGTAGCCAAACCTGCAGATTGGGATGAATCTGCACCAGTTATTGAAACTCAAACTGAAGAAGTTAAAGAAGTCATGGCTAAAGTTGATTCACAATTAGAAACTATTGGATTCACAAGTGGAACGGATCCACTCACAGTTTTCGCTGGAATTGCTATTGCAGGAGGGCTTCTGGTATGGGGTGTTCTTGGAATGTTGAGTTCAGGTTCTTCCGATAAAGACAAAGAAGAATAGGAAGTTATAAGTAAGTCATCAAACTTATTAAGCCTATGGACTGTCCTCATTGTGGCTGGAATCTAAAAGTTAAAGAGGAATGGGTGAATGTTGAAGGCTATCATGCTGACTTCGTTTGTCGCTTTAACACATGCCAAGTAAATATCAGAGCAACTACTGATTTACTTTGGGGTTATGAAAATAACAGGATATCTGACGAACTGAGGTCCAAAGCCTATGAGATTCTACAATCCCGTGGACTTTTATCCACACCCCCTTGAGGGATTATATGACTGAAAAATTAGTGTTATTGGACGGAGGATTCTTCGTTTCACGAATGGCCAAGCATTGGGCACCAAAGGGTAGATTTACTCGATGGATGCGTAAAGTGGAAAGAAAGCAAATGAATTATGCACATTTTCTTAACAAAGTCCGAAGAACTGTTTTTCAAGATCTTAATTATATTCAAATGAGAATTAACCAAGCAGGTTATGGAGGTTGTGATGTTCAAGTCTGTTGGGATGGAAGTAATGGTAGAAACCATAGAGGGAAACTTTATTCTAATTACAAAGCCAATCGTGTTCCCAAATCTTTGGCTGACACCTATAATGCTGAAGACTATACTAATAGAGATATTCGAGAAGATTACAATTCACTTAACTTAGATGCTATGAAATTAAGGAAGAACTTCATTGGTCATTACTGTCAAAGTAAAGAAGCCGATGATTTGATTGCTGACTTTGTAGCAGATAACTTAGATAAAGATATAATTATTTTTACTCAAGATTCTGATCTTCATCAATTATTGGCAATTCACCCTACTTTGAAGTTCCATAATTTTACTGAAGCCTTAGAACCAATAATTAATTTTAATTTTGATTTGTATCCAGATTGGAAAGCCATGGCAGGTGATGCCTCTGATAACATCCCCGGCGTTCCCAACCTTGGACCCAAGAAGGCTACTGAGTTAATCATCAAGTTTGGAAAATTAGAAAACATACCTATGGATGTATTCAACACATATCGTATGGCCATCGGATTTAAGAACAGTGCTTCTGAGGTCTTGAAGACTTTTCGTGAAGATAACGATAAGTCTGAAGGCTGGGCTAAGCGCAAGTATGGAGTTGCTTGGTCTCAAATCGAAAAACAAGAATCCATCTCATTAAATGAAACTCAATATCAGAAACTCTTGGCTGCTGAAGCCGTAGAAGATGTTTGGTTTATTAAAGATTCCTACTTTGATACCATCAAAGATTATAGAGAAATTATTGCCTTGCCTTCTCGCCTTTATGTGAGAAAAAGCAAAGATTGATAAAGGTAGGTCACGGAGATAGTAGCATGAATGAGATTAGAATCGAGTTGGATACATTGTTGACATTATATGATCACACTGGTCCTACTGGAGAGTGGAGTCATAGAGCATTGAATCATTTACTTGAAACTTTACTTGTTCAAGGTGGTGTTTTCAGAGACCCTGCTATTATTGTTTTAACAGACCAAGATATCGAAGCAGATTTTGATGAAGAATTGGCAAAGCGTATGGATTTTCTTGCTCAAAGAAAGATTGATGATGCTCGTCCAGAACCATCCGAAGTCGAAGAGGAGTGATGGTATATTTGGTTCATCGAAATTGGGATGACCCTCCCGAACCCTACATCCCTATTGGATTATTGATAGCAGTAACTATTTTTATTATCGTTTCGTTGGTGATTTGATGTTTTGGGAAATCATGGTGTTGCTTTTCGTGTTTGGTTTAGCCTTTGGAGGAGAGGAACGGTATGACTACGAATAAACCTCAATGCCCTTGCTGTTCATCATATAAAAATAAAACCTTAGAAAAGAAGGGTGATGTTTGGGAATGTGGCTGTGGTTATGCCATCAAAGTTAATAAAGGTGACACCACCGAATAGTCGCATGGATGGATGGCTTTGGCCCTTGACACAAGTAGTTGTGATCTTAGCAGCAATTTGTAATATCATTTCATGGGCTGCCATGGCCTTTGCTATGCGTCTATACGCCCCCTATCCAAGAGGTGAAATCAAATGACATGGAAAGCAGATGAAGAAAGAGATAGAATGGAGAGATGGTTGGATAAACATAATCACTTCATGGCCTTTTTAAGAACTTTAACTTCTGCTATTGCTGCCATCGCTTCTGTTGCTGTTCTTTACAAAGTTTGGTAATGAATAACTGTTAAATAGGTGGTTACATCTATATTTAGTATGGCAGAGGATTCTTTAGAAGAAGTCACTAAGACAATTGCTATCTCTGTTGATTCCAAAGAAAAGCCCCGCACCAAGCAACTCTGTGAGATGTTGCTCAATGCTGAAATCGAGAATCTCGATGAAGGTGATATCAAAGTTTGGGATTATGACAATCCCGAAGATTGTGCGCTTTTTGAACGGAAGACATGGGCAGATGCTTATGGTTCTTGGCAGTCTCGCAGAATGCAAGAACAAGTGAGTAGATTAGTTACTGCAGCCCCACGAACTTACCTCATTATTGAGGGCAATCAGAAAGATATATTTACTGCAAATCAAAATCAAATCCGTTCACTTCAACAATTTTTGAATAGAATGAGTTCTGAAGTATTGCCCGTAGTTTACACAGATTCTTTGGATGAGACCATCCGATTCATCCGAAGTCATGCCATCCGAATGGGTGAAGGCGAGGTTCACCAATTGATCCGACCAGTCACTGTGGTGACATCTACATCTAATAAACATCATGCACTTTTAGAACAGATTCCCAGAGTTGGAAAAACCTTGGCTAAAAAGATTTATGCTCACTATGGTTCAGTAGTTGATTTCATGGTTTATTTCCCCACCACTTCCGAAGAAGTTGGAGTTAAACCCAAGTCTGTTACTTATCAAAAAATCTGTGACTTTCTAAAAGAAGTTTGGAATGTAGAAGTTGACCGTGAAATCATTTGGCAAGCCGAAGCCACAAGCCCCGGCGAAATCGAGTTAGGTTCTGGAGGTCTTGAAGACATGAGTTCTGGGCAGCAAACAAAATTGTTTTGAGGATTGATATGTGCAAAGTATGCGATAGAGTAATTGCCCGTGAACAAAAATTACAGTTCTGGGAACATGGCTATTGTAGTTTCTATTGTCAGAGATTTGATGAATTAAAATTAACTCAGGTTCCTAAGTCCGATTCTAAACATCACAACAATCATTTAATGTATCCTCCAATTCCTGCCAACTGTGAAACTTGTGGAAAAGAGTTTAATTTACATTGGAGACCTCAACACGCTAATAGGGCATTTTGCAGTCAAGAATGTAATAATCACATACCCAATCGAAAGAGAGTTAGAAAACATTATTTCCCTTTGAAAGTATTGAAACATGCATCCATACCACTTATTGCCTCAGATATTGCTAAAAGGACTGATAAGCAGAATAAATATAGGATCACTTCAACAGGTGTTGCACAAATGTTGCTTCAATATATTAAGAAAGGGGTTGTGATAGTCAATGAAACTATGGACAAAGGCTATCCATTAAGACAATATATCATGTCTCCTAAATATAAAACAGTGCCAATCAAATCATACTTATGGTGATATCATGCATGAAGAATTAGCAAAAATCTTGTGGGAAGAAATACAAAGTGCAGGCGATCGCCTCAAAGGAAAATTACCAGATTCTCCTCGTCACCCTAAAGGAAGAAACCCTTATGCTCATATCGCTATCTGTATAAGAACCCGTTTCGGAGCATCATATAGGGACATACCAGATAACAAATATGAAGAAGTGCTCAGTTTTATTGAATATTTAGTTAATAATCCCACATAGTTTATAACAGTGATTGGATAACTGGTATCTGTCCGCCCCGTTGGGGTAGGTTGGATATCCTATTTCCCTGCGGAGGAAATGACCTGAGTTCGAATCTCAGACGGGGCGTTCTTGGCCATAATGTTATAAGAGTAATGTTAATATTAATCCTTAATGGCAGATTGTCCTTGCGGAAGACCCATACTTTTAGGTGCTGGAACTCACAATCGTTGGTATGAACACCACTGCACCCAGTATTGTTATATCTATTATCAAAATCCTGATCAGTATCCCGATGTTAAAAAATCCGAGTCTAAACACCATAACAACCAATATAAACGGCCTCGCATCACTACCCAATGTGACTTATGTGGTGGAGATTATGAGTTGATTAATCATGAAAAGGAAGGCAATAAGCAATTCTGTGGCAACGAATGTTTTCGTAAAGTATTGAAGACTAAATATGGCCATCGTGATTGGACACTCTTAAAGTTATTACAAGTTAATGGGCCTTTAACCGCTGCTGATTTAGCAGATAAGTTTGTTTCCAATTTAACTTCACCCACCTCTCGACAAATTGGCCTTTATATGAAATTATATGTAGCCAGAGGAGTAGTAAAACATAATGGAGAAAAACCCTACTCTTATTCTCTTAATACTGATTTGCCTATTGGCAAGTTAGTTGTCGAAAGGATTAGAACAAAATAGTTATAAGGGTAATGTCACTCAATTCCTATTATGTCCCATAGATTTATTCTGAACGATGTGGTTTCAGCCATTGGTGGCTTGGAAAGCGAAGTAGAAATCCAAACTGCCTTTTTCGACCCACCATATAACATTGGTTTTAGGTATTCTGATAAAGTTAACGATAATCTTCCTGAACACCAATATCATCAATTGATTTCTGATACATTTGCTGCACTCAAACCCCGGCTTAGTGCCAATGGTTCTGCTTTCTTAGTTCACTATCCTGAAGCCTGTGCTCGATTACTTCCCATTATTGAAGCCCAAGGTTTCCGACTCCAACAATGGATTTCATGGGTTTATCCATCTAACATTGGACACACTAAGAAGAGATTTACTACTGCTCACCGAGCCTTGCTGTGGTTAGTCCATGAAGATTGTAAACAACCACTTTTCTACCCCGAAAGAGATACCCAACCCTACAAGAATCCTAACGACCCAAGAGTTAAGACACAAATTGCTAAGGGTAAGACTGGGACTCATGCCTACGATTGGTGGAATATAAATATGGTAAAAGCAGGATCTCGGGAACATAATGGTTGGTATAATCAAATCCCATATGCTCTCATTAAAAGAATGGTTCTCACTACTTCTGAAGTGGGTGATTATGTCTTAGATGGTTTCGCAGGTAGTTGTAGTATGTGGCCTGTGGCTGATGACCACGGTAGAAATGCCATACTTATTGATTTAGACCCCGAATCTGAGAAGAAGTTCCAAGAGTTTGAAGGCGAGAACAACTGAGGTGATGTAATAGGTCAATGTAGTTATGCATATTGCACTCGACCCATTACGCATAACGTTGGATATATCAGCAGTAATAAAGTTTATGATCGGTATTGTTCATTATATTGTGCTGAAGCCAATTATCGAGGAATGAGACCCATTAAAGAAGTAATGCAACCCATTAAAAGAGAATGCACAGTTTGTCGTAACATCTATGAATTACATTATTCTCAAGATGTAGCATCACAAAGATTTTGCGAGAGAAAATGTTATGTGGAATTGCGGAAGTGTCACAAAGGTATGAGAGATTATTGGATTTTAACTGTGCTCAGAGAAAGAGGAAAACTCACAGCCATGCAAATATCTAATTTATTGAGTGGTGTCAAAGTAAAATCTTCTAATCGAACCGTAGGAAATGTTCTACGATTGTGGGTGGCCAGAGGAATGGTAACTTGTTCACGACCCTCTTTCAAAAAGCCATATACATATAAATATATTTCTGAGTCCCACCCCGGAGAGTTAGTTATCCAATATGCCAAAGCATAAATAACAGGAAGATAGCAGTATATGTATGAAGTTCGAGAGGTTGACTGGATACACAGTCACGAGCGACCAGATGAGGAAGTGGCTCTTTGGTGGCCACACTAATGCTGACCCCAATCGAGAACAGGAAATTGCAGATATGTTTAAGGGACTCACATGGGTTCGTAAAGATGCAGGAGATAATCAAGGTTCTATTACCTATTTAGATATATCTCAAATTGATCCCGAGTATCCATATTATTGGGGAACTGCTCATGGTGATAAAACATGGCAAGTATATATGGAAGCACCCTCAATGGGAACTGAAGATGTAGAAAAATGGGTTATGAGGGAGATTGATGGCAATGCAGCCGACGGATCGAGAGTCCCTTGGTCCTTAGGTATTTACCCCGCCCTAATTACCTATACATGTATTAATTGGGAAACGGAAAATATAATGGCAACCTGTGGAGTGTATCACATCCCCGGAGGTTTCAGTGGTTACTCCCAAAAACCCCTAAAACCCCCACAAGACATATTTGAAAAGTAACCCATAAGCATATATAGGTGCTTACATCCACTTTATCTTATGAGTCTTAACGCTACCCTTCGGGTTCCACTTGCTAAGAACATCTTGCGTGGGTTTGAGGCTATCAACGAAGAAGGCATCCTTTGTTTTGATGAATCTGGTATGTCTATTATGTTAGTAGATGGAAATAGATTTAAGATGCTTAGAGTAATCATCCCTTCTGAAGCCTTTCAATCTTATGAGTGGAAGTTTAGTGAACCTCAAGAAGTGGGGGTAATCTTTGCTCGCATGGGTGCTATCATTAAAACACTCACTGCTAAAGACGAATTAACCATCTCTTTAGATCAGCCAGAAGACAACTTGAGATTCCGTTTGTTGGCTAACGGCATCAGCCAAACTGTAAAATTATTGCGATTGGATTTGATGAATCGTATTCAAACATGGCCTCAAAGGGATTGGGACTATCAGACCACAATCCCCGGCAAAAACGTTAAAGATTTTCTGAGGACTGTTGAAAAGACAGTTTCATTTACCCTTTCCGCTGAGGTTGCCTCAGAGGAATCAAACATCGTATTCCAATCTAATTCTCAAGATGAACCAGTTATCTGGAAACACCCAGTAGATTTATCTGGAGAGGTTGGTCCAACTTTGTTTACTACCACTGAAGTTGCCAGCAGTTTAACTGCTGTCGGTAAAAATGATATTAGTATTCGAGGTGCTGTTCAAGCCCCCGTAGAGTTTGATTGGAACATAGAAGGTTGTCAATTTACTGCATTGATTGCCAATAGGAGTTGAAAAAGATGGATAAGGGAAAGATAATTCGTAGAAAGAGAAGCAAGCCCACAAGTTACGAGGCTGCTAAGTCCTTGGTGACTGTTACTGAAGAAGTTACAGCCCAAGTTCTGATTGATAGACTGATAGATTTGGGCCGTCGAGAGATTCCAACAAAGCGTAGTTTGAGTGCCATGATGAAAAAGGATCGGGACTTTGAAACCGTTCCAACTACTTCATCTCGTGGTCCCACCACCTTCAGGAGAATTGCTTGAAGGTCTTGAACCCGATTTGGTAATAATACCAAACAATCAAAATGGAGTATAACAAACTATGCTTATGGTTGGTCGGGTTTAGAAACCCTCGAGGAAAAGCATATATAGTTGGTGGGAATAAGAGGTGGTTGCATGAATAACAGATTCTATTTAACTGATACTTTCGTCGAAAAATACAAGAGGAAGAAAGCCCCTTTCGGCTTTAACGGATTGGGTGAATTAGTTTATAATAGAACCTATTCTCGACTCAAAGAAAATGGCAAGAATGAACAATGGTGGGAAACCGTTCAGCGAGTTGTAGAAGGCACATTCAATATGCAAAAGAGACATATTGAACATAATGGCCTTGGTTGGAATGCTTGGAAAGCACAACACTCTGCACAGGAAATGTATGATCGTATCTTTAATATGAAGTTCTTACCACCCGGTCGTGGACTTTGGGCTATGGGAACACCAATTACTGAAGAAAAGGGACTCCATGCAGCACTTAACAATTGTGCTTTCGTATCTACTGCTAATCTAAAAGAGGATTTAGCCAAGCCATTTACATTCCTTATGGATGCTTCAATGTTGGGCGTAGGCGTAGGCTTCGACACTAAGGGTGCTGGTCAAATCGTCATTAAAGGCCCCGCAGAGAACCGACACACAGAAGAGTTTGTCATCCCTGACACACGAGAGGGTTGGGTTGAGTCACTGCGGATGTTAATTGAATCTTATTTCCTCGGCACAGCCCCTGTCACCTTTGATTATTCAGAAATCAGACCTGCTGGTGCACCCATTAAGGGATTCGGAGGAGAATCCTCTGGACCCCGACCTCTGGTAGATATGCATGAGTTGATTGGTTCTATCTTAGATAAAGAAATTGGTAGTCCTATTTCCTTAACCTCTATTGTAGATATTATGAATCTAATTGGGAAGTGTGTGGTAGCAGGTAATGTTCGTAGAACTGCTGAGATTGTTTTTGGCCCACACGACTCTGAAGAATACATTGATTTGAAAAATTATGAAGTTAATCCCCACCGTGCTGAATACGGTTGGACATCTAATAACTCTATTTATGCTGAACTTGGTATGGATTACACCGACTCTGCTCAGAGAATTAAACTTAATGGCGAACCCGGCTTTGCATGGTTAGGTAATATGCAGAAATACGGTCGTATGGCTGATGAACCTAACTGGAAAGATCGTCGTGCTTGTGGAGGCAACCCTTGTTTAGAACAAACTTTGGAATCTTATGAGTTGTGTTGTCTGGTAGAAACCTTCCCTACCAATCATGATTCTATTGAGGACTATCTTAAGACTCTCAAATATGCT
>Ga0209756_1001278_pt1 | contig 23497 bp, 16 predicted proteins | sample ETNvirenome_6_85_FD_184071 | JGI IMG/M metagenome (GOLD analysis project Ga0209756, IMG submission 184071) | Marine viral communities from the Pacific Ocean - ETNP_6_85 (SPAdes) (version 3) | ecosystem: Environmental > Aquatic > Marine > Oceanic | place: Pacific Ocean | collected 2013-06-19 | reverse complement strand
AATATCTATGGGGTATAGAGGGTTAACAGAACCAAATTTAGATGGATTTGGGAAACAGGGTGATGGATTTATTTATTCCTCCGCTGCTGCAAATGGATTAAATATAATTAGCCAACAAGGTTCCAATAAAGATGATTATATAAGATTTTATGTAGGACAACTTACAGGGGCACAACCCGCAAATACACCGGATATTCATATCCAAGGTACGGGGTCAACTCGTGGAAATGTAGGTATAAATACAAAAACACCTATCGAAAAATTACATGTAGGGGGAGATGCGTTAATAGCAAATCCTTCCAGTCATACTACCTTAACATTAAGTGGGGCGGGTTATGGTGATGCAGTTATAAACTTTGATAATGTTGGAGTGTCTACACCATTTGCTCAAATTAAAGGTGATACTCATGGAAGTGGAAATTCAGGTAGTTTAGAATTTTGGACTTATCCTTCAGGTGGTCCTCTTACCCGGAGAGTAGTTATTGGTACTCATGGTAGGGTTGCTATTGGGGATATTGATAATGTAGACATTAATACTAAACTTCTAGTGGATGGAAGTATTAGTGGTACTTCTAAAATTTATACAGATACATTACAAGTACACGATGGTGCTATTTCAGGACATGTATTAACTTCAGATGCTAGTGGTAATGCTAGTTGGCAACCTTCGTCCGGAGGAGGAACATTTACAGGAAATACTTCAGGAGATTGTATAAACGAATTATGGGTATCAAGTATATCAGGATGTTCACCAGTAAATATTGGTACAGGATTAGTGGTAGAAGGTGGTTTAAGTGTAGATGGTGCCTCTGTTGGTAGTTCTCCTTTTACAACTAAAGCTGGTGGTGACATTATTGATTGGGATTACTCAACAGACGGACCAAATATTAAAGTGGAATTATCGGGAGACTCTAAAACAAATATATTAACCGTAACTAGTGCAACCACATTCCCTAATGGTACTTCCGGTTGTATTATTATTGACCCCACTTTTTCAACACATTATAAATTACCGGACGAAAATTATGGTAGTGGTACAGGTATAAAAAGTTATTTATCGGCAGCAGATGCCTCTTTAGGGGGTTCTAACCCAGTAAGACTTCAATATACCTATGATGGAACTAATTTTTGGTTTGATAAGTTTACTAATATGATAGAACCTATCTATCCACCCATAGCCTCAGGGTTTTCACTAACCAATCTAATAGCGTTTTATTCACCCGAAAGCTTTAATCAGGCAGTTAGTGGGCCTGTTACTGCTGGTGATACCGTTCCTAATATATCGAGCAGTATTCTGATTGGTGATTTAGCCATAAGTACTGATGTTACGGACTTTGAGTATTATGTAAAAGATGAATCGCTCAATCAACCGGCGTATTGGAGTTTAGGGGGTGGTGATAATGCGATTTTAACACCAATTACACTTGGGTCTAGCGTTAATACCAATAATACGGTAAGTTTTTATATGCAAGGACCCTATAATACGGGATTTCAAGGATTAATAGATTTTTATGATGGTAGCGGTAGTTGGAAGGAGACTTTATATCTATTTTCGGAAGATTTTCGTAGTTTTGATCCATCAATTACCTTTAATTATCCTGAAGTTAATGATTATTCGGCAACTGGGGGAGCAAATTTACAGGAAGAGTGGTTATTTGTTTCTTATTCCTTGGATCAGACAAGTAATGAAATAACTTTATATGTTGGGTGTCAAAGTTCACTGGATGCGGCCGTCGCTGCTGGAGGAACTACAGACTGGGACTATAACGGATTAGGCTCGACAGTAGAAGTGGATGAGCACGGATTATATAAAGAAACCGTATCGGCAACTGTTACAGAAACTACTTTTGACAGATTTTACTATGGTAATTCATCATCACTAAATGAAAGTGCAGAATGTCATTTAGGGATGTTAGGGATTTATGGAGCAGTTATTCCAGAGTCTCAAGTAATTGCTAACTGGGAAGCTTCTCGACCAACTTATTATATAACTTAATATAAAAACATTATAATATTGAAAAAATCGATTAAAAAAATATTAAAAGAATATACCATTAAGAAGGTTATAAAAGAAGAAGTGGCGCTAGAGGGTATTAATTTTAAAGATCTTTATAAAGAAATGTGGGATAAAATGTTGTATGGGGTTTGTATGAAATATACCAACGATATTAATCAGGCCCAAGATTATTGTCAGAATGGATTTATGAAAGTATATAAAAATTTAGGTTTGTTTGATGGAGGAGGATCACTAGAAGGGTGGGTGCGTCGCGTCATTAATAATAATATTCTTGATGAACTAAGAAAAAGAAAAATAAAATATAGTGAAGAAGAACCCAAATGGGGTATAACTGATAAAGATGAAACTGAGCCTCAACATTTTGATGAAAAACATACCGAAGGAATTAGTGCGAGTGATGTAATTAAGTTATCATCGAACCTAAGTCCTAAATATAAAGAAATATTTGATTTATATTACTTGGATGGGTATAAACATCAGGAAATTGCAGAAAAATTAGGTATATCAGTAGGCACATCTAAATCTAATTTATATAAAGCAAAAGCAAATATTAAAAAATATTTACAAAAATAAAATATTTATAGATATATGGAATTTTTTATAAACAAAAATAGCACTTTACCCAATCTCAAAATGGAGTTAATCAATGATGGTCGTAATGATTTTAGAAAATTTTATGAAAAAATACAGAATGCAACAATAAAGTTTAATATGTATGACACATCAACCAAAGTAAAACTTATTGCTAAAGCAGATGCGTCCATTGAATTAAAATGTGAAACTTGTGGTATTGGGGGTGATGAGCCAGAATATTATATTGTTTATAAATGGGATGCTCGAGACACTAGAAGAGTTGGTCAATATAATGGAGAATTTATAATTACTTTTTTAGATGGTACAGGAACTTTAATTGCCCCAATTAGAGATGAATTATTTATTAATGTCTTAGATAATTGACAAATTAAATTTTCTTTGATATATTTGTAACTAAAGATTATAAATATGCCTGCATCCGTAGAAGAAATCAAAGAATATTTAGAAGGATATGATCCCCAAAAATATATAGTTGGTATTGAATCATCTTATAGAGAGAATAAAATTAGTTTAATTATTCATGACCCAAAAAAGGGTAAAAGAATCGAAAAACATAAATTAAAACCTTTCCTATGGATGAAAACGCCTGATATGTCCATATTTTATAAAGGAGATAGAAAAAAAATTAAAAAGAAAATGAGAGAGTGTGGGATTAAATTTATCCCACTAGACACTACAGATGAAGAAGGTAACAATGTAAATCGTTTAACAGATGGGTATAAATTTTTAGTTACAGGAAAAGGAACATATGGCGAATTATTAAAGTTTTTCAAAGAAGGTGGGATTGGTGTATATGATGAAGATCATCGTAATAATTTTTTAGCAATATCTCCATCCGAACAATTCTTAATTCAAACAGGTAAACGATTATTTAAGGGAATAGATGAATATGATGATGTTCATAGGTTATCTTTTGATATTGAAACCACTAGTTTAGATCCAAAACAAGGAAGAATATTTCAAATAGGTGTGAAAGATAATAGAGGTTTTCAACATGTATTATCTATAGATGGTGAAACTAGAAGAGAATTAAGAAGTAAGGAATCACAAGCTATTATTACATTCTTTAAAATAATAAACCACCTAAAACCATCAATTATCGCAGGTTATAATTCTGAGAACTTTGACTGGTATTTTATTTTAACTCGGGCAGAGATATTAGGGTTAGAAATAGGTAAAATTGCCAAAACTTTAGGTCCCATACCATTTTATAGAAAAAAACAATCATTAAAAATGGGTCCAGAAATGGAATACTATGAACAGACAACTATGTGGGGATATAATATTACCGATGTTTATCATGCAGTTAGAAGAGCACAAGCAATTAATTCTTCAATAAAGAAAGGAAGTCTAAAATATATTACAAAATATTCTAATGCTGCAAAACCAAATAGAGTTTATATTCCTGGTGATAAAATTGGTAAGATATGGGAAGATACCACTACTAAGTATTGGTTTAATGAGGAAGATGGTAGTTGGGATACGTTGAAGGATAAAATACCTACAGGAACACAAGTAGTTAATGGTAAATATATTGTAGAAAGATATTTAATAGATGATTTATGGGAAACTGAAAAAGTAGATAGTATATTTAATCAAGCCACATTTCTTTTATCTAAAATTTTACCCACCTCATTTATGAGATCATCTACTATGGGAACTGCAGCAACTTGGAAATTATTAATGTTAGGATGGGCATATAAGAATAAGTTAGCAATTCCACATACTATGAAGACTAAAGGGTTTACTGGTGGTCTTTCTAGACTCCTAGAGGTAGGATATAGTCAAAACGTAGTAAAATTCGATTTTGCGTCTCTATATCCATCAATACAATTAACTCATAATGTATTTACTGATTGTGATGTAACAGGTGCAATGAGGGGATTATTACAGTATAATTATGATTATAGAAATTTATATAAAAAATTAAAATCTGATTACGCAAAAAAAGGAGATAAAGAAAAATCAGATTATTATGATAAAAAACAATTACCACTTAAAATATTAAATAATGGTATGTTTGGTTCAATATCAGCACCAAATGTTTATCCTTGGGGTGACACTAATATGGGTGAGAAAATTACTTGTACTGGTAGACAATATTTGCGACATATGATTAGATTTTTTAATAATAAAGGATTTAAACCATTAGTTGGCGATACTGATGGATTTAACTTTTCTATACCCGAAGATGTGGGTAAATACATATATACTTCTAGTGGAAAACATAGATTTAATGAGAAAGGTAAAACCTATAAAGGTATGGATGCGGTCGTATCAGAATATAATGATGTATATATGAAGGGGGTTATGGGGTTAGATGTAGATGAAATATGTGAAGCCACTATTAATATAGCTAGAAAAAATTACGCGGATTTAATAGATGGAAAAGTTAAATTAGTGGGAAATACAATTAAATCAAAAAAATTACCCACATATATTGCAGAGTTTATTGATGTTGGTTTAGAGATGTTATTAAATGGAAGAGGATATGATTTTATTAATGAATATTATGATACATTAGAGAAAATATATAATCAAGAAATACCATTATCTAAAATTGCAAATAAAGCTAGAGTTAAAATGAGTGTTAGTGATTATCAAAAGAGGTCGAAACAAAAAAATAAAGCCGGTAATCCTCTTCCAAGTCAAGCACATATGGAATTAGTAATAAAAGAAAATTTAACGGTGGATTTAGGTGATACAATTTATTATGTTAATACCGGCACAAAAAAATCTCATGGGGATGTTCAAAGAATTAATCCTCCTAAGACACCTAAAAAAAATTTAACCCTTTTTCATAATGAAGAAGAAGAACAATTATTACAACCTATTACTACAAAAAAATTAAATTGTGAATATATTTCAAGTGATATTATTGAAAATTATCCTGAAACAACTGGTGAATATAATGTAGAAAGATATGTAGATGCATTCAATAAAAGAGTTAACCCCTTATTAGTTTGTTTTAAGCCAGAAATAAGAGATGAGATATTAATTACCACTCCTCAAGATAGACAATATTTCACAAAAAAAGAATTAGAATTATCGTCAGGCCAACCCTTTAATGGTGGTGATCAAGATACATTAGAAAATCTTTTAACAATTACTGAAGAAGAAATATTATTCTGGGATACTATTGGGATTTCATCAACATATATGTTTGAGGAATATGATATAATAGATGAGTTTTCAGGTTATATTACAAATAACCCTAATGGTCTATAACTTAATGATTTATTTAGGTTTTCTGCTTCACCAGCTTTTAATTCTAATTGTTTAGCATTACTTAATCTTTCTAATCTAGCATCTAAATCTTCTAATAATTTAAGTTGTTCTTCTTTTCCTTCACTTAATAAACTATCATAATCCATATTTAATTCAGCATCAGGAACTTTTAATGCCCCACTAAATTTACCTCTTACTCTCCCTAAGGCTTCTTTAAATAGGGCGGTAAGGTATCTTCTTACCCAAACCCTTGTAGGTTCATTTAAATCAGAAAATTGTAATTTAGATAAAGGAACTTCATTAGGTAATTTAATAATATCTTTATTTTCATTTAAACAATTATTTCTTTCTTCTTCTGACATCCCACCAGTGTCATAATAATAATACCATACTTTTGTGCCAGCTAACCCTATTTGTGACCCTAATAAGCCACCCGCAGAAAATGATAATCTACTGCCTGGTATAGGCATTAAATGTAATAACCTTGTTCCATTTGGTCCCGCAGTAACTTTATAAGTTAATTCACTTCTTAATAATTTGGATTTTAAACTGAAATCCGAAGCTCTTAATAATACATCAAAAGCTGGTGCAACATAAAACCCACCATTACCTAATCCACCACCTTGACCCCAACCAGCAAATGGAACTTGACCAAACCCACCACCGAAACCATAATCTCCAAACCCAGCAAAAGAATAAAGTGCGTGATCAGTAGAGTTAGGGGTAATCCATAATATTTCATTAACTTCTCTTCGTCCAGGAATTTGGTAAACTTGTTTACCGGCCTCAATTAAAACATAATCTTTTTTCATTTCCCATGGGCCTCTATCTTGTAACCCAACTTGTTTAGAATAGGCATAAGAAAAATTAGATTCAAAATCTAAAGATCTTGTAGAAAGTGCAAAAGCAATATCTATATCTTCTGCGTCATTACCTAAAAGAGATGCCCATTGATTTTCAATTAACCAATCTTGGACTCTTTGAGCATAATCTTCAATGGAAGTCTCCAATAAAGAGCACATTTGATCCCAATCTAATTCAATTTTTCTTATAGGTGCGCCTAATCTATGCTTTATTAAAGTAAATAACTCTTCTTTTCTTTGATCATTTAAAGGTGTTGACATATTAATGTGTTTATTTATAAATATTGTAATATTTATTAAATGATGAAAAATATCATTATAAAAATATTAAAAGAAGAAACTTTGTATAAAGTAGAAAAGAATTTATCGCCTTATAAAAAAACAGAATTACAAACACCAACAGATATTTCAGTGGGATTAATGCATGAAGCTATGAATGATTTAGCGTCAGCATTAAGAAATATAGAATCTGCAATACAATATGCTGAAGATGAAGAATTAATAGAAGAATTAGAAGATATTAGAAAATCTTTATTACATAGTGGTGGTAATGGTGCTGGATGGGAAGGTACCGATGAGCACGATAACATAATTAATAAATTAGGTACGTTAATAGATGATAATAGTGAAAATGTTGATAATTTTAACCTAAGTGGTGACCATGATGATCCTGCTCCCGAAGGTAATTTTCAATAATCTGAGCTCCTTGATCAATTGTTTTAAAACTCCTATCAGGAATAAACGCTTTTTTACCAATAATTACTGCAGGTAAAAAATCACTTTTTACTGCTTTAGAAAACTTTTCATATATTTTTTCATGTTCATCCACATCTTTTTCTATAAAAGATATTTTATTTTCAGTTAATTTTTTTTTCAGATTATCACAGTGAGGACACCCTTTCATTGTAAACATTATAACTTCCATCTTCAATTTTATTTATAAATTCTGTTATTATATCATCGTCACCCATTATGGTGTCGATTATTTTTTTCTTTTCATTTAGTATATCCCATACTAATGTATCAATTGTTTCATCTATCAACATATAATAAATATTAACAGTTTTGTTTTGTCCAATTCTATATGCTCTATCTTCTGCCTGCTCGTGGTTACCAGGAACCCAATCTAAAGAGTTCATAATTACTATTTCTGCTGCAGTTAATGTTAAACCTACTCCTGCAGCTTTAATTTGTCCAACAAATACCATACAATTTTCATCTTCTTGAAATCTATCTACTGCATGTTGTTTTTGTTTATCTGTCATTCCTCCTCTTATACATACAGATTTTTCACCAAAGTATCTTATTAGTGAATCCATTTCATCATTAAAATTACAAAATATTATAGTTTTTTTACCTAATTCTAATGCTTCTTCAGTTTTTTCTATAGTATATGGTACAGTTTCCATAGCAATAAATGTGCGTAATAATGTCATTTCTACTAAATCTCTTGCGGGATTTCCTTTTTTTCCATCTATTTTACGTTGAGCTAAATATTCATTCCAGACGTTTTTATATCCTTCAGTATTTTGTAATTCTAAATAAATTGGTGTAATTAGTTTATCTGGTAAATCTAATACATCTTCTTTTTTTCTCCTTAATATTGTTCTTTTAGTTTTTGATGATAATTCTTTTAGGTTTGAAGCACCTTTAGTTACCCATACGTATCTACCACCCTTTTTAAATCTTATACCTTCACAATATGTTCTAGCATAATGAACCCAGTTATTAGCAACAGGACAATCTATGATTGATAATAAATTATAATAATCCATTGGCCTATTAGCAATTGGTGTCCCTGTTAATAACCATATTCGTTCCGGTGAGAATTTTTTAGATATATCTTTTAATATTTTTCCCCTAATACTTTTATGGTTTTTTACAAAATGTGCTTCATCTAAAATTATAAGATCGGGATTATACTCTACTATTTCTCTTCGTAGTTCCCAATCTTCATATTTTTTACCTCTTTCTTCTATAGTATGGAAATTTTTAAGTATATCATAATTAATAATAGTAAATCTAGCGGGATCCCAATGTTTACCATTAATAATGGACACATCCTCGCAAAAATTTTGTATTTCTCTCATCCAATTAATTTTTAAAGAAGAAGGGCATACTATTAATACTCTTTCCGCCTCACATTCTAATGCGGCTACTATGGACTGATATGTTTTTCCCAAACCCATATCATCGGCTAAAATACACTTTAGATTTTTTAATAAGAATTCAATTCCCGTTTCTTGATGATTAAATGCTCTCCACCCTCTTTTATCTAAAAGGTGGTATTTTTCATAATCTATCTCAATCTCTATTTCTTCAAAATGAATATCATCTATTAATTGTGTTTTTGGTACCCATATTAATTTTACGTCTTTTTGGTTTTTATAAAATTTAGAAATTACATGAATGGCTTTATCTGATTCCGCTAATAAAGTTTCTATTAATATTTTTTTAGGTGGATTTTTTAATTTATATTCTTTTTTTAATTGTTCAGAATAATAATCGGTTATTTCAGTTATCTTATTAATTTTTTTAGGTTCTTTATTATGGTATAATCTTACGTATTTTGCTTGGTTAGTAGTTAAAAAATATGATTTTTCTGTCATGTATTTTTTCTTCATATAGTTTATATATGGGTTCTTTCCTTCATAAGATTTTAATATCTTTTCTGAATTCAATCCTTTTATATCTTTTATATCTAACATTATTACAATAATAAACATTTTTTTATTAACTATAAATATTTATCTATAAAAGATGCATGAAAAATAATAAAAAAATACCTATAAATAGAATTAATAAATTTTTTTCAGAGGATGACTTTGATTTAGAGGTAGATTTTGGGCGAGAATGGTTAGAGGGTGATATAAATATAAAAGTGATATTATTTCAAGTTGAGAGAGGTGAATCTCTAAATGATAATATTTATGGTGAAACAGGTAGGGATGAAATAAGATTTAAACCGCCAGTAGAAGTAACAGTTAATTTTCAAATGGAAGCACCAAATAATAAAGCATATAATTCAGATGGATCTTTAAGGTATTTAGAGCATGGAAATTTAACATTAGGGGTTTATCAAGATCATTTAGATGAGTTGGAAGTTGAGGTTAATTATGGGGACTATATAGGATATGCAGAAACGGAAGATAAACTTAAATATTATACAGTTTCTAACAATGGAATAATACATTCCGATAATGCACACACAATAGGTGGTTATAAAGGATTTTATAGAACTATTACATGTGTACCAACGGATTTAGATGAATTTAAAGGAGTTTAATAATGGGATTACCAAAAAATTATAAAAAAAGTTTAAAAATAACACCAACAAAACAAGGATTTGCGGCTAGACAACAAATATTAAATAATATTGCTAATCCCGGAACATATCTACCTAAAGGTTTACTACATGAAGATATGGATAGGGATTTTATAGAATATGTTAATAGTGATATTGATCTAGTATTGGGCGGTGAGAAAGTTCCGGTTATTTTCTTAAGTATACAAAGATGGGCAGAGTTTGCAAAAACATGGCAATTTTCTGACCAAAATAAAAATATAAAAATACCTTTTGTTACAATAGTTAGAAAACCAGACGCACAAGTTGGTACAAATTATGCAGGATCATATAATATTCCAGGTAAACCAACATTTACATATATGAAAGTACCCACTTGGGATGGTAATATAAAAAGTTATGACATATATAAGATACCACAACCTGTTTCCATAGATTTACAATATGAAGTTAGATTATTTTGTAATAAAATGAGAGATTTAAATTTATTTAATAAAAAATTATTGGAGTCTTTTTCGGCAGGACAAAAATATTTAAGAATAAATGGTCACCCTATACCTTTAATGTTAGAAAGTATAGGGGATGAAAGTGTGATAAGTAATTTAGATGAAAGAAAATATTATGTGCAATTATTTACGATTAAGATGATGGGATATTTATTAGATGAAAATGATTTTGAGGTGGCACCAGCAATTAGTAGAGGAATCACATTTTATGAATTGGTAGATGATTCATTTATTGCCCCATTTCAGATAAGTACTGATGATGAGGAAAAAACAATTTGTATAACTATAACATTTGAGCGCGGGGTAAATTCTGTAAGTATACCAATAGAAATAAATGCAAATTATAATAACATAAATACGGTAAATATTAGTTCAACAAGTTTTGAAGTAAATGGGTCCCCAGTTACTATACCATTTAAAGTGGTTAATGGTGATACATTATATATGAATATAAATAAAACTGATGTACTAAAAAATGCAGTGGTTGAGATAAATGGTTTAATAGAATGAGTAGTTGCGATGAATCTAACATAACAAAGAATTATATTGTTCAATCTGCATCAGATTTCGATATATTAAGTGCTTGTACCGCATTTTATACTAATAACATATATAACTGTACTGGTGACACCTTAACTTTACATAGTGACAATGTATCTGCAAATACAATTAATTCCACTGTTTATTTAAGTGGTGGTACTAATTTATTAGACATATTTGGTAGTATGGATACCAATACGTTTGTAACTGGTTTCACATATGATAATTCTAACAATTTAAATATTCAAAGAAATGATGGGGTTTCTTTTGGTGTAAATATAAGTGAGTATAGTGGGTTAACAATAAATGGTGTTTTAAGTGCTTGTACAGGTATATATACATCTAATTTATATGGGTGTTCACCAATAACAGTACACGATGAGTTAATATTATTAAATAAATTAACGTTAAGTGCTGTAACACAAGACGATACTTTAACACAAATATTGGGTAGGAATTCTACAACTGGAGATGTAGAATATAGGGATGTTAGTTCCATAGCTCCAGCAGCTAAATTACAAAATACGTATTTTGTTTCCTCTTTAAGTGGTGATAATTCTACTGCCTTAGTTGGTGATATAAACAACCCTTGGAAAACAATAACGGGGGCTAGGAACCAAGCGGTGTCAGATGGATATTCAAATTCTTTAATTTATGTTTATCCTGGTGATTATACTGATTATGAAGTACAATATGAAAATGGTAACTTTTATTTCGAACCTAACGCAAATGTAACTTTATCCGCATCTACTTCCATATTTAGACTAAGTACTACTTTAAATTTTGCACCTACAACATATACCGCTAATACATGTAATGTTTTTGGTTACGGTAATTTTATTGTCCCACCTTCAGTTCCTGGTGGTGGGGTTAATACTATGGGGTTAAACGCGGGATTAAGTCCAGAATCTTATTTTGAATGTAATAGTGTAGACATTGATAATGGTGTTGGTTTCTTCTTGGCTAATGATTCTAAAATAACACTTAAATGTGATTTAATAAAAAGAAACACAGGTCCAGGTACAACAGGTTGTATTAGAATTAGTGATGATTCGGAAGGGTATATTGATGTTAGGAAAATTGAAGGTGGTACAGGCTCTCCCGCAGTAGAATGTAGATGGACTTTTGGTAGTACATTTAACGGTAAAGCTTTAATTAATATTGATGAAATAGAAACAACCCCAGGATGTATTCCAGTGTTAATTGTAAATGCAAATGATGGTTCAGAAGTTGTTTTAAACTCTAACAAACTCACCCACACCTCTTCTGGCTCTTCTTCTGATTATTTGTTATATAACCAAAGACAAAGGGGTGGTAATGTTACGATAAACGCAAATTTAGAAAACGAGGGTAGTGGTATATTGTATGGTGGATTAGGAAGTGATGGTGGTCTGTTTGAGTTTAATGGAAACATAAGAACTAAATATACCGCTATTAACCATACGTTAACCGACACTAGTACAGATATAGACATAAAATATACTGGTGATATTGTTGTGGATGGAGATGCTACATCTGCAATAGTAATGAGTGGTTCTACTTTGTATTTAAATGGTAGTTTAAAAGATTTAAGTACAACAGGTACAACAAATGGTGTTACCATAAATGGTACAACAGATTTAAAGATAGTTAATTTTGATATTGACGTTAATACTGAATCTATAGTATCTTCAGCACCAAATGAAATAGAAATAATACATTCTCTTAATATTGATAAACCGTTAAATTCTAATATTACAACAACTGGTTTATATAATTTCACAGGGACTACGAATGTAGGTGATTTAGTAATTTATAATACACCAACAAATGATAATTCTTTAACACAAATATTGGGTAGAAATTCTACAACTGGAGATGTGGAATATAGAGATATTATTTCTATTATTGGTGCAGCTTCTGCTGACACATTTACTACGGGGTTTACCTATGATAATACAAACACTTTCACCATAAGTGATAATAGTGGATCAACATTTAATGCAACTATTAACACAGTTACTGGATTAACAGTTAATGGTAGTTTATCCGCAACGACAATATCCGCAACAACTTATTTTGGTGACGGATCAAATTTAACTGGTATTTCTACCGATAATTTTTATGTTAGTGGTGGAACATATAATACAGGAACAAAAAATATTAATTTTAGTGGTAATGACGCAGTAACCACTTTTAATGTAGATTTAACCTCTTTAGTTAGTTCAGTTAGTGGAGACACATACGTAGTTAGTGGTAACGCCAACGCTGGAACTTCACAACTTACATTTACAAATAATACTGGTGGTACATTTACAGTAACAAATTCAGCAGCATTATTTTCAGATAACGATATAAATGTTACTGGTGGTACATACAACCCATCTAATGGTTGTGTTACTTATACAACTAATAGTGGGACAACTTTTGACGTTTGTGGTTTTATTACAGGGTTAACAAATACTTTCGTAACTGGTGGAACATATAGTGATTCTACAGATATTATTACATTTACAAATAATAATGGAGGTACTTTTAATGTTACAGGGGTTATAGATACATATGTAACTGGATTTACTTATGATGATTCCAATACATTTACAATAAGTGATAGTAGTGGGTCAACATTTAACGCTTCTATTAATGTAATGACAGGATTAACCATTAATGGAGAATCAACAGGAACAACACTTACAGTTAATGGACAATCAGTATTTAGTGGTGAAAGTACAGATGTTGTTCAAATATATGGTTCTGGTTCAACAACAACACCGATATTTAGAGTTCAAGGTTCGAGTGGTGAATTATTTAGTATAACTGATAGTTTGGTTGGTGAGATATTCGCTGTTAATGATATTTCTGGCATACCAATTTTACAAGTATATTCTGATAATAGGATAATATTAGGTGATAATTTAGCACCTTCACTATATACAACCGCTAAAGTAACCGCTAATTCGGGTTCATTAACATCAATTTATTCTGTACCAGTTAGTGCATATACAGGTGCGTGGTTTGAATATACCGCTAAGGGTACCACAAGTTTAAGGGCGGGTAATATAGCTTCAATATTTAGCGGTACAAGTGTTAATCATAATGAAACAACAACTACGGATATTGGTGACACAAGTGATTTGTTATTAGATGTTATAATTTCTGGAACAAACGCAACATTAACAGCGTCAGCAACTACGAGTAATTGGGAAATAAAAACAATTATAAGGAGTATTTAAAATGAGTTTTGGAGATAAGAATTTTACATATGGTCCTAGAATAGTAAAGGATGGGATGGTGTTCTACGTGGATGCAGCAAATCCTAGATCTTATACCCCAAATGATACTAAAATATATAGTTTAGTGGGTAATAGTGTTGGTACAGTTAAAGGTCCGGGGGGGCCTCAACCTTATCCTCAATATAGTTCGGAAGGAAGAGGTAGTTGGTTATTTGATGGTATAGATGATCATATTACTTTTCCACTGGATGGAAATATGGGGGCTACCGCACATACTAATGATATAAACTCCTATACTATATGTACTTTCGCTAAATCGGTAGAGGCAGATGGAGTGGCTACTATCTTTGGATTTTCAAAGGGATGGGCGGCATATGGAGTTTTTAACCAACAATATTGGTATTCAGGTTCATCGAGTTATAATCAAGTGCGCACCTTTGTAGGTGGTCCGTGTCCCCCTGTTCAACCAGGATGTGGAACAGTTCCATGGGGAACTGTGGCATTTACGAGACATGAAGATGAATTAGAGAGTTGGAGTTTTTATTGTACCATTATTACACCTACCCATTTAACCCAATATTTTAACGATGAAATTGTATACGATGCGCCCGCCACTAATAATCTCGCCAGACGGAATTGGTTCGATGAATTTTGGGTAGGTACGCGGGGGGACGGCGCATATTGGAGAGGGTATATTGGACCAACATTAGTTTATAATAGAGCATTAACACATAATCAAGTATTACGAAATTATAACGCATTAAAACCTAGATTCGGATTATAATGGGAATAACAAGTGGATATATAACTACAGATGTTCCCATGTAATTTTTATTCATTTTAATTAATTCTACATATTTATTAATATAATAACATTTAATCTACTGGATAGGGAAAGTAATTAAAGAATGAATGAATTTGTAATAAAACATGGTTTTATCTCCAAGGGAGATTCTATAGTTAATGGAACCATTTCTGGTGACACATTAAATCTCACGTCAATACCAGACCTTAATTTATCAGCAACAGAAATTTTAGTTAGAAATTCAACAACTGGTATTATTGAAAGGACAACTGTTGGCAGTATTGTTAGTGGAGATACTTTTGTTACAGGATTTACATATGATGATATTAATACTTTTACAATAAGTGATAATTCAGGATCAACATTTAACGCTAGTATTAATGTATTATCCGCAACAACTATATCTGGGGGTACATTATATGGTGATGGATCAAATTTAACTGGTATTGGTGTAACATTTACAGGAAATACTTCAGGAGATTGTATATCTGATTTATGGGTAACTAATATTAGTGGGTGTAGTCCAGTAACAATAGGTACTGAAGCAATATTTAATCAAGACGTTAGTGGTACCACTTCTATTTGGACAACGCCAAACCCTGGTGGAGGCAGTGTTAATCTTATGACCCCAGCATTAATAATAAGTCAACTAGGAAGTAGTCAAAATTATTCAGGTCCTGCTATACAATTACATGATCCATCATCAAATGATGGTGCTTATTTATTTTACCAAGATGGGGGTAGTGGTGCTGCTACCTCAAATGGCTTTAATTTTATAAGTGATGGTGGATTTAATTTCCAAGGAGGAGGAGATTTAGCTACATCAGTATTCTTTAATATAACAAAAGGTCAATCTTCTTTAACCATTGATGATAATGCTTCAGCTCCAAGAACAGATGTTAAAATACATAATGGTAACGGTGGAATAGCATATTCAAGATTAGGCTTAGGGGCTACAGGGGATTATTGGTATTTTGAAGCTGATGATGTTAATACTCCAATGCACATTGGATGGGATGATGGCGTTACAGAAAAAAATGTTTTTACATTTACTACAGATTCAGGTATTATAGATACACCACTTTTTATAACAAGTGGGATAACTACAAACCAAGACCTTTTAACTGTTAGTGGAAGAACCAGAACAATAAATTTCCAAATGATGAGTGGTGCAACTGATGGTTATATTTTAACTTCGGATGCTGTTGGTAATTCTAGTTGGCAACCTTCAATAAATGGAAACACATTTACTACGGGGTTTACCTATGATAATAACAATACATTTACAATAAATGATAATGTAGGTTCAGCGTTTACAGCAACAATTAACCAAGTAAGTGGATTAACTGTAAATGGTACACTTTCAGCAACAACATTAGATGGAAACACCATATTAAGTGGTGGAACAAATTTGTTAACTATAATAGATGATAGGGATACTTTTGTAACTGGAACAACTTTCGGGGGTAATCAAGCAATATTAAGGAGAAATGATGGTACATCAGTATTTGAATTATCTGGTTCTTCTACCGTACAATTAACGAACCCATCAGGTAACAAAATAGATATAGATGTTACAATACCGACAGATAATAATACTTTCATTACTGCATTTACATACGATGATATTAATGCATTTACAATAACTGATAATGTTGGTACTGCATTTACTGCAAGTATAAACATATTATCCGCTGCCACAATATCTGGGGGTACATTATATGGTGATGGATCAAATTTAACTGGTATTGGTGTAACATTTACAGGAAATACTTCAGGAGATTGTATAACAGATTTATATTTAACAAACCTACATGGTTGTTCACCTATAACTTTTAATTCCTCAATTCAACATATTGGTTCATCGGCAACAGGTTTAAATTCCATAGCGTGGGGAAGTGGAAATACTTCTAGTGATAATTTTTCCAGTATTTTAGGGGGGCAGATAAATTCTATTACGGGAAATAGTACGGGGTGTGAGAATAATACAATTGTTGGTGGTAGTAATAACACAATGTCTGGTTTTGTGAGCGCAAATAGTGATAATAATACTATTCTTGGCGGACTCTCAAATAATATAACTGCAAGATCCATAAGATCAACAATTATAGGAGGGGATTCTAATATAATAGGAGTGAGTGGTGGAACTACGGTTAATGCAGTAATTGTAGGCGGTACCGGTAATGTTTTTCCAGGATTAACATCAGCAACCAATTCTGTAATTGTAGGTGGTACAGGAATTACAGGTTCATCGGCAAATACCGCATATGTACCCAATTTAAATATTGGAACTTTGGGTAATGGCACACCATCTTATCATCTAGGTATAGATTTTAATGGTTTTGTCGTAACGGCAGCTACCGGAGGTTCATCAGCTACATGTATAAATGAATTATGGGTATCTACAATTTCAGGTTGTTCACCAGTAACCATAGGTCCTGAAGTAATTATAGAAGAAAGTTTAACGGTAGGTAGTGGAGCTCAAAAATGGGATAATGGTTATTTGGGTAATGATGAATTTATTGCTTTAATGCCTTCAGATTTTATGCATCGCGAAGATGGTAGAGGAATACCTGTTGATGATGCGTGGATAAGTGATAGTGGTGGAACAATGACAGTAAGTGCGATTGGCGATTTCTGGGTTGCAATGAAAATAATACCTAAAGGGTTTGAATGTAATGGTGCTTCTGTTAATACCGAGAGTCTAGTTACGGGAGGGGTTAGTATATTGTATGGTGACATTACGACAAGTACCGTCACTACAATATTGGCGAGTCAGGATACAAATACCTCCATCACATTTAGCCCTCCTGTAGTGGGTACAGGGACCGAATATATTATAATAAGATACGAACCAGATTTCGGGCTATCTCCACTCAGAGGAGGAAAAATAGATATCCAAAGAACATAATAAAATAGAGGTAATGTTTAAACAAGAATACACAATAGATGAAAAAGGATCTTCCATTTTATTAAGAGAAGACAAACATCAAGTGATGATGGAGTGGGAAAAGCCTTATATGGAATCTATTATTAATGAAATTAAACCCACCGGAGATATTTTAGAAATTGGTTTTGGTTGTGGATATTCCGCTACGGCAATACAACAATATTCACCAAAAAGTCATACCATTATAGAATGTCATCCAGTTGTTATAAATAAATTAAAAGAGTGGTCACAAAATTATAAAAATATTAATATTGTAGAAGGATATTGGCAACAACAATTACATAATTTAGGGGATTTTGATTTTATATTTTTTGACGACTACCCATTAGAAATTTTTAAAGGAGTAGACAACACCAACCAATTACAATTTACCTTACAAAATAATAGATTTCAAATGTTTGTTGATATATGTGTGGATTGGCACATGAAAAAAAATGGTATTTTATCGGCATATATGGAAGATTCCTCTACAAAACATAGTGATGAAACATTTAAAAACCATATAATTAACAATACAAAAATAGAATATTCTGAAAAAATTATAGATATAAAGGTGCCGGATAACTGTAAATATTATAGAGGGGGTAATAAAGCACTGATACCCATTATTAAAAAAATATCTTAATCATTATTTAATCTAATCTATGATGATAGATATGAGATTATTGATAGATACCAATCTTATTTAGAAATGTTAGGAAATAATGGCTTCAATTTTAGAAATAAAATAAAGAACTTTCCTTGTTGGAAAATAATAAATTAATTTTTTTAATCAGAAAGAAATCTAGTCAACGGATTAGAAGAATATTGTGTAACACAAGGATTTGTTTTAAAAAAAGGAGATTATGATAGTTTTAGAATCGATTTACAAAATACAATTATTGATACATATTTCTGACCGGAAATAGAAAACTATATTTAACTATTTATTATTTATTTAATAATAGTTATAATGTTTAAAATATGAAATCATTAGTAGTTTCAGGTGGTGGTAGCAAAGGCGCTTTTGGTGGTGGTGTTGCACAATACCTAATAGAAGAAGAAAAAAAAGAATACGATTTATTAATTGGAACTTCCACTGGTAGTTTACTTGTCCCATTTATCGCTATTAAAAAAATGGACACATTAAAAGAAGCGTATACCACAGTAACACAAAAAGATATTTTCAAAATAAACCCATTTAAGGTTAAGAGTGATACTAATGGGGTAGTTAAGGTAGGTATAAATTTTAAGAATATATTATGGAATATAATAATTAATAGAAAAAAAGCGTTTGGTGATGCTACTAATCTTAAAAAACTTATAAAACAATTTATGAGTGAAAAAGATTATAGAAAAATAAAAGATTCAGGTAGAGAGGTAATTTGTACCACAACTAATTTAACATTAGGTGTTCCAGAATATAAATCAACAAAAGAATACGGATATAAAGATTTTTGTGATTGGATATTGGCATCGGCGACTGTACCACCATTTATGGAGGTTGTTGAAAAGGATGGATATCAATATGCTGATGGTGCAATATTGGAACATGCTGCAATACAAGAAGCAATAAATAGAGGTGCTAAGGAAATAGATGTTATCATTCTTAGAAAAGAAGAGTCTAAATTACCCCCAGAATTAATTAGAAATGCTTTCCATTATATATTTAGAACAATAGATTTAATGATGTTAGAAATAGGTAGGTCAGATATTCAAATAGGTAAATTAAAAGCTAAAGATGAAGATGTTAAATTAAATTTTTATTATACCCCAAGAAAACTTACCAACAATTCACTGATATTTAATAAAGGAAATATGTCAAATTGGTGGGAAGAGGGATATATGTCAGCACAAAAAAGATTTTGTAAATCATATAATTTATCAGGTAAAAACAAATCTAAACTTTTTTATGACGGAACAATAGTTTAACGTTCCCCATAAAGATCCTTTTTAGGGTCACATTTTTCCTTTATTATTCTTTCTACAAAAGCAAACATTTTAAGACCATTTTCCTCACAATATTTTTTTAATATGACATGAGTTGCTGGTGTAATCTTTAGATTTTTAGTTCTTTTCATAAAGTTTTCATATCCATTTTTTCCTCTACCCCCTATACTACGGTTAGTTAGATTATTTATACCATAATAACGTATCCAATATTTTTCTCTTTCTTCCCATTTTTCTACAGGAACAATTTCTAAAATTTCTAATATAATTTTTTTATTATTTTCAATGGTTTTATTTACCCACTCATCTTTTTTTCTTTTCTTTTCTCTTATAGCTTCATAGATATGTTCTTCTTTACGTTTATTTGGGTAATCGGATTTACCAACATATCTAATATTAATACCATCATTTAATCCATATATATAAGTAACTTTCGATACCATATATGTATATTATAACCCAAATTTTATAATAATAAATAGAAAGTATGATAAAAGTATGAAAAAATACACACTAATTCAATAATATATGGTTTAAAAAAAATACTTTCATTAAAACTCGTATATTTATTAATAAAACATTGAATAATATTATAAAAAAAAATAAAATAAATGGCATCAACAGATAAAATTTTTGTTAGTCCAGGTGTGTTTACATCAGAGAAGGACTTAACATTTGTAACTAGACAAGTGGGAGTAACAACATTGGGGTTATTGGGTGAAACACCTAAAGGACCTGCGTTTGAACCCGTTTTTATCTCAAATTATGATGAATTTACAAGTTACTTTGGATCTTTAAATTCAGAGAAATTTAAAGGAACTGGATTTCATAAATATGAGTTGAATTACATAGCAAAATCATTTTTAACACAAACTAATCAACTATATGTAAGTAGAGTTTTAGGGGTATCAGGGTATAAAGCAGGAAATGCGTGGTCAATAACATTGGATGCGGCATACGACACATCAACAGAGGCTAGTATTGCAACAGGATCTACAGGTGGAATTAGTTTATATTCTGCAACAACTGCGGGAACACCACTTTCTATTACATTTGATGATCCTCTTTTACAAGCATTATATGATGCAGGAGATATAACATCATCATTTACCTCTATTGGTTTATTGAATACAGGAAGTACGATATCTACTACTACCCCATCATATATAAAAGATGAAACTGATTGTACTTTTAGTGGGGCGACTTTTGAAATGGAAGTAACCGCAACAGGAACGTCAGGTTCTTTTGTAACAGGATCAACTACAGGTACTATGGTAACATATACCGCAAGTTGTTATAGTGATATTGATGGTAGTGTTATTGCAACTCTTAGATCTAGAGCAACTTATGGTTCAGATCAATTATTAGATTTTGAAGTTAGTGGGGTAACAGATACAGAAATGACAAATACCGCTAATATTGTTTCAGATCCATTTGCATCATTTAGTATTACAGGTAATACAAGTGATGGTGATACATTTAGTTACTCAGTATCTTTGGATAAACAGAAGAAAAATTATCTTCCAGGTGTATTCGGTAGTAAGTCACAAGATAAAGAAACAGAATTATTTGTGGAAGAAATTTACCATAATGTATTAGATGATTTATATACTGCAGGTAAGGTTAAAGGTTTAGATGTAACATTTAATGGTATAGGTGAAGCAACATCTAACAACTTAGATGATTACCAAGAACAATGGAAATCAGCATCATCTCCTTATGTATTATCAGAATTACGCGGTAATAAACTACAGAGATTATTTAGATTTATAACAATATCTGATGGTGATGCAGCAAATGAAGATGTTAAATTTTCAATTATTAATATTAAACCAGATGATAAAACTTTTGATTTAGCGATAAGGAAATTTAATGATAGTGATTCTAATATGTCAATTGTAGAAAAATATTCTAGAATTAGTATGGATCCGGCTAACACAGGGTTTATTGGTAGAAAAATTGGAACTTCAGATGGTGAATATCCATTAAAAAGTAAATATATTATGGTGGAGATGGCAGATAATTACCCAATTGACGGTATACCTGCAGGGTTTGAAGGAGCTTTAAATAGAGAATATATTGGGACTAGAACATCATTACCACCACAAATTGAATACAAAACTGTATATGGTGAATTAAATTCATCGCAGTTAAGAAAAACTTATTTAGGTTTAAATACACAAATAGGTGTCGATCAAGATTTCTTTGATTACAAAGGAATTAATAATGTTAATAGTGGAGTTTGGACTGGTAAAACTGATGGTTTCCATTTAGATGTAAATTCATTAGGGGCTGAAATATCAGATGGTGGGAATAGTTATTTTCCAGTATTACAAGTTGGTATATCAGCGTTTACAACAGATGCTAGTTTAGTAGGTGGTCCATATGAAAAATTATCAGCTAGAAAATTCACATTTGCACCTTATGGTGGATATGATGGATGGGATGTGTATAGAACACAAAGAACAAACCAAGACAATTATACTAAAACAGGTAGTAGAGGTGCTGCTGGTTTATTAGCAGGAACGTTTACACCATACACCACAAGTGAAGGTGATGATGGAATAACTTCAGATTATTATACATTCTTAGAGGGGTTATATACATATAACAACCCAGAAGCTGTAAATATTAATGTATTTGCAACTCCGGGATTAGATTTAAGAGATCAACCAGGATTAATTGAAAACGGAGTAGATGTTATTGAAACAGATAGAGCGGATTCATTATATATTATAACAACTCCCGATACTGATGATGATGGAATAGCATTAACTGAAGCGGAAGCGGTATCAATAGTGGATGATTCAGGAATAGATTCAAATTACTCCGCCACATACTGGCCATGGTTACAAATGAATGATACAGAAAATAATCAATATGTATGGTTACCACCTACATTAGAGGTTGTTAGGAATATCGCATTAACAGATAATGTAGCGTTTCCTTGGTTTGCAGCAGCAGGTTTAAATAGAGGTACAACAAACGCAATTAAAGCGAGAGTTAAACTTACTTTAGATAATAGAGATACTCTATATGAAGGAAGAATTAACCCAATGGCAACATTCTCAGATGTAGGAGTTGTAATATGGGGTAATAAAACCTTACAATCTGCGGATACAGCACTTAACAGAATTAATGTTAGAAGATTGTTGTTACAAGCTAGAAAACTTATTTCAGCAGTTTCAATCAGATTGTTATTCGAACAAAATGATGAAGTTGTAAGAAATCAATTTTTAAGTATGGTTAACCCTATTTTGGATAATATAAGAAAAGAAAGAGGATTAATTGATTTTAGAGTTGTGTTGGATGATACACCAGAATCAATTGATAGAAATGAGTTGAATGGTAGAATATTTATTAAACCAACAAGATCATTAGAATATATAAGTATTGAGTTTAACATCACTAACACTGGTGCTAGTTTCGATGATATTTAATAATATAATGGGGGAGGGATAAAACTCTCCCTTTTTTTAAAACAGAAAAATGAAAAAAGTAATAAGATTAAAAGAATCGGATATTCAAAGAATAGTTACTAGAGTATTA
>Ga0209756_1001277_pt1 | contig 23500 bp, 22 predicted proteins | sample ETNvirenome_6_85_FD_184071 | JGI IMG/M metagenome (GOLD analysis project Ga0209756, IMG submission 184071) | Marine viral communities from the Pacific Ocean - ETNP_6_85 (SPAdes) (version 3) | ecosystem: Environmental > Aquatic > Marine > Oceanic | place: Pacific Ocean | collected 2013-06-19 | reverse complement strand
TCGAACGCTGAGTTGAACTTAGGCTTAGCCTTTGAGGTAGGTGTGCCGACCGAGACCTTGAAGCCTGCTTCTTTAGCTGCCCTCCTATACGTCTCTATCTCAGTGTTCTTCTTCTCCATCGCAGACTTATGCTCTCTACCTTTGATGGTATAATAGGCGTCCTCAATCTGCATTCCCTTCTCCCTAATGAGTTGGGCTAACTCATCCCTATAGTTGTCGAGGTCTGGATGTTCAGCCTGGAACTTTCGAACCTGTTCTATCCTGGTGTCTTTGGCCAACTGCTCCCTGGCTGGCTTCAATAAAGAATCCAGTTGTTCTGCTGCCTTGGCATTGATGTATTGTTTCAAACCTTCTGGGTTATATAAATCAACGTCATCAGGTAAAGCCATAGCCTCACGCAGTTTGTCTTTCGAGGTGGAGAGCAGTGAGTTCTCTCGTAGTTCCAGTGCCTTTCTTTTCTTCGACAGGTCGGTTGTCTTCCTCTGGTAATCGCTTCTCAGATTCTGAATCAACTTCTTAGCATCGGACGGAAGGTTCTCTAAGACATTGTTATAGTCGACACCCTTGTGGTTCTCGGTCTTATACTCTGGACCTGCCAGGTGTTTGTCCAGCAAGTCATCCAAGCTCAGGCTCTTGGTTTCAGGTGCCTTCTCTTTGACGCTGTGATGTCCCTGTGGGGCATCCTGCTTCTCATTTGGTGCGATGGTATTGCTGCCTTGTTGCGACGTCTCAGAGGACGCCTCAGTGGCCTTATTCGTATTCATGTAATTGTCTCCTTATAACGACGCAAGAATATCAAGTTCTGAACCGGGCTCAATCGGCTCTTCTATAATCTCTTCCTCAACAACTGGCTCTTCAACAACTGCTTCCTCTGGTGCAAGCTGAACAACCGGCTCCTCTTCACGAAGGAACTTCACAAAGCGTTTGTTCTTGAAGAGTGTGTCTAACTGTGCGGTGACGAAAGCCAACTCACTATCAGATACGATCTCGGAAATCTCAAAGGTCACATCTACTTCCTCTGGCTCAACGGTAGCGAAAGTATCAACGGCCCCCTTGACACCAAGCAAACCTCGCACGAGTGTATCGGGGAGGGGAGCATCCTTGATGTCTGTGTATGTTTCTTCGAACGAGACATCGGAGCCCACCTCTTTCAGGATCTTATTCAGAACCTTAGCAAGTGCGTTCTGTCTCTTAGCAGTGAAGCGACCGATCGGTGCGGCAGCACCAACGGTTTCATCAATAGCTAATGCAGCCTCATCAATTACAGGCTGGACCTGTGGCATAACTGCTTGTGCCCTACCCTCTGGGGTGGACTCACTAATATAATCTGTTTCTTCTAATGGCATGATTTACTCCTTCAAGTAACTTTATTCAAAACTTTGCCGGCTGGACACTGCTCGTGCCAGAACGCTTCCGTTGCTTTGACCCTTTCATTTGCGTTGTCGCCTTGCTTGTCAAGGCCGAACTCTTTCATCTTGTCAAAGAAAGCATCACTCTCTTTGTCGGCTTTCTCGTTTTCTTTCTGGGCTTTCTCGGCAGCATCACTACAATAATGTTTTGCAAGATCGCTCTCTCTTACGAGGCCCCGGTCTTTCAGTATTTCATCGCGGTGCTTCTCACCATAGACAATGGACTTGAGGTTGCGGTCATAGACAGCCGCCCCACTTAGCCCACGCTGCCAGTCTGAAAGGTTTGATTTCAGAAGGGCTGGACGGGACATAATCAAATGGTAGGGCACACCGGTCTTGGGATCATACAAAGTATCAGGTCTGTCTTTGTAAGTAAATATCCTTTCGACGATGTGACCCCACTCATTCTGGTATTCGTAGATTGGCAACGTTCTCTCCTAACTCTGGTCTATCAAGGCTGACGCCATGTCTCTTTGTGCCGCGCCCCTAATGGCTCTGGCTTCCTCGCCTCCACCCTTGGGTATAGCCGCCTCTTGTAGTGGCACCTGTTCTGTCGCCCCACTTGGCATGCCTTCCACTCCGGGTGCAGCCTCCATCTGTTCGACGATGAACTCTTCCGGCAAGTCAAATACATTGACAAGGTATGAAAGAATCTCAGGTGCTGGGACGCCCAAGTCCATTAGCACAGGCAGTAGCTGGGTAACAGCAGAGCGCTTGATGGCAGACGCAATAGGAGTGCTGGCTTGATCGGCAAACGCAAACTTGAAGGATCCTTCAAATTGTTTACGTGTCAGCACAACTGGGTCTCTATCAACCAACACAACTTCTTTACGATCTTCATCGCTCGTCATGATCAAGTGGTAGATGAGTGACTGGTAAACTTCTCCCACCATTTCCAATGAGCGATGGAAGAAGCGAGCCATCCTGCCTATCTCGTTGGCGGAATATTGTGTGAGCGCTGCGACCTCTGTGGCCGAGGCGTTGGTGGCTGTCCCTCTGGTGAAGGGAGCCATCACGGTTCCTCTGTCCAAGTCAGCACGGATCTCTGCTTTATAGATTTGATAGTCCGGACTGAACCGGTTACCTTCCAAGGGAACGAGTGCTGTCCGTGCGTCTGTCTCTGGTGGAACATCCAACTCAACAATAGACATGTCCCTATTCTCGGCAAGGATGCTCGCACCCTCTTGATCAATAGCGCCACGACGGGTGACATAGATACGAGCATCACGTCGCAGCCCGTTCGCCCACACCGTCCTCATGTTGTTGATCTCCCATAGCTGGTCGTAGACCCTGGCCATAGATGAGAACCCGCGTAAGGGCTGGTCAGGAGCGTAAGAAAGATACACTGGAACCAGTGGGGGACAAGGCGATCCGTCTGCCTTACGGAAAGGAATAGGATCAGCCACGTCAATAATCTTCTTGGCTCGCACAGCAGACGGAGAATAGAAAATAAGTTTGTCGTTCATCAGGTCGTAGATCTCAAAGATCTCCACATACGAAAGGAGCTGTGAGCCATCGAGTAGTCCGGTCGCTGACTGGGAGTGACCATACTCGTCTCTTGCTCCACCTTCCAAGCGAGTATTGAGATACTCTTCTTTCACCATAGAGTTCCACTTGATAGAAGGAAACTTCTGTTTTGCCGCACCCATGGGTAGGAAATATCGATGACCGACAAAGCGGCTCTCCGTCCACTCCTCAGCATCAAAGTCAACAATGACGTCCCACGGATGAACCGCACGAATATCTACTGAATCCAACAGGCTGTCGTTTTCCTTGGGTGCTAACTTGTAGAAAGAATATGGGTATATCAGCGAGTAGCGAAGCGCCCTCTCTGCCACCACCATCTTGTCGTAGAGGAACCTATTGGCAACAGCCTCCATAACTTCTGGGTTCCCCCCGCCTTTGGCGTCAGGACCCACAGCCAGCGCGGGTGCCTTGCTATACAGGGAGGCTACGAAGCCTTCGATGTATGCGTATCCATCAGCGGTATTGACCGTGACGTGGTTCTCTACTCTGGCCATAGGGTCGGCGGCAGATGTAAACATCTCACCAAGATAGGCACGACTATAAGCAGTCATACGATCTCGTTGCCTGGACCAATAATTTCTGTGAAAAGTAATCAAGTAATCTATTTCTGACTCGTTCATGGGATCTCCTTATTTGTAGTTTCCAATCTTGAGCGGGTGATGCGCTCCCACTTGCCTTCTCTTTGGGCGGGTTGTCTGGTTGGTCCAGCGATCAAAGTCAGGTATTGGCATAGCGAGGTCTTTGAGATGATAAAGTCCTATTGCGTATGCCATGCATCGGTCGTCGTGAAAACCCTCGGCTGCTCTGGGAGCCAGGCCTTTCTTATCTTTTACCAAACCTCGTAGTTCAGTAAGGGTTTTGTCATCAACATAATTTATCATTGCTTCTTCCAGATATGTTCGAAGCAACTGGTATATGGTTATCTTGCTCTTGGATGTAGTCTTGAAAGCTCGGTAGTCGTGCCAGCTTTCTGCGTGTAATATTTCCTTGAAGGCATGCCCGTGGTTGTTCACTTCAAACGCTATCATAGCGTTGTAGCGTTTGGCCAGGTTCATACAAGCAATTGTAAAGTCATGTATAGAAAGCTTGTTAGAAGACAGAATAGCGACAGGGCTACTTGTGAGCTTACTAAGAACAACACCAACGGAATAGTCTCCGCCTGTTCCTCCTCCAATATCAACTCCCATAATATATGAGTCTTTCGTAGAGTGTGGTGCCAACACTTCAACGGTCCCTCCTCCTATCTTCATAATGTCTAACTGATCAAAGTGAACGTCGGTGAAATAGTTATCATCAGCCATAGCATACGCTTCTTCAATACAGAGCGGATACTCTCGCTTGAATAATCTCTCGTCTTTGATCTCATTTATTTTCTTTCGTCGCCAGAATAACTGCTTGTCTGTAAGTGTAAACTTCTTCCGAAGCTTCTCTTCTTCCTCGCTCCATTCGATTGGATGTCCCCCGTTCTGGAGGGGCATTTGATACTGCGGAAAGGAACTCCATGGCAGAAAGATGACGTGCCACCCATCATCCTGGGCAGTCGCTATCTTGTGTAGGGCATCACCAAAATGGTTGGCTGTGCTCTCCAAGACAATCTGTCCCTTGTTCACAGAGGCTACGGTTGAGGCCAACCATTCGCTCGGGCTCTCATAGAAAGCGAACTCAGAGGCATGAACCATATTGAGGGTATAGCCACGATCAGTAGCATCTGACTGGGAACTCATTGCGAGCAACGCACTATCCGTGCTCTCAAAGGTAATACGATCGTTACGCTTGGAAGCTTCCCTTCTCAATTGTGCGGGGAGCTGTTCAAAGAAACGTTTGTCGATCTTCAACAATTCGTTTGCTGCCGTCTGCTTATTGGATACAACAACAGAGTTTAGTGTAAGATGTGAAGTGTATACTTTCCAAAACATATAGGCACGAACGATCGTGGTTATGCCCATTTGTCTGGCCTTTATTATAGCAACACGCTTATGTTTATGAAGGGCCTTGATGATCTGGATCTGTTCCATCGTCATCACTTCACCAAAGGAAATAAGTCTTCCTTCTTTGTCCTTGATCTTTAGACGGGCTATGAACAGAACAGGGTCTTCAAGGACCTCTGTAAGGCTATACTTCTTCCGCATCTGAGTCTTCCGCTTTTCTTATTTTAGCATCGACTCGTTTGCTTACGGAAACCAACCATTCATCTACTGGGGCTTTCCCCTCCGTGTTCTTGATCATTACGCCGCGCAACAATACGAGAAGCTGGATGAGGTCACCGATCCTGGCTCCTTTCCAATTGTCTTTTTCAAATTTCTGTATTAGGGTCGCGATGATAAGGGCGATAGACTTTTCAAAGTTGCCCTTTTTTATCTCGCGAACTGCGCCTGCACTATGTTTCGAACTCATTTAGATTCTCCGGTGTTTGCGTTTGAACGGAAAAGAGTGGCTAAAAGCTTCTCTTCCTTTCTTGACAAGTCGCTATCGTCTACTAATATAAAATGATTGTCAAAGAATTTGTCCAACGATATCGCTTGGTCAATCTGACGGAACATCCTATTGATGAAGCGATCGTAGAAGGAATGGTAAGGTTTGTTCTCAATCATCCAGCACCATTCTTCATGGCGATAGATCATTCGAGCGTTCTTTCTTTCCGGGTCTTGTGGGGCGTTTTTGCCTGAGTGATTAGTTTTCTTCCACTTTCCCATAACTTTCCTTGATTTTATTTCTGGCCTTTTCAAAGGTCTGCCGGATCTTTTCGTATGAACAACCATACTCAGCAGCCATAACTCTTAGCGACTTCTCTTCCTCAGCGATACCATAAAAGCATGCGCGCTCCCATGGGTTCAAAACGTCATCTATCAAATCGCAAAGGCTTTCATATCTGACGCGCTCTTCCTTCCGCTCTGAATAACTTTTATCTGGGAAGCTTTCTAACCAACCTTGCGGTGTGTATACAGTCTTGATCCAGTCGTCATAGAGCGGACACTCAATAACTTCTTCCCAATTCTCACACTTGTTGAAGCGATCGGTATGTGTTAGTCTCGGCTTCCTCTTAGTCTTCTTTCCGTATTTTCTTTTAGACAACAATAGTGCCCTCCTATCTTCTATATTATAGTAATTAGTAGGGCAAAAGTCAATAGCTAAATAAATATTTATCCTGTCAAACTTACTGACGGATCATTAGGAACTCTGATGAGACGATAGTATGCCTCAACATCACAGTTGCCGGCAATAGCCATCATAATATTTAGGGTCGCACCAGCAACGGTGGTCGCTGATTCGTTCAAGCATCCCTGGACACGAACAGGTGTGCTCGCATCATCCAACTGGAAAGCATCCCCATAGTCAAAGAGAACATCTGTCGCCGATGAAGTGGGGAAAATAATCTGTCTCCCATAAAACGAATTGGCTGCGTTATAGGTAATGGAGTTGGCATCGCTGGATGAGTATTCGGCAGAGGCTAAATAGGTGACGCCTGACTTCTTGTAAATCCCAGAAGACATCACGGTATTAGAAGGTCCATACGCTCCAACATAACAAGCCTGCTTGTTGGCGTCGGTAGGATTATTTGTTCCAAACTTGTAATGAACTTCAACACCCATAAACTCTCCGTCAGCCCAATCAACATCGGCACCAGTATCGGGGTTTATGATGTTCCATAAAGCGATGTAACAAGTTTGAACCGTGGGTGTGCCTGCCGAAGAGGCGCTGCCGACAAAGACTATCTCGCTTCCTGTATCGGTAATAGAAGTTTTGAGAGCGGTTTGTCCCGTCTCACTTGCTATTTCGCTGGCAAGCAAATGCTTCCAGGAGGTATTGACGGGGGTTACACCATAGGGAGCAACCACATCGCCCACACCAATCGGGACAATAGACATTACTGGACTCCTTCCTGGTAGGAATAGAGGTCCGCACTTGCGACGGTCACCGTTCCAGCATCAGTTTTGACGATGAGATACCAAGTCTCCGCAGCAGACGCGGTGGTTAGCCAAGGAAGATTGACTGAATAACCAACCATCCCATCGCCGGCAGTCGTTACGCCAGTAGAGATAGTCGCCTGTGTGTCTGGGAGGATACACTCGTCGCCTCCACTATCAATCGTCACACGCATCGTTAGTTTGGTTGCGGAACTCACACTCGTCAATAGGACACGCAGGAAGACTGGTGTAATCTTTGTCGTCGCATCCGTCGCCTTGATGACGAGGGTACAAGCCTTCGCAGCAGCATAAGAAGTTCCAACACTCGTGGCTGCGGTACAGGTAAAACTATCCTTTTGGATGTCTTTTTTTGGTGTAACAACAGGCATTATTTATCTCCTTTGATCGCTTCGGCTATTTCGCCTGGGCTTGTGCCGATCTCAACATCGCCGGTGGTCCAATCATAGGAACACTCCCCAAACATAGTTCCCAATACCACAGCCGATCCAACGATCGCGATAGAAATGTGGAACCGCTCTATCTGCTCTTTTATCCAAATCATAATAACTTTCTCCTACTAATAAATGTTTTGTCTATTCTATCTGGTTCTCTAAATGTTCTTCAATTTTTCGTAGGTCGCCCAGCATAAAATCAATATTAGCCTCTATGCGGATCAACCTATCATTTGTTTCTCTAAATTGGCTGTCGTCAAACGCTTGCTGTTCCACCACCTCTGCCGCTTGAGCCTCGATGGTTTGCAGACGAAATGAAGTCGAGTAATAAAAACTTGCTCCCGCTATCAAAAAGCCGCTGACGATTGACACATCCTTCAACGTAAACGTTCCCATTGTAAAATTCATCTTCTAACTCCCAATTCATCTTTGATGTTTCGTAATATTCTTTTCTCCTGTTCCTTTTGACTGGGAAGCTGTTCCGTATGGACCGCTCCCACATCAAAGGGAAACCCTCTTACCTTCGGTTGTTCCAATCCTTCTATCTGGAATTGAGGAACAAGAATGTTCGAAGCCTCTTTGGTTGTTCTCTCAAAGCCTGACGCCTTGAATGTCTGCTGCCATCTGTTGAAACTGCTTCTCGCTTTCCCGTTGTCCGGGTTGATCTGCCATTCATAGCCCATATAGCTTCCTCGTCCTCGTCTTGGTGCTCTTGCCACCACGTCAAAGTAGGCTTTGAAGGTATCCCAGTTGCCGGTGGCGACGAGGAAGTTGATGTAGGCTGGATCGATATAGGCACTTGAGTAATCCGAATCAACCACCATGTCACCCCAAGAAAACTCCACGCCAGCCATACCAAGTCCAAGCTCCACCCATGGCCCTAACTTCTCTCCTGCGGTCATCAAAGCAGTCCGAGGGGCGGTGCCCTGTGGGATGGTGAGGAAGCCCTCTGTGGCCCACACAAGGTCCGCAAACGCACCGATTACAGGAACGTCTGGTCCGTAGAGAGCAAACCTTTCCATCGTATCCGGGTCATTCCGTATACCGAGGAACACTTTTGAATTTTTATATCTTGAAATGAAGGGCATGTTTTCGTCCTCGTCCCCGTAGGGGTAGCCCCTTGCTAACTTATACTGCTGCAATAGCCTGGTCGGGTTGTTGACTAAGTTGCTGAACGCTGTTCTCCACGCCTGAGACTGGAAGGTATAAATCCATATCCCCTTCATTACATATTCTTTTTCGATTGGGGTTAGGTTGGCATAGTCAAACATAGATTCTCTCGCCAGATCTATTGCTTGTTCTTCGGATACGCCTCTCTTGAGCGCGTCGTTCAGAACGCCTACACGGAAATAAGAGTCACACGCATTCGCAAAGTCTCCCCATACGGTTCGGCCCCCACCCAACTGACCCCTGAGTGCTCTTACGAAAGCATTTATCGGAGCTGGGACGTTGCCTTTGGTGTCCCTCATGTTCTCTCCGGTCCACTTTACAAGCTCTCTAAAGATCTGGGTTCGAACTTCGGCACTCGCTTGCGACTGGTTGATCCCGGAACGAGCCACGATATCCGCGACGTCGCCAACTGTGTAGGTTTTCAGAGGGTTCATCTTTGATGTGGGAATCAACACCTGATTCGGGTCACCTAACTTTGGGAGACCAGGAAGATCACGAGAGTATAGCTCCCGCAGAACCTTGGTGCTGCCCCACCTGGGCCACATAGCCTTGGCACCCTGCATAGCGCCCAGAGTTGACAAGATAATGGCCGGCGCACTAAGAATATTGACTAAGTGATACTTCGGGTTGGGAACTATATTTCCTGCTAACACTCCACTCTTTGATAAATTGCGAAGACGGCTGGGCAGGCTGGCCGCATCGATCGCCGGCATCCCCAGAGTGTCTGTGATAAAGCGCCTGGCAGCAATAGAACCAGCATCATCACCCGAAGCTTTCAAAACTATTTCCGCATTCGCAACAGCCCTCTTGAGGGTCTGGGCATCCGTCACGTCCCAGGTCTCAAATAAGAGACGCGCCTCTCTGGGATGGGTCATGGTTACGTCCTCATTTAGACGAACGTATTGGTTCTTTAGATGTGTATTCTGTAATACTTGGTTGACATCCGATCTCAACTGGGATGGAGTATCAAAGGCGTATAGTGGCAAATCATCATAAGCAGTTAGCTCAGAAGATATATTTCCTAAATGGGGCTCCGCTTCCTCGCCTGCTTCGAGGCGCTTTATTGCTGCTTCAACTCGCACACCAAGCACATCCAAATACCCTTGGATCTTGTCAGCCGGGACATTCTTGGTAACGGAATCCAGATATGTTACTTCAAAGATTTTATTTGTTATCGGGTTCTCAGCCCATTCTTTGGTTAGTAATTCGACAAGGAAAGTCTCCCACTCTCCTTCTGTAATCCTCTCCCCCGGATGGGCACCGTCGCCAAAAGCGCGAGGCTCTGCATCCTTCAACTCCTGAAACGTTTTCTCCCCAAAACCCTGGTCAATAACCAGTTCCTCGACATATGCTTTGACGTGGTGGGGACTGCCACCATTCGCAGCCTCAACACGATCTCTGAATGCTGCCCTAACAAGCGTGGCAATATCAGGGGTTTTTCCTTCCATCCGGAAGAAGACATTGCCGACCGTCTTTTGTATCAATTCTGGGAAGGCACCTTGCCCCACAGCATCTTCGTATTTCGTCACCCAGTAGGGCAGCCTCGGATATACATATCCACCCTCCCGTCGAGAAGCTTCCAAAACGTTTTCTACGGTGCGGTCGATGTCTGCCCAAAGGTAGCGGGGGTCATCGGTGGCGTGAGTAAGACCTTTATAAAAGTCCTTTCCTTCAAAGAACTCTGGGTATCGCCGAGTTATTTCCTCACTGAATTCTCTAATGGCCTTTGTCCTAAGACCAGCAAAATAAAGTCTTCCAACGTTTTCACCGGAACTCTCCGGTTTCCATCGCCACACAATCTCATGCGCCCCCCGGACAGGCTTAGGCGTGATATCGGCTAATGAACGACCACCCAGAAGAACACCGACACCATCCAAAAACTCAAAATACTCTGGACTAAATGTCAAGAACTCATCATTGACTATGTTTTGTAGCTTTGAGAGCGGTGAGTTGGGATCCTTCAGTGCTTCGTCAATTCCCTTGGAGATGGCCTGCTGGTCCGTTGAGCCTAATAGTTTATTGCCATAACGCGTCGACCACAAGATTCCAATATCGTCTGTCGAACCGAAGGCTGTCTTCACCAGTTCGTTGAAGTGTTGAAGGGGGGTGCCAAAAACCTCGGAGTTGACTTCACCGAACGCAAGGATGTTCTTATACTTTGGAACATCTTCTACTGGGATCCCATGTTTGTCTGCGTATTTCGTTGGGTCTCTTTCTATGTCTTGTGCTCGTCGTGACAGGTTGAGGGCCGCTTCTTCATCCATGTTGCCCAGTCGATCCCGAAGCCTTTTGAATGCGAGCTTATAGGCTGGGCCTTTGCCAACTCCACCAACCTTGCCTCCTTTGGCAATCCAGGGGGAAACTGAAACTCCCGTTGGGAAAGCATACACCATGGCCGCTTCAAATAGTTTTACTGGGTAAGACTTTTTGAGTTCCGGGGGGGTCATCAGATCGTTGATATCAACAATGTTTCTGGCTGCTGTTATTTGCTGCGTGCGACTTGGCCGAGCAGCTCCCGAACCTGCCGCGTCCCCCACTCCAATTGGTTTTGGTGGGGCTGTCAGTGTCTTAGCACTCCCAGCATGTATCTTTTCTAAGTCGGCTATACCGAGTATTCTGTTTGGCGCAAGCTCAAATGCTACTGCTTCGACTACTAAGTCGGCTATATCCCTTGATATCCGGCTAACATTACCAGCATCGGTTGCCTCGGCAAACTCTTTGCCCAACGCGTTGAGGGTCGCCTCCATCGCGATTTGATCGACGTCGCTCCGTTCCATGATGCCATAGAAGCTGTCGGACAGCTCGGCGAGCAGATCATCTACTTCAGCTTTCAACCCGGGTCTTGGTGCGTCTCCCGGGCCAATGTCGGCCTTCTCTCGCGCTAACCGAGCAAGCTCAGCAAGCGCTTCACCCATGGGCTTTCCACCCTCAAGCTTGAAATCTTTGGCACGTCGAAGAATATCTTTTACAATGCCAGCCGGAACTGCCAGCCTTGGCGTAAGCAGGGTAAGTTCGCGAGGAAGAAACCACCCTTCTTTTCCAACACGCGCCCTTCCGGTTTCCATCGCCTTCTGTGCTTGTCTCTTTGCTAACTCAATTGAGACTTGCTCTTCTAAGAACCTCTGAAATATCGGGCCCACTTCATCGAGGGGTGGGCCGTGGTGGATGGCAAACTCCCCCGGGGTGCGTATGCTGACCCTCCCGTCTGCTTGAACAACAGCCTTCTCCGCTTCCTGGAGCCACGAGATGACTGTCTCTGTTAGAGAGCCGCCTTTCTCACGCGTGTCAACTCTCGGACGCGCGTCCTCTAAAATGTCCTGCTCGCGTGTGAGATATCTTTGCCCCCTCTTCGCAGCATCACGGACAATCTCCTGGAGGTCGGATGAATTGACGCGTGTTAGCGGGGGGCTGTGGCTGGTGTCCACCTCGTGCCTAAGCCCAGCTTCTTCGAAGATCTTGACGTCATCTGGGGAAAGGTCACGGTTATCCATAGCCCTCTTCACAGCACCCTTGGCTGTTTCATTCAGCGCCGCACTCTCAACCAGATCCAAACGAAGGTCGTGAGGGTTCATCCCTAAGTCATCAGCAAGGTCTTGTCGCCCCAGAAACCTCCCTAAGAAGGGTGCCTCGTGTGTAGCACTTGCGGCCTTCGCAGCCTTCGCAGCTTTGCCAGCCACCTTTGAAGAAGTCTTAGCAGCCCAACCGAGATACATATCAAGCGGCAAAGCAAAGGACGCAGCGAGCCCTACCCACCAGAGCCCATCACCGACGTTCTTGGCAAACTCCGGGTCTTCTGCGAGGTCCTTGATGAATGTGTCATCAGGCCCAGTCAGCCCCGTCTGACCAGACGTCTCAACAAAAGCTTGTGCTGCTTGTTGCAGACGTGTTGCCGGAAGTTCTCCAAGGTCACTGGCTAACTCTTCTATGCCGTATCCCATTTGCTGGTTCTTAGCCCAACGATCCCAAAATGTTTTTGTTCCGACAACATCACCACCACCAATACCTTCTAATACTTCCTGCCCTATTGCTGTGGCTCCACTCTCAAAGATTAGGAAATCTCTTAGAAGCGCGCCATACGTTTCTTCAACTACGGCTGGACTCCATTCGCGGAGGCCAAGATCATTTGGGTCTCCCATCATGGTCTGTTCGCTGCCCAATATCTCTGTGCCAAGAATGTGGAGCCCAGTCATAACCCTGCCCTGGTCATCACGGATTAGCCATTGGCCTCTCTTGCCGGCTGACTTTATGACTTCATCTTCAAAAATCTTATAACCTTCTGAGGTGGTGGCCTGGTCATAAGTCTCACTTGGAGTATTTGGGTTTTCCTCCAGCTCGTTCAAGTATGTTTGATAGAGACCGGGAATTATTTTATTTCGAAAGTTCTGCTCTGCTGCTCGTGTCTCCTGCTCCGTAAGGATTTTCTTTGGCATCATCGCACGAAGGACCTGCTCTGGTCCCTGCGGAGCCCAGCTAATCGCTGTCTCTACTGCCGCTGGGAGAGGCACGGCTCGCTCACCGGTTACTAATCGGTCTGCTTCACCGGCCTCTTGTGCCGTCACCACAGCCTCTTGTATGGCTTCCTGATCTTCGGGGCCTGGTTCTAAGCGCTGTGTCTCTTTGATTCGCTCAACATACTCGCTCTGAACCCTTGGGATCTCTACCTCTAAAGGCAGTGCTTCGGCCTCTTCGGTTGCGGAAAGTATAGGGACTTCTTGCGGACGGGGCATTACGATTCCTTATGAATAGTGTTTGGCGTTTTCTACTACAAACGTCGCCAGAAGACGCTTGTTCGGATCGTGCTTATCATCGCCTAATATGTCATCAATATTTCTATCCGTCACTCGATCACCCCCGACTCTGCCCAACTCTTCAAACGCCTCACGTTGTGAGGCGGTTAGCGCCTCAACGTTTAGCGCTGCGGTGTAATCGTCGATCAGTGCTCGTTGAACTTTCGGAAGAGCCTTCCCAGGAATGGGTGTGCCTTCGACCCAAGCTTGACCTTGAATATGCGAGTTCGCTGCACCTGCTGCCTGCCTCCCTGTCTGAGCGGCCAGCATCTCGACAGCGTGGCCAGGAAGGACTCTTCGAAGAACGTCCTCTTCCGGAGAATAGGAGGTTTGCTTGTTGGCATCCTCGTCGAGGACCTGTTGAATTTTTTCACGGGTGTCAGCCCCAGGATCAACATATGGACCGGCAGAGCCACCGGGTTGACGCCTTGTGGTCGACCGAGGCTGGCGCGTGCTCAGCTCGCCCTCACGACGCGGGTATCCTGTCCCCCTCTCGGCGAAGCCTTCTATGATGCCTTGTTGCCAACCGAGCCTCTCCTTCTCTGGCAATTGCAACATTTGTGCATACTGCTTCATCAACACCGGCATGATTCGTTGGGTTTTCGGAGACTGAGATAACGCAGTCATATACTCCCTCATTGTCTCAACCGCGGCAGGGTGGAGACCTTCCGACGTAGCTTCAAACAAAGCATCTAAGGTTCTTATCGGTTGCCCGTCATGTTCCAAGCCTTGTGTTCCTTTATCGTATACTAAAAGATCATCTGTGTGTGCATCCCCGATCGCCTGTGCCACTTCTGCCGGCATGACATCTGGTCCCAATCTCAGTGGATCTTCTTCGGCAATTGCCGACACCGCTGCCTGCATCCTTGAATCGCCCGTAAGTCTCTGTTCAGCCATCTTCCTTTCATTCGGCGAGCCCTTCCGCTTGAAGAGGCTGCCGTATATCTGTCGCGCCTCTTGGTAGATATCTTCATAGTCTCTCTTGGCTTTGCCCGAAAGGCCTCTATACTGTCCTCTGGCAGTCGCCAGGTCTGCTTCTGCGAGACCAATGTCGTATAACTCTCGGGCATACTGCCCTTCAGAAAGCAGCTTGATATCGGCAGGCTCCATACGAAGAACATGTCTATATAGAGCTATAGCATTTTCATCATTGTTCTCGATGCGATCTATAAATTGACTATACGTCTCGTTCTCGTTCTCCTTCAGGTGTTCTTCTTGGAACTGGGGAAGGTATCGTGCGTAATAAGCAGCAGATGCCATCCGTTTATCGATCGTCTTGGTGGCCTTCTCCCAACTTGCTTCGTCCATACCCAAAGCAATAAGTTTTGATTTGCTCGGATTGGCTGCCCATCCAGGTTTGATTTCTTCTTTTATCTCTTCAAAGTCCTGCCTTGCTGCGATCCGTTGAAAGGTCGAATCCTCAACAGCATCCAGTCCAAGCTCAACAAGAACCTCATCTTTTATTGACGCTGCATCAGTGGTGCTGATGGTTGTGAACCCACCCTGTGACAACCGGTTGGTGATAGCGTCTTGTAGATCAGCATCAAGTTTCTCGTTATAGATAGAGTAAGCAACAGACTCATTCCCCAGCGATTCCATGGTGCCCCTATGGACGCCCTCAAAATAGCGCACGGCTGAGTCAACAACCATCTGCCTTTCATCAGCCGGGAGCATAGCCCCAACGATCGTAAGGTTTTTGAGTTCCTTGTATTGTCTGCTCGAAGGATCGGTCGCCCCGGTGAATGCTTGGGTGGCCTTGGTGTCCGCTGCACGATCGTCTTTAGAATACTGCTCTTCAAGCTTGGCCTTTACCTTGTTGACATCTGTGACGGCGGTCATTCTTCCGACAGCTATGTCACCTTTGATCTTCTCAATCGCGACCATCAAGCTTTGATCACCAGCCAAGCCAGACTGCCGTATCTCAGCAAGGTCCATCCTTCGTTGCTTGATAGCCGACTGCTGACGCTGGATATCTTGAACGAGAGCCGTAGCAATACCAGGCTGCAACGTTTCCTGCTGTATCAGATAGTTGAGGATGTTATTGAATTCCGCCTCTTTGAAGGAATACAACATACCCATATCGGCTCTAATCTTCTCTGCGAAAGTCGACATTTTATTCTCCCAGTGCCTTCTCTGACTCCTGCGCGCTATCAGAGATCAACGCATCAATAATGCGTGCGGCCTGTGCTTTACGCATCGTTGGATTGAGCATACCAATTATACCAACAACATAATCTACTATTGCTGTGGCCTGGCCGGCATCAACATCAGCCGCCTCAACAAGATCCTGTCCCGGTCCCATCACAACCTCCAAGACTCCCAGGTCTTCAGAGTGCAATTCTTTCTTTAGTTTTTCGGTATCCATTAGATTCTCCTAATCATTGGTAGTATATTTGGGCGTCTCGCCACCCATGGAGCCGGGCATTGGGTATACCCATGCGTCCTTCTCCGCGGACCACACCGGGTCGCCGTGAGCACCTTGTGGTTCTGTGAACATCGAATCGCCGCCATACTTCATTTCCATCATATATGCAAATGTAGCTACATCCATCGCACTCGATGCTGTCTCTTGAACAGCAGCAACCGACGCCCCTTTCTTTCTTGCTTGGTCTGCCGACACCTGAGCTTCAAGGTTTGATAGTTCGACCTTCGCTTCATTTATTTCTGCTTGACGTGTGGCCAAATCAAATCGCCTTATCTCTGAAGAGACCTCACCGCGTCGTCGTTCTGCGGCCTCTTGTCTGGCCAAGTCTTGCTGGATGAGAGCACCACCGGTAATCCCCTGTAAAGCAGCCAATTCATTCTGACGAGAGTAATACTCTCGCTCTGCTCCTTGAACAGAAGCCAAGCCAACGTTAGCCAGGTCTTCTCTCTCCGCCGCATCAAGTCCCCAGTCTCCTTCACGAAATCTCTTTTTCGTTGATTTCCTTAGATCCTCAAGGCGCTGCTTCCGTTCCTTCTCGGATTTCGTCGGTGTCGCCGCGACTATCGATCCGGTAATTCCTGCCGCAGCAGCGACTGCCCCGACGACGGCGATTCCTATTAGTGCTGCCATAATAACGTTTCTCCTAACTTATAAATGTTTTGTCTATCCACGATGCCACCACTCGACTGACATATCAGTTTTCCCGGTAAGCCTGATGTGTGTCCCCTCCAAGGCACCTGCCGCAGATGACTTATGGATCCCCGCTACAACAAACCAAGTATATTCTCCAACATCAGCAGCGTCGATCAACATCTCGCCAAATAGGTGCTGGTCCCTAAACTCAATCCAAGATTGTGTATACGGTGCCCGGCTTCCGGCCTTTCCTTGCGCACGTTCAATTGTGCCATCCGGCTTTCGGACCAGGAGATGAAGGCGCTGGCCGACACCATCCGATTGCTTGCCGAGGAGACCGCTCACCGACCGGTTCATCATATTATTTGTTATAGTTTTGAAGTGGACAACAACCTGGGAAGGTCTTTCAATATTGACCGTGATCCCACAACCCGGCAAAGAAGCCATCTGTGAATAGTCACCGGAAGCCAAAGTGGCCTCAGCGACAAGATGAAGCATGGTATTAGCCCCACTATTCGCTGGCCTTGTGGAAGCTGGCGCTGGGGAGGTCTGTGGATCCCCCGTCGACTTGTCTAATATACTGTCGTCCTCGATGGCATACAGGTTTGCTGTTGGCTTAGCCATCCACTTCAAGCCACCCGATTCAAGCCTTGTTTCTAATACCCTTGAGCCGTGGTTGATAAGCTCCGGACGAGCAATGTTTTCCTCTGTTAGGGTCCTTGCAGCGAAGTCAGACTGAGTAAGCTTGTTGACGTTTAGTTCTGTCCGAAAGTCATTTACACGAGCCTTTACATCTGAAACCTCTACCGGATTGCCCGGCGTTATGGATGGTGGGGTATAAGCCATTAGCTTTTTCCTTTTCGTATAACGTGCGAATACATAGTAAAATCACTATAGATCTTGATCCCTGGGTCGGCGAACGCACCGGCGAAGCTGCCGGGGCCCGCGGCTGGGTTGGCATACAGGCAGAACCTCAACGCTGTCTCATTACCGGTGACTGGGTAATACATTTGCATTCGAAAGTCCAAGCCCTTCCCCGGACCATAGTTCGTGGCACCATCAAATACCTCCTTCCCTCTCGTCCAAACCTGTCCCACTCCTGCGTTGCCCCACGTGTCGGCGTTATAGGAAAGCCATGGCGTAAAGTAATGAGCGCAATGGTGCTGCCAGTGAGGTTCTTCCCACCCACCGAATGATGTGTTCGGGACAGTGGTATTCTGTTGGAAAGACAGAGAAGCAAAGTAAGCGCTCCACATGGCATCGGTCATCACCCACTCCGCGCAGCCACCGCAGGGGTCGATGACGACCGCTCCAGGGGTGTTCGACGACGCCTCTGTCCCGGTCCCGTCGGAGTTCCAGTCACCCCTTCCATAAGTGACCGTATCCAGTCTCCCAACCGCTTCGATAATAATTACATCCCCCATGCCGAGTAAGTCTTTCTGGTCGGTCCAGTCAATCTCATTCATCAACTCTGTCGCGGACAGAATCCCGCCAACGTAATGTCCTGATTGTCCCTGGTGAATCCAGTCACCGGACAGTGTTGTGCTTTTCCTACCGAAGTAATAGGGGCACCCTGACGCGTCTGTCGTGGCGCTTCCTTCGAGCGTTGCACGGCCCTTATTGACAACATCACAGGTGATACCTTCCTTGGCAACCTGCTCCCCGGTAATACCCTCGATGGTTCCTTGGAGACCATCGAGTTGGAAGGCGGCATCCCACTCATCAGCCTTTATTCTCTTCCCTTTCCCGAAGGGGGTAAATGTTTTGATGGCCATTAGCGAACCCTCACGTTAGCTGTATACAAGAAGTTTTGGATCCTCATACGAAAGTCGGAGCTGACATCAGAATAGGCCACGGACAAGTCGACGAGGGATCCCATCCCATTCGCGCCGGCATATAGATCAACCTGAATATCTCCACCCGGATGATAGAAGCGAAAAGGAATTGTTGCTGCGCCTCGTGTCCCCTTGGAAACCACATCTGTCTCACCCACCTTGGAACCGTTGACATATATGGAAAAATCACAAGTTAGATCGCGGCTATAAATGTCATCGTCATAGCCCATGTCGGCGGCATTGGCTTGCGCGAGTGAGTTCAACCAGTATCGGACCTGGAGGACACCGGAACACATGCCGGCCTTTATGTTGGAATGGTTCCTCGTTGCATACCGATGCTGCTTGACAGCATATGAATTCATCGCGACCTCGAAGACACTTGAAGTTTGTGAGGAAGAACCTTCAACTCCGGTGAAGAAATGGTTCCAACTATTCAAAGCAAAGTTACTTGATTCCAAGCCACCTGTTCCACAGGTCGACGTGCCAAGCTCAAGGTTATACTGGTCGATACCGCCGTTAGATACTTGGAAACACTCCCTCGTCTCTTGGTTCAGAGTTTCAACCTGGATATCATTTCCTTCTAAAATCGTATTTGTTGTTGGGTAAAGTTTCATTATAGTCCCATCACGTTTCTTATGAGTTCGGCACCCGATGCCTGTCCTGCTGCGAAGTTCAATTGTTTTATTCCTGCGGCTGTTTCATAGTGGATCTGGAATCCAATCAGCGCGATTGGTTTGTTTCCAGAGAATTTGACTTTATACCACCTGGAACCACCGGCTCCCCGCTCGGTGGAAGTGTTGACAGACGGGGCCTCAACTATCTGAAATGCTCCTTGCGGGCTGTCAATCTTGACCTGGACGATCTCTTTCGTAGAGTATCTGTTGTCGTCCATCGTCTTCACACTATCAGTATAAAACGATCCGTCGAATACCGTGTCAGTAGACCCATATAATCCTGCGGTTGTTTGCTCGCTATTATAAGAAGCAAAGTCTGTCACCACCCTGGAGGCCCCCGCCTGGCCGTATAGGATGGGCTTGAAGTCCACACCCACCTCCATCTCACCACCACCAGCGACGTTCTTATAGCATATCAGAGTAACGCCAGTGAGGTGCTTGATTATGTTGGCGTCATCAAAGTTGAGCCAGGTGGTCTCCCATACATAATCTTGTGCTGTTTCACTCAAGGTCCTTGGATCTTGTTCGCTTGCCCCGGAGACATAGCCAGTTCCCTTGGCTCCGCACCATGTCATAATGCCGACGTTCTGGGCTGATTCATCCACGCCATCGACGATGGGAAGGCCAGATAGTTTTGCGTTAGACCCGAAGGTAACCCAGCGCTCGGGGATCTGGGTAAAGCACGCGGCTGGGATATTCATTCTTGTCGACCAAACTTTGGGCTTAGCGTGGAAAACAAAACCTTTCGTCGCATACCTGTCGCCATTTACAGGGGCATGCGCCCAGTATTCTTCGTCCCTCTTGGAGTAGACAGCGAAGACACGACCAAGAGCATTCTCCGATATGTCCTCACACAAATCGTAGATTGGCTCGGACAATTGAATAAGGCCGGTCTGCCCTTCATAATAGCTATTATCCCCACCAGTCTTCAAGGCATAGAACTGCTTGTCCGACCCACAGAAGAGGACCCCTGCACCGGGCACCTCGCATATGCTGTTGGGGGATTGAGTGCCTACGCCTGAGACAATGGGAACTATCTTGAAGGGCAGATCGACGTTATCCGTAGCAACCAAAGCGTCTATTGCTCGTTCTCTAAAAACATAACAAACATTAGACGCTGTGTAAAGTGCGGTGATGGCTCCTCCGTCTCTGTCCCCAATATCAAAATAATTGAAAGCCGGGAATTGTTCCGGGAGGTTGCCTCTGGAATAGTAGAGAACACTGGGGTTCTCAGGCGAACCTGCTGCGATCAGATGGTTTTTGAATGCGGCAAGAAGACTAATGCCGGTTGGAAAGGGGGCAGACTCCGTGACGGAAGGAGCGACAGCACCAAGACCCGAATCAGGGATTAGGTCAAAGAAAACGGTTGAAGAATTATCTGGGAGGTCAGCAAGAAAATAGAGTTGACGACCAGCGCCGGACTGCCCATCGCGCTGGTTCTTGGTCCGGTATAGTCGGCGTTTGACTGTGCCCTTCGGACCCCGAGGAATATCTCTTATTGATAGCCCGTATTTGTATTGGTCGCGTGTTTGGGATCTCTGGAACCCCGTGGGGAAAGCCCAGTTGACCTGATTAGAATAATATGATCTTTGGCTCTCTGCTCCTGTATCCAACACAAAAGACACAGCGTATTCATAACAGTTGTCCGATTGTAGCGAGAACTCCAGGTGGCTTCCAGTCGAGAAGTCCGCGACATACTCCGGAGCAGGTGCCATACCAAGGTTCCCCCGCGAATCAAAGATGTTGATTCCGGAGTTGCCCTGGCGTTTCTTCTTCAGCAAAGTTCCCCTTGTTTGTTTCCCAAACTCAGCAGTCATCAGGTTTGGTGCTGGGTGGGCAAAGGGAGCGGCCGGTCTGCTATGAAAGAATGCCGGGCGTGAGGTGCGGCCACCACGATAAAGGAGAGGTGCTGTCTCGCCGTTTACCACAAAGAGAAACTTACCAATTCTACAATATTGTGTTCCAGGATCATTGGCGGCAGGGATAGGTCTGCCGGTTTCCAGCGTCGTTGTCACAGGACCATTGACAACTTTTAGATCCAGCGTGGATCCGTTCAGTTCCTCAAATAGCATCGTATGAACTGAGGACTTGTGGCGTTGATAGGAGTATATACTGTATACAGATTCAGCGGCTGGTTCTCCTGCGACGACACCATCACTATCCGGGGCATACCAAGAGCAGTAAGAACGATCGTTGGCCCAACATAGACGCTGGCTGTCATAGCGAAGGTTCTGAACGTCATCTGCCGCGATAGCATATGGCGCGTGGTTTATTCCCCCAAGATGTTTTATGGTGGCTTCAGACATGGGCTATCCTTTGTAGATGAGTGATCTGTTCACAGGCAGCGTATTGCGCCCCCCTCCCCACTGCATTGATTGGCCCCTCTGAAGCACTGCGTCCCTCTCGGTGGAGTAGCGAGCGTCCAACGCCTTTACTCTATTGAGAAAGCGCTTCTCGGCTGCGAGAGAGGCTCTTAGGTTGTCATACTTGGCATGCACATCCACGAGTGCTCGGTCAATGATCAGGTGATGGAACTCACTGGGAATGAGGGGGGTGTCATAATCATCAAGTAGTTCGTATGGGTTATACAAATATCTTAGATGCCAGAAGGTTAGTTCCACAGGAAGATCTTCTCCGACGACTGTTAGCGACTTATCCACAGCTATGGGTCGTGGATGAAAACGAATCTTCTTGGTGCCAGAGGCTTCGTTGAACCTTTTGTTGTGGTAGTTGCCCTTTTTGATATCCGCGAAAACAGAAGAGGTAAAACCAACAACGCCGGTAGAACTATCAATAACATCATTGAGCGCCCCAATCCTGAAGAAGACATACCGATCTTGGCCTTGTCTCTTGTGGGCATAATAGACATTGAAGCGGAACTTTCTGTATTCATCAGTTGAGGCACCGGTGTCGGCCAGCTCGATGGTGATGGTGTCGTTAGAAGAGGTGGTCACGCCAACCAAGTCAGAGAACCCGGACTCCGATCCGTCGCTTGCTACAACAGTATATGCAAAATAATAGGTGTCGTCAGGCAAACCAGCCGCGCCAGAAGCAGTAGCTCGGAGCGTGTTAGAAATTTCTGGGGCATAAGTTTTGGCATACGGGATATAAAAGTTAGGTCTGGAACCTGTAAGGTCCTGATTCAAATCAACATCAACATCAATTCGTCTGGGAATAGAATGAACCTTTCCTCGACGACGAACGTTGATGGGGAAGTTTGGAAATGAAATGTCCATTATCTCAATCAAGTCGGATGGCAAGTAAGCGAAGCGATGCTTGATTGTAAAAGTTGTGTCTGTCCCAGATGGACCAGCATAGGGACGATCTAATTTGATATCGGTGTTGGAGAGAATATTGACAATCTCATATGCAACGCCGTTCTCGTCGGTAATGAAAGCACCGACAAACTTAGCCGATACATCCGCATCCGAGGTCTGGTAGAAGGCGTTGTTGAAGGAAGCAACATCACTGGCATGGGTCCAAGTGATATAGTTATCTCCGACAGGATCGGCTGCATTCCAAAGGTTGTCGACGGTGAGGTCTTTGAAGATCCTTATGTCGACCTCTTTCTGGTTGAAGAGATACGGACGACGGAGCCAAACCTCCATGTAGGCATCATTGATAACCGAATCCAAATAACCACCAAGCGCTGCTGATGGCACTGGGGTATAGTCGATTTGATTTTTTATTCTGCCTTTGATTTGTGCTAAGTTCAATTGAGGCTCCTTATATGATAGAAAGGCACCCTCGTCTCACACACAAAAAGACGAGGGTGCCGGCCGGTTTCCTATAGTTTACGAAGTAACATAACGCAAGGTGACGGCTGAACCTGGGCTGGCTGTGGATGCCTCTGCCGCCGAGGTCACACACCAGTGTGAGAAGCCCGTGCCAAAAGATAGCCCGTTAGGGAAAACGTATCTCTTGGTCGATGACCCATCACAAAGCAAACAAATGTCTGCTGCGGTGGTGCCCCCAGTGGCATTAGTGCTGTCTGCGAACTTCGCATACACAGCACCGCCGTTGGCGGTATTGTCGATCTCGACATAATACAACGTGCCGGTAGTGCCCGTCGTATTATCTGCTGCCGTGGCATTGGCGTTAGTATCCTGCACAATCCGTGCCCCGAGGGGAGTGGCTTGGTTGGTTACTGAAATAGCCATTAGCTAAAGAGCCCGATGACCCAAACATCAGCGGTGTCACTGGAAGCTGCTTCCAACGCCTGCGCGAAAGGAACCTGATCATTGCCAGAACCATACGCGATGGAGAGACCTGCGGTCCCTCCGGAGTTTAGCGTCGTGCCGGCGACGGATACGGCGTCGGCGACTGCGGCACCTTCGACATAACCTTTGACGACAACACGGATAACATCACCAGCAGCCGTGGCTGCGTCAAGGGCGAAGCCAATTGGCTGTGCCGTCCACGCGTTGGTGTTATCAGCATTTACGACGGTGATTACACGATCGGCACCAGTAGCGCTCGTGTCAAAAGCCACGGCATTCTTGGCGGCAATAGCGGCACCTGCTTTGAAAGCAATAACGGTGCGACGATCACTTGCGGAAACAGAACTCGTTCCGGTTGAACGGTCCTTGGCTGTAAGAGCCTGAACTGTATTAGACATAGTATATTCTCCTTAGCTTTCTGCGTCTGTGTAGAGGGCGGACGAACCAAGCTGGGTGCCAGTAA
>Ga0209756_1001272_pt1 | contig 23551 bp, 29 predicted proteins | sample ETNvirenome_6_85_FD_184071 | JGI IMG/M metagenome (GOLD analysis project Ga0209756, IMG submission 184071) | Marine viral communities from the Pacific Ocean - ETNP_6_85 (SPAdes) (version 3) | ecosystem: Environmental > Aquatic > Marine > Oceanic | place: Pacific Ocean | collected 2013-06-19 | reverse complement strand
AACAGCGTCCATAACGGGAAGTATATCATTTACAAAGCCTGAACCTTGAATCCCGTTGTTATCTATGATTACATTAAGATTATTTAATCTTAATTTACCTGCAATTAGCATAGATTCCCACGTGGTGCCTTCTTGACATTCACCGTCCCCCATCAAAACAAATATTTCACCATCTTCTTTTTTTAATTTTTTGGCAAGCCCCATACCTATACCTACTGGCAACCCGTGACCCATGCTCCCAGCGGTACAATATATTCCATTTTTAGGGTCATAATGAGGGTGTCCTTCCAAAAGAGGATCGTATCCCAGTTCACGCAGTAAAACATAGTATACCCAACAGCCGTGACCCTTACTTAAAATAAATTTATCATGATCGCTTAGAATGTGGTCATAAAGGCTTACTAATATTTCTGCGCATGAAAAGCTCCCCCCATAGTGATAGCCTCCATTGGGTTTAGACAAAAATATTGCATCTTTTCTTACTTGTTTACATCTTTGTGTATCCAATGTCATTTAATTCATTGTTATGATGCACTTGCCTATTACTTTGCCTTGTCTCATATCGGATATTGCGTTAGCTATATCGTCCAGAGTATAAGTGTCAGTAATAAGTGAGTCGAGCTTTAAAATTCCTTTTTCATATAAATTAATGTAACGAGGAATATCTACCGCTGGTTGAGTCAAACCTCCTTCGCTATCTTTTACGGTCAATCCTTTGTAGTAAGAACTAAAATTATTAATGCTTAACCCCTCCCTATGGTGAGGTTGTCCTACCAACACAATTTTGCCAGCCGCTGAAACTAACTGGTAAGCCATCTCAATCAAATCAGGTATACCCGTTGTTTCAACAACCACATTAACGGAGGCGCGCCAAATTTTTAAAGTCTCTTTTATTGTATGTTCGTCGCTCGAGTGGTCGGTACTGTTAATAAAGGTATGAGTCGCACCAAGCTCTTTGGCTTTTTCAAGCTTAGCATCATTTATGTCTACAGCTATTATAGGATAAGCTGATACTAATTTAGCGGCTTGAATCACACTCAAACCAACCCCTCCTACCCCAACAACAACAATCCCCTCTCCTATTTTGAGTTTGGCTTCGTTGTTAATTAAACCTAAAGCAGTAGTAGTTGCACACCCCAATAATGCCGCAGGAGCACTGGGCACATTGAAGGGAATCTTGGTAATACGGTTTTCAGAAACAACAGCCTTTTCACTAAATGTAGTTACCAATCCGGCTCCTACCATACGTCCGCCCCATTTATATTGCGGAAAAGACGATTCTATACCTTCCCCTTTACGCCAATGCATCACAACCTTGTCTCCAGCCTCAACCGTAGTTACCCCTTCTCCTGTCGACTCTACCACCCCACATCCTTCATGTCCTAATAAATGAGGCACATAACAATCTTTTCCTTTAGCCCCTGTGATTTCAGCAATTTGGCGACCACAGACGCTACTTGCTTCTACCTTGACTAAAACCTGACCAACCTCAAGAGGTAGCGGCTCTACCTCATCGATAATCATTCTATAACCCTCCCCAAAAGTAGGTTCGGATTCAGTTAATAGTGCGGCCTTCATTTGATAACTGCTACACCACGCTTTTGGACTACGTTTGAAGCTTCAAGGTTAGCATATTTAATCGCTTCCTTTATATTATCACTCGCCAAATACTTCCATACTAGCGCAGCTAAAAAAGTATCCCCCGCACCTGACAAATCAAAAACATTAACCGGTTCCACAGGAAAATAATGAAAACCGCTATCTGTATAATACATACATCCTCGCTCCCCCAAAGTCACTATTAATTTATTCGCCCATTCCTTCAAATTTATTCTGTTCTTATGGGCTTCAAATTCTGGGCCATTAATTTTCACAAATGCGGCCCCTTTACAGTAATCTCCCAGCGGATCTTTTAAAACTTTTTTGGTATCTATGAAGGTTTTTGAATTCGCTTGGCAAAGTCTTTCTATGTCTTGCTCCGACAAAAATCCTTTGCCGTAATCGCTGATAACCACGGCATCATATCGTGCTATTTCTTTATCTGTAAGCCCAAGTGTAGACAATATAACTGAAAAAGGAGTAATGTCACCCTCTCCGTCATCTACTCGCAGAAAAGTATAATTCAACCTTTCTTCTATGTAACGAACCTTAGTGATACCCTCTGGTTGGTGAATGGCGTCTACGCTAGCCCCTAAAGATTCAAGGTTGCGAGCGGTATTACCCGCCATGCCTTGAGAACGAACGGTTTTGTTTGTACAAAAAACGGGGGCCGGAACATCAGGGCATAAACGACTAGCGGATCCGTAATGAAAAATATCATCACAGCTTTCTCCCACTACTAGAATTTTCTGAGGCAGCATATTTCTTCTTACAGTCAGGGCAGGCAACCATCGTTTTTTGAGTGCGCTGATAGGTTACCCAGTGCAAACTCGCAATTTCAAATCTCTTTTTGCAAAAATTGCACTCAGCCAAGTCTGTTTTATAAACACTCACATTATAGCCACGTAAGAAGAAATAGTCAAGGCTTAATTTTCCATCGCACTCGCCCCAAAATCGATAGGCTCAGTGTAAACATACGCAGGGTCCGTGAGGAATTCAAAAGTCTGCATAACCTTTGCGGTTGCGCTATTAACCCTGCGTGTAAAGAGAGAAGCTTTTCTAGCAGCAATCTTATTAAGGTCGTGCGTCCTGAGAACTTTATCTAAGTCCTCTTTTCTTTTATCTGCGGCCTTTTCTATGGCGTTATTGCGCTCATGCAGGGTATTCATAGTTTTTTGTGCGTCATCGACAGCCGTCGAAAGTGACTCGATGCGACCAGCATAACTTTGAACTTGGACATTTGTGACTAACAGTTCAGCCTTCAGTTTTTCATTTTTCTTGTAAAAAAAATAACCTGCCGCCGAAACTAATAGAGTAATGCCTAAGGCGGCTCCTATAATATAACTGTTCATTTTTTAAAAAATATAATTATTTATTTGATTGGGGGTTTTAAAGTTATGGTAATAAATTTTTTCTTCAGCTGCCCCAAATCCCATGTTAACCAAAGTTAAATCTGGGTTTAATTTAATTAATGCTTTATGCAATAAATTACACTCGCTGGATAGGTTTTTCTCCATCAAAAAGCTAACTTCTTCAAAATTAGATCTGCTAATATTGGGGCAAAGGCAATACTTAGCTTCTCTTCCTTTTTTTCCTTCTTGCACTTCAACGAACTCTGTTAGATGAGAAACGCCGTAATAAGGACGCTTCAGCGGCGTTTTACGGGCAATTACATATTGATATAACTTCTTATGGAGAGCTTTGTCGCTATGTTTATAACCATAAAACCCCACCTCTCCCCCGCGTTTGTAGCGAGCGCCCCATCCAGTTGCAACCCCATCTGTTTCCATGTCTTTGGCCATCCCGATGGTAAAGCCTTTAAAGCCTAAGCCGCCTTTTTCAAAAGCAATCTTATCGGCTTGGTGAAAATCATGAGATGCCATGACTCGCGCATTGGGGTCTTCAAAAATTTCAAAAAAATCTAAAAAAGAGGGGTCACGCTCAAAAAAGCGTATGTACAGCTTGCATTCACAAATCGTATCCATTACAACATTGAATCCTAAAAGATAAGAAAAAGCTTTATTATCAATTCTCTTTTCTATTAATCGTAATTGTGTGGCCGCTTGTTGTACAAATTGGCTGCTATGTTTTACTGTCATCATTTCGGTTAGGGTAAATAAGAGTATAGGCCTTCTTTACGCAATCTATGCCAGCCCCAAGTTTGATTTCACCGTTTAAAAAACCATATAATTTGGTAAGCCCTACCAGTCTCCATATCATAGGAAAAAAATCTACATTCTCCTCAGTAAAGCCCATATCCCATAAAATGAGACCCAAACAACCGGCCAAATTTACATTGAGTTGCTTTTCGTTTGCGAACTCTTTAAAAGAACTTAAAGAACGCGTAGAGATATTATATTTGAGGGCTAAGTGCTCTATTTCAACTGAGCGGGGATCTGGGCCTTTAAACTTAGGATGCCCCATCCCTGCAATACGTTCGGGATACTCTCCTGTACGCCACTGGCGTACAACTTTAGAAAAAACAAAGTGATTACTTCCCCATAATCCCATGCTATTTGATAAAGTTTCATAAAGATTTTTACCACACGCCACAGAAAGAGCAACAGATGTAGAGCTAGGAGGCTCTAGAAAATCATGTTTAAAGTCGGCTACAATGGGAGCTGCTTCATCTAGGAACGACTCCTCTTTAGGCGATGGGTCTTTGCCTAAGAGCTCATGAAATATTAGATGTGTCAATGAGTTGGCCTTCATAGGTAACCCCTGTTTCTACCATATTCATATTAAGCTCTTTTGTTAATTTGTCAACCGACAAATAACCTGCCTTATTGTCTTTTTGAACGCTGAAGCGAAATATGTCTCCGGATTGAAAGTTTGCTTTCGCTCTCAAGAACTTACGTAAAGCGCCAGCAACCCCTTGTCGACGGTAATCTTTAGATACAAAAGTTAATAAGCCATCATAAATATTAGGTGTTTTAAAATAATCACAAAAAGGGCTCCGTAAATACGACTCAAAACCTACGGGTCGATCCCCATCCGTAGCAACGGCAAACGTTTTGTTTTTAACACAGTGTATAAAAAGATAATTAAAAATTAAAGAAGCTTTATCGCCTTGAGATGGAGTAATATAATAAGGATAATAAAAAGCACCATCTCTTATAGCTTCTTTTATTAAAGGTAAAATAAAATCGTCAACGCTACTCTTATCGGTTAGCTCCGGAATAAATATATTTAAATTATCTTTCATAACAATACACATTGTTGTGAAAAGGTTCGTCAAGCTCAGTATGTCGGTACCAGCCCTTTTCGATTAAAAAAGGATCAATATAAGCCCCTTTTCCTACGGTATTCTCCCCCGTCTCTACCAAAACTTTAGTGTCTTTATTCGGGCCGTAATCAGAATACCATTCAATGGTTGTGTGGGGCTCATAGTTGTCATCCACCCCAATAATAGTATCTTCTCCGCAATAATCATAAATAAGATTTAGTTCCCCCAAGTGATGAGATGAGCTCTCGAGGGGTTTGAGCAAATCTAAATCCATTGAATCCAAATATATAAGATCCCACTGATGGGCCCCAGCTATGTCTTTCAAAAAAAGCAAAGAATCGGAATGAACATATTCAATAACTTCAGAAAATGGCTGCGTGAGTTCCTTGCATTTCTCTATATGCTTGATATTGTTATCAACTGTATACAATTTGCCACCCGTCCAATTTTTGATCAAATCCCCCATAACATAAGTAAATGCCCCCCCGTTGTCTTCTAAAGAGCTATGGAAACTTCCTGTTTCTATTACAAAAACAGGTTTATTTTTAGCTACCAATTTAGGAATCACGTACTTATAGAATCGGGACCGCGACACGCTTCCGTTACGACTACTCTGTATACATTCGTAAGGCTCAAAAAAACGATCCAAATTAAAACGGGACTCTGGCTTCTCTATCATAATCATAGTTATAGTAGCGCTTTGTAAGAATAAACATTAACCTGATAAGTGTCTATTTCAATCATACCCTCTAGTATCATATAACGAATTGCAGCATTAATCTCAGACCGAGGGAGATCCCGATCGTTATTAACACTGATGATTTTATCTGTAGGGAATACTCGAAAACGTATGCCTCTCAGCGTGTATTCTTTACATGACGGTTGTATAGCTTGTTCCATACGCGTTAATTTGGTCTTTCATTTTATTTATAAATATAATAGCCTTCTAGTACCACACTGTCAAGTCCTGTTGAATCTAAAACTTGCATAGCAGTGAGGTATCGAGTCAAAATAGCTTTTCCTTTGGTATTAAAAGAGGTATTAACCAAGACGGGAATACCCGTTAGTTTCTCAAATTCATCTAATATGTCATAAATAAACTGATTTTGTTGTGCAGAAACGGTTTGTAATCGAGAGGATCCGTCTACATGGGTCACTGCGGGCAATACTGTTCGATATTTTTCTCGCACCTGAGGGCTAAAAGACATATACTTGTAGCACGCATTATCAGACGTTTCAAAAAAAATTGATGCCTTATCTTCTTTACATACAGGGGCAAACGGCCGATACCATTCTCTAAATTTAACTTTATCATTGATTATATCTTTAGCTTGGTGACTTCGGGGGTCCGCCAATATAGTTCGATTTCCTAGTGCACGGGGGCCTATTTCGCTGTCACCTCGACAGATACCAATAATTTTTCCTCTTGTTAATTCCTTTGCTATGAGTTTCGGGGTAGCCTTCTTCCACGCTCGATGATCTAAAATGTACGGCAAAGCCCCTTTGTCTAAAATTTCACAGCCCGTATACATAGATTCGGAAACAAGCGGGTTTTTGAGATAACGGACTATCATACCAGATGATAAACCGCTATCACCGGGAGAAGGGGAAACAAAAAAATCAACATTTGGATAAGTCTTACTCAGTCTCTCGTTGAGCACAACATTGAGGGCACCCCCTCCCGTTAAGCAAACGTTTTTATGTTTGCTCTTATCAAAAAACTTAACAAAAAGCTCTAAAAAATCAGCTTCAAAAGCACGTTGCATGTTAAAAGCCCAATTATAGGAAGTTGTACCCTGCACTCCATTTTTAAAATGAGTTCCTATCTCTCCCCAAAAATGAGAATCATACGGATCAAGGGAACCTACCTGCAACCACTTTTTGCACGCATCAAACATAAACTTATCAAAAACACCATACGCCGATAATCCCATAAACTTACCCGAACAGCCATGGTCCACTTGATCAAAACGTCGATGAAGATAATCTTGATTATTTTGCGAACCTCTAATTTCTTCCATAAAAGAAGATAAAGAACAATATTTGGTCGTCAAACATCGCAGTGCAAAAGGGTTAAGTTGAGTAAAATTCGGATCAGGTTTTTTAAGGTCATAGACACAAATAGTACCGTCAGGTTCCCCCCCTCCATCGTAGCTAAAAACCAAAGCTTCATCGAAACCACTGGAATAAAAAGCTCCCGCGGCATGAGCTCTGTGATGGAACGTGGCATCATCTCCTTTTTGATAAACTTTTACAACATTAAAAATCTCACAAAACTTTTGAATCGTTTCTGCTGTACTTTCCCAATCAAACAAACCCACATCAAAAGAAGGTACAAGAAGGCCTTTGTCTTTTAGGATTTGCTTTAAAGAGATTAAAAAGGATTGTTGTTCGGCCTCTGAACATGTTTGAAACGACAAGTATCGATTGCCGTAAATTCTTTCCAGCTCTATAGTATAGAGCTGATTCTTTACATACACGGATAAATTAGAATCGTGATGCGCGGCCGCGAAACTTAAAACAGACTTAGGTATAAGCACTTAGTGTAAAATCTTTCCTACCTACTATCATATGTTCCCACCAACGATGGCAACCCTTGTCAAGCCAAGGCCACACCTCGGCCATCAGAATATTGTGGTTGACCCCAAAACCAAAAGTAGGAATATAATCAGGAAGCTCTGCTGTTGGTTTTAATGGAAGCTCAATACGGTTCTTAGTATTCCGGGAAATAAAAGGCTCTGCAAATAAATTAAATTTATCATAAATGAAAACAGGACGCTCGCCAACCAATACTAATGAAGCAATAAGGAAAGCTCTCTCGTCTCCTTTGAGAAGCTCACAGGGGTCACCACCCAAGGGGAGAATGGTGGGATTAATGGTTTTGGGCGTCATTACTCATTAATTCTAAAAATCGATAAGTCAGGTCATTTGCGTATTTGTTATTGGTATTGTATTCGTTGCGCCCTTTGAGGAACTCAATCTTTTTTTTGACCTCTTCAAGGCTCATCTGGTTAACTTTCTTATCTTTGCGGTTCGAGAGCTTCACTCTCGCGCAGCTAGACTTCGAGCGCCCTTTTTGGAGGTGGGGTCGTCGCGCTATATGCTTATGTTTATTACGTATCCACATATTGTTTAAAATAATTTAGATTGAGCTTCAATATCGCTCGGATAACTCATTCTGCCCATATGCTTCAGTTTAACCTGAGGTACCACATGAATTTCACCTCCTAAGGAGCGCCACAACTCGCAAAAACCATAGTCTTCGCTTTCGTATTTGCCGCTGGAAGGATTAACCCCAACTCGAAAAAAATCATAGAAATAAGCTGGATTGGCAGACATGTATCCATCAACATCATTAGTATACTTTAGATCCGGACGCTTGTCAATGATTTTTCTAAAGACGTCTGTTTTAATCAGCATAAAGCCCGTTGCTGCATAGTCAACTGTAAACATTTCCCCCATTTTAACTTGTCGAAAGTTATCGATGCTAAATTCGGTAGAAAAGTCTGTGGCCAAAGATTTCCACGACTCCTTCGCATCAAAAACGTGTGGGGAGTGTTTGGCAAGGTTCTCCATTTTGCTTCGATTATAGTATTTTTTAGGATAGAGGCCAACTGTCACATCCTTATCAGCTTCTAAAAGCCGAAAGATGTCTGCTGGGTCGAAGCAGATATCAGAATCCAAAAAAAGCAAATGCGTAAAATCGTCTGAAAGCGCCCAAGCAACAGAAGCATTGCGAGCTCGACTAATTAAACTTTCAAAGGTAATGGGAGAAACGCTCATCTCTATCTTTTGTTGGCCTTGAATCGCTAGTAATGTCCCCATAACGCTCATAGCAAATTCGGTATGACACATCCCCCCATAGCAAATAAGGGGCAAAAGAATTTTAGTTTTTTGGGGCCGAGCGCGAAACGTGTTCTGATTTTTTTTCCAGCAATCCACGAAAGGGCGAACGTCTTTTTTCTCATCGTATTTTTCTACTGACCCATGCTGAATATAATTAGTAGATATGTTAGGAGACCCGAACCAGTCTCCGCTCTGAGTTTCTAAGCTGCTGATTATAGTTTCATCCTTATAACACTCCTCCAAAACTTGGCGTTTTCGCTGCATCTGTTTGTCTGGGAGGGGGGTTGGGGTTTTGCAAAAAACATAAAATTCATCACAATGTTTTTTTACAGCATCAAAAACATGGCGATGGGTAATATGGCCATATTCCCCAAGAGGATTATGGGTAACTACCTTCGCCCACTCCTTTTCATTTAAAAGAGATTGAATTTTTGCATCAAGCTCATCTAGAAAATCCACTGGGAACTCTATTCCTTCCCAAGCGCGACCAAAATACAAGTCGGTCGGAAAATCCCAAACTTCATAATCGATCACCCCGTAAAACCCCATCGCTCGAAGGAACTCCGAGGAACGATTTTTGCCTGAGCGGATTTCGTGAGGGGCCACACACACCACTTTCCATTTCACTGCATCAAGTTTGTTTGCGGCATAGAGCTCCGAAAACCCAAAGATAGTTTCATCATCCGGGTGGGCTACTACCATCAAATGGGTAGTTGTGGGTGGGGTTGCAAAGGTTTCGGGGAGTGTCGGTAGGGTCGAAAATGGTTTTTTAAAAAGTTTTTGGGGCAACGGGGCTCTAAGGGTTTCATGCGAGATTTGCGCTTTTTGTTGCCATTGATCAAGAGTATTGGACTCTATAAAGCTTGATCGTTTGGTAGCATCCTCTTTATGTAGGGTTTTTAAGTGCTCGCAAGCTATGGTAGCAGCGTTTTCCCATGTAAAGCGATTTCTAATACCACTCGATTCCGCAAGAGCTTTTTCTTTCAAATCTTTATAGTTGTCCATGCAATAAACCATCTTTTGTTTTAGGTGCTTGAAGTCCGGGGTAAAAAAATGACCGGGCAAATCTGTAGTAAACTTGCTGATAGTTATATCTTTTCCCCCGGAGATATCTTTATCGCATGCACCTTCTTTCCCCAATATTCTAATAGGGACACCCTTCCCTTGGGCATACTCCAATTGCCCAGAACACTCGCTATATATAGATGGTATCCCGCACGCCATCGCCTCTATCAAAGGGATATTCCACCCTTCTGAGCGCGAACAAGACAAAAAAACATGGCTCTTTTGGAGCAATTGAATGTAATCCTCTCGACTAGGAAAAGATTTAATAATAATATTATTTATTTGTCCCCACCCCATTTTTTCTAACCGCTCTTGCGTAGAAAGCCCATCCAAAGACCAAGGGTTATCGATAGAAGCTATAAGCTGTACTTTAGGATCATTACCAAACAATTCCACAAAAGATCGTAAAATTTCCGTAGTAGATTTACGATGATCCCACCTTCCCAGCAAACAAAAAGTAAAAACCTCATTGTCTGGTGTAACAGTAGAACTGGGCGCACAATCTGACTCAACGGCCTCCGGTACCACATGGACAGCATCCGCAGGATAACCCTGTCTAATTGCATTTTCTTGTTGCCACCGAGATGGAACCCAGAGTTGATCAAAATCTAAAAGACGTTTAAAGAAATCCTCATAAAACAATTCGGTCTCCCACACGCAATAAGCTACGGTGGGTTTAAGGTATTCTCTCTCATAAATATGATGATTCTGTTCGTGCAATATTAAATGAATATCGTTATCAAAACATTCAATCTCTCTTTTCCACTCGGGGGGATATTGGTTCTCCGCCCCATCCTTTCCTTTTAATGTAACCTCAGAAATAATGTTTTTCTGATGATCAGTAATATACTCGTGAACGTGGTCACAAGCAGTATAGTTATCTACCCGCAAATCTACCAATTTGCTCAGGGCTGTAACAAAACCACGGGCATGAGCATTATACCCAGTTCTACCTAAAAAGGGGCAATGAGCTTTGACTTTCATTGGTTCAGGATTATATTAATTTTTTCTATGACCATTTCTGGTGTTATTTGCGTTGTGCACTCAAAATTTTTATTCTCTGGGCACCAGTACCAGTCCTCTGCGTTCATATCATGGTTATCCCAACACGCATGGCAAACACTGGTATTCTGAATTCGATAAGGGCTAGAAAAATCATAACGTTGATTGTTGTGCCCCACCACGCTTACGACCGACTTATCTAATGCCCATGCTAGCCATGATAGCCCGCTACTTAAACCCATATGAAATATCGATTTTTTAATATAGCTTGCTGCTATGCGCAACCCCCCTCCCGTTCTGTCAATAGAACGCGAAGGAATAGGGTTAAAAGCCGGAATATCCCTCAACGGATAACCGGCTCCAAAGCGAGCGTACCGATCTATGCTAACTACATCAATGCGATTTTTTTTCAAATAGGAAATAACCTCATTCCACCCATTTTTATAATTCCACATCTTTTGCTGCATAGTAGAAAGGGATGCTAGGGTAACAATAGGTTTTTTGGTTTTAATGGATTTGGGTTTAAAGCTTATGGTTGGTTTTATCTCTTCTACTTTATCAAAGCCTAATATCTCGGAAGCTGTCTGAATAAGGCCGCTTTCCTTAATGTGATGTATTTTATTAGTTAAACTAGAAGGGCGCTCTCGGGTATTGGGGTAAAAGTCTATAATAAATTTTTTATCAAAAGAGTCGTGCCATAAAGGATCCTCTACTGAATGAATATGTAGATTCGAAGCTCCAAACAAATTGCTAAAATTACAAAAAACATGCACCTCTTCTTGAAAAGCACGCTGATATTTTTCCACCTGACCCATCCACCCAATAGTATCGCCGAGTTGGTGGTTGTGTTTCCCTAGCAGTATTTTAGTTCTACTCATAGGAATGATATTGCTTTTCCTCCACCAATGAGGAACGGGTTAAAACGTTAATCTCTTTCTTTATGCGAGATCTTTTATCGTTTATTTTATAAACTGAGCGAGCCAACTTGATAAACTCTTTATCAAAAACTCCATTCCATTCTTTTTCTCTAATTTTATCTTCAATGCACCACAGTTTCCAGTTTACATTATGAAGCTCGTTGTAGATATCTTCGGGCCAGTCAATTGTGTTAGCAGCTTCTTTTAAAAGGTCGCGCTCTTTTTTAACGTTGGACTTTTGCTCTAGATCTTCTATGTGATCAAGCTTTATTTCTAAAATAGAAAGCTTGTCCAGTATTTCTCCGTTAGATACTTCTATTTTCATTTTTTTTAGGTTGGCCGCTAATGAAGCGAGAAAGTCTTTTTTGAAAAACAAAAGTTTCATATTCTCCAATGGTTACATTGGAAATATCATAAAATGGTGTTAGTTCAAAATATCGGCAAACAAAATCTTTTACCTGTTCGTGTCGACCTTTTAAATCGTTTTTAAAAAAATAAAAACCGCTATCTTTAAGGATGTATAAAATATTATTTATATAATTTTTGAAATCGATCATAGAAAATTTTTCACTAACTTCAGGCCATCCTAGCACTCCGTAGTCCACAATAGCATCAAAATATTGCCCAAAATGGCTTTTAAAAAAACAATTTCCTTGAGAAAGGTCGGTATAAATCATATCGGCCCAGTCATCAGGGATGTCGCAATTTTGAGACTTATCTAATCCGTAAAACTCTATTTCACTGTTGTGAAGTAAGTCTTTGTCCGCTCTATTGTAGCTTTGTATGCCAATGTCTAGTAAGCGCTTAGAGCCGCTGCGTTTAAAGTGCTTTCCAATCGCGGGAAATAACTTTGTTGCAATAAAGTCTCTGTCAGCGTGAGCTTTCCAAAAATTTACATCACTATCAGATAGTTTTTTTGAAAGAGTTTGAATCACAATAGGCGGTCTATTTGCTCTTTAACCATTTCGAAGGTAATCTGTGTTGTGCATTCGAATTGGCGCGAGGTGTCTTTTAGGCGAGGGCAAAACAGCCAATCTGCTTTGTCAAAAGGCATGCAACTAATATCAGAAAAACAAGCATGACACACATCTGTGTTGGTGATTTTATAGGGAGTGTAAAACTCCTGATCAAGAGCGCTGCCGCCAGCTATTATAATAACAGGTTTTTCTAAAGCCCATGCTAACCATGCGAGCCCCGAGCTCAACCCAATAAAAAACTCACAAAAATGCAAATCATTAATACGGTCCGACAAAGGTATCTCGGGGTCGTCTTTAAATTCATTTTTTCGTATAGCATTTTCGGGAGTGTGGTTCCAATTCCCCTCGGTTCCAAAAACACCATGTTGGTCAATGCACACCACCTCGTACCTTAAGCTTTTAAGATAGTCGACCACTTGCTTCCAGCCAGTTGGGTTGTTCCAATACTTAAACTGAGCCGTCGATTGAGTGCCGATGCAAACATATTTTTTGTCAAAATTATTTTTTAAAACAGCGGGCATCGCTATTTTAGGTCTGATTTCTTGATGGGGAAGCCCTAATTGATCAGTAGCTAAGCGAATAACGGGTTTTAAAGGATCTTCGCAGCCATCGCATCCAATTACCACGGCATCATCATGAGAGAAAGCGCTATTGTATCCTGTTTTGTCGGGAGGGATAAAGTCTAACAAAGGATATTCAGAAACAAACAAAGGAACCAAGTGGGGAGACATTTGCACAGATACTTTTTTATTCCCAATAGATCGGTATTGCTCCACCTGAGGGATCCACGCTAAATTATCTCCTAGAGAAGCAGAGTTCAAATGAATTAAAACAGTTTGAGGAACGGCAGCCGCCCCTTTTTTGGGAGCATCCACCCCAACTAATGGCATCACTTGGTCTACGGAAGGGTGGCATTCGTACGTAGGTTTATCCTCCAAGCATTTAATAAGAGGAGGAACCCCTTGAATGGTGCCCCATTCTTTAATGCTATATTTTAAATCTGACGCACAAAATATATCACAAGAGCCCCCTACATAATCATACTTATACTCCTGCGATCCTTTTCTATACGGAGCTCTGAGTTTGTAGTTGATCGAACTTCCAAGTTGTATTATAGGGGTATCGGTAGTACCAGCCAAATGAAGGAGACCAGAGTCCATTGTTATAAATTTAGAAGCCTTCGCTATGACATGCCACGTTTGGGAGAGTCCCGTTTTGTTTAAAAGATCAACAACCTTCCCACCCCCTTCGATTTTAAATGTAGGCTTTTCTATATCCCAAAATCCAGACTCCTGAGAGTCTTTACCCACCAAAACGACAGAAACCCCTCGTTTAACAAGTTGGTCAGTAAGTTCTTGCCATCTTTCTCGGGGCCAAGTTCGGGACTCCCAAGTTTGAGTAGGATGTAGGCAAACATATTCTAAAGGAAGATCAAGGTCCTCGTAGGGATCGGGATAAAAGTTGCATTCCATTTCCGCGGGTAAAAGGCTAAACCCAAGATCGGTAGCGTGAAATTGCCTTATATCTATAACGTTATGCTTTTTTTCTACCCCTCTTTTACCTTTTTTTCCGACGTCCACGAAGGTTTCAAAAAGTTCACAATGACGGGAAGAAAGATGAGTGTTTTTAAGGTCAAGTGTTTTTTTTACATAGGGACTGTTTTTAAAAACCTGAGGGAAAAAAGTTGCTACATCCAGTTTTTCCTTGTAAACATGAGATAGTTTTCTTAAGGTAGGGGTAGAGCAAATGGTGTCTCCCAATGCGGTAGAATGAACGGCAAAACACTTTTTCATAAAAAGCTACTCGACCTTTGCTGGAATATAATTTTCGAGCTCTTCTTCTGATTGCCCTTCCCCTTTACGGAGGTAAAGTATCCCCTTGGAGCGTTTGGCACAGTTGCGAGCCCATGCTCGGGCATTTGTTTCACCAAGCTTCTGGCTATAGCCGCTCATGTAGTGGCCTCGTTTATCTCTTACAATATAAGAGCCAGCACCCATAGATGTGGTTTTGTTCATTTTTACGATACTTTGATTAAAATGTCATGAATCATGTGGCGCGTTCTGTAATCAAGAACGCGACCTTCGTCATCTTTAGGTAATGTGTCTAGGATTTGAGTGAAATCAAGACCCAACACATGAGTCATACATTTAACCTTCCGAAAAATTCCAATCTCTTTGTACTTCAAAATGCTCCAAAGAGTATCGAGTTGTTCGGAGTTGGCCGATTCAATAGCACTCACCAACATAGCTGGTGCGTCCGTTTCTGTTTCTAATATAGCACTCATATGTGTTTCTTATATAAAAATTTTAACTTAAAGTTTAGAAAAGTCAATGGTTTTTTCGGATATGACCAAAAAAACATGATTGTTGGTTTGAACGGTATGCATCTGATTATAAAGGTTATTTAATAAGTCTGTCTTGGGTAAAATTAAATATTCCAGAGGGGGATTATCGCTCTTAATAAAAAAATCTATAATACCAGAAATAAAATCATCTAACAACTCGAAACAGTCCTCAGGAGTAACCCTTTTGTCCAGTTGTAAAATAAAATGGTGCACATTTTCAAATTAATCGTATATTCCTTCTTGGTATTTGCATAAATTTACACCAAATTCTTTAGCTAATTCAAAAGCAAACTCATCCTTATCGTATTCTTCCTCGTAACAAATAATTTTTATCCCGTATGACGCAATAGCTTGCACGCAATGCCTACAGGGCGATAACCCACACGCTAAAATATAGCCCTCGTTAGGTTTAATGTATCGCAACGCATTGATTTCTGCGTGAATCACGCGTTTGCGGCGCTCGTCTCTGTCACTCCAATCAATATCCGTTCCAGAGGGAACACCGTTATAGCCCAACGAAGCTACAGAATGATCGTCGCGAAGAATGGTGGCCCCGACCTTAACATAAGGATCTTCGCTGCGAGAAGCAGCCACCTTAGCAAGGTCAAGGGCATAACGAATCCAATCAATTCTTTTATTCACCCGACTTAAATATGTCGAACAGCTCTTCTAGATCATTTACTACCATAACGAAGGTGCGATTTGGGTAATGCACGTCGCTGAGTTTTCGGTATTTTTTCAAAACTGCCTTAAAGGCAACAAAGGTTTTGGTTGGCTTTGTACGCTCAAACTCGCTGATAGAGGCGCTCACGTGTTAGCTAACTGTTCTTGTATTTTTTCCAGATCGAGAACGGCCTCATTGACCGAATAGATATACTCCTCTTTATCTTCATCGCTCTCAAAATTAGGAGCGTAAGAAACTAGAGTATCTGACATCTCTGTTATCTTTTCTGATAGGAGGGCGTTTGTCATTTTACTTTAAAAGCGCTGGGATTTCTTCGTTAGTGTCTGGCCCCGTGGAGGCTGAGTCCGTGGAGGCTGAGTCCGTGGAGGCCTCGTCGCTCTGATTCATGTCCTTAGATTCATAGATGATGAAATCAGGAGCATTCTCGCTAGTCTTGTTCTTGTTAGCAAAAACAATCACTTTGCTTTTAACTTCCTGCCCCATATCATCTAGGCTTTTAATGACCCCAGTCAGATAGTTTTGGCTCTGACCTTGCTTCTTCCATAGGGCGCCTCGTTCGCGCTTCTTCCATTCGGATTCTTTTGTGTTACTCATTATCGTAATGTTTTTTGTTTGCTAGTGTTATGTAAAATTCTATCTTCTATTAGAAGTATAACGTCTTTGTTGAGTTTGTCAAGCCAAATCGGTGATACTCTTGTGAATTGGGGACGCTTTTCTTCGCATACCTTAAGGGCAACCTTTTGGGTTGACGTTCTGTTTATTACATTAATATTCATATTATATAGTCCACTGTTCTTTGAATTTGTTTTGAAAAAATTTTTTCGTTCACGAAAATCTGATTTTTAATCCCACATACTCCCATTATCATCTTCTTGCGCTTTACGGTGGAGAGCCCACATGAGAACTGCCGACGCTAGTAAAAGTATAAATAAATACATTTATTCTATAACTCCTAAAATTTTAATAACCTCGCGCTTAGGGATGTCATCCCAACTCTCCCACTCGGCTGTTTTCTCGTTTTGGTACTGCTTGCTTTTCCATAGACCACGTAAAATATCTTTAAACGTAGAAAAATCTTCCTCTCCAAGGTCTACTTTTTCCATTAGCAGGTTGATGGGAGATAGTTTTTCGGGACGTTTGTTTTCTTGAGGGACTGGAGGTACCGGAACACTTTGGGAGCTATCTATTTCGTCAGCCCCCACAATGTGAACGTTCAAAAAATTGCGAACACAACGTACAAAAGCACGATTAGCTGCTATGGTTTCCAAAAACTTTTGGGCAAAACTGTTAGTATTTTCGGTTGTAGCGTTAGCTATATCCTCAAAAGATACTCGGCTATTAAAGTAATCGTCATCACCTTTTTTAAGGGAATAATATGTACCAGATTCAAAATTAGGTATCCAATGTATACAACACTTAACTGCAACATGGTCTTTCTCACATTTAATCACTTCATAACGAACACCATCAAACCCTCGCAACTTAGCTAACTCTTTGATACCTGATAGCTTGATGAGTAATTGATGATCTGCTAGTCCTTCGGGGGAACGCGGCATCGGCTCCCCTCGTGATTCGAACCATCCCTTGTTTGGGTAAAGGTGTTTGGGGTCAACCATGGCGCGCCAGTCTACTGAACCGTCGTCATTGAATTTATAGTCTACCTCGCTGAGAAGCCCTGCTTCGTTTCGCTTATATGTCATAAAGTATTAAAGAGTCTGTAGTGATCTAGTTCTTTCCAAAAGTCTTTCGTATCATACACTATTTCAGGCTCTCCTGTCAAGACATTTTTTTGTTTTTTTGCTTCAAGGCACGAATATTTCTCTCCCTCGCTCAGCAAAATTTTACCCGACAAAAATAAGGTGTTTTTATTAAATTTATTTAAATCGTCACCAAGGTCTTTTTTAGATTTGAAGATATTCTGTTCGACGGAAAAGTCAAAAAACTTAAATCTAACATCAGCCAATTCTTCCTCTTTTTCACAGAAAATTTCTAAATGAATCCCTATGGAAGCCACTTGTTTTAAATATTCCTCTGTAAAGGAGTCGTTGATGTTAACGGTAAGCTGAGCTATGTTCTTTTTAAAATATTTTAATAAATTTAAACTAATAGGTTGGTCCACCAAAAGATTTACCATGCGATCTTGGAGCCAATGAACAACGCGCTCTTCATTAAAATGATAGTCGGCGCGTAAATTTATAGCATTACCTTTTAGGAATTCCTGTGGCGCTACAAAGTCGGGAATCACTTCTACCACCTTTGTAGGATAGTGATCCCCCATATAGACGGTCTCAAGATTAATGCGGCGACCGATATTTAACTTTTCAAAGATGGTGTTAGCAATTTTCTCCGGAGCAATAAAATTGATAGCCTTAGGATTCTCTTCCATACCATACGCGGGTAAATTTCCAAGCCAATCACTTTGAATTGATGTATGATTGTTTCCCCATAATGGTTGCGTACAGGCGGCAGGGTAGGCTGAATAAAGCCCAATAGAAGGTACGTTAAAAGCCGAAGCGTAATAAAGAGAGAGGTTGTCACAGCCAACAACTAACTGGGAGTGCTGAATAAGATAAGCTTCCTGTTTTTTTGTCAAATTAATAAAGGGCTGTGTGCCCGCTAATATATTTTTTTCATCAGCATTAAAGCTATAAACCTTAATGCCCTCTTCCTCAAAGACACCTTGGATGTAGGTTAAAACATCAAAAAATAATTCATAAACATTGCTGGGATATTTATTACGATTATCAATAATGATATATTTAGGGTCTTTTAACGGAAAATAAGCTGAGGCTACCATTGGGTCGCTAATTTTAACGCCACAGTTAACACTGTATTTTTCTAGCACATTCATTTTAAACTAAATTGAAGCTTGTCGTTACCATGGCGTGTGTAATTAAGGGCGCGTTTAGTTTCAAGCCACGGCAAGAACGCCATGTCAAACAACCCTTCCTCGTTGGCTTTGCCTTCGAAGTAAAGACAATCGTCCATTTCATTGGCGTATTCGCAAAGTTTATATATATCTTCGCTTTCATCCACAAGCTGAAAGTGTTTTTTTAAGGTAAAGAAATAAATATCGTGCTTGGGATAAAGCTGCCTAAGGGAACGCACCACGCTTAGGCTCATCAGCACATCTTCTTCGTGCTCCGGCATAACATAAGCAATGCGCTTGTTGGGTCGAGATTCGTCAATCTCTTCTTTTAGAGTTTTCTTAAACAACTCTCCGTTTTCTTTTTTAGCGGTGTGAATAAAATAATTTAGGATTTCTGGCCGTTTTTTACCTTGCACAAACTCATTCATCCAATATTTATAGCCATTATCGGTTTCATCAATATCCATTTTAAGAATATTTTTATAAATATCCAAGAGCCATCCCGAATCATCTAAGCTTTCATCTGGGGCGTAAGAGGGGTCTCTGGCTTCTGCTGCGCGAGGGGTTAAATCTATGTCGCTCCAGTCTATTAAAGGCAATTGGTCAAACAGCTCTTCAAAAAATTTACCTACAACTTCAATGGAATAATTGTTAATTACAAAATCTCGCGCTTCTTTTCCCATTGCTTCTTTCTGGGCAAAGTCCATATTATAAACTTTGGTTAGTTGCTCAAAAATAGAAGCTGCGGAAGTAGAGGCTTTAATAAATTGAGTGCCCGGCTCCCGGTATTCTGCCCACTCCAACGGAAGACCACCGCTGTTAGGCGCGCAAGAATCTTCTCCACAAGAATAATTAGTAACCAAAGTAACTAACTCTGTTAGTTTTGCCTCTTGAATTGGTATCTCTTGACCTCCGCTCGTAAAGGGGTGGCAATAAACATCCATTAAATTGTATATTTCGTTGAGCTGTTCCTCGGAAACCCCCGCTTTAATATTAGTAGTATGCATCACTCCTTTGGTATAACATGCCGGACAATCGACTCCTTGGCCACTATGAGGAGAGATAATGTACTCGTGACAATGAGAGCATAAATAAGTAGTTAAAATATCCTCGTTCTTTAAGTCTTTTTCTTTGATTAAAGTAGGGATATCCCACCCCTCTCCCCAATGGGTATGAAGTAGTAATTTGGGGTTAGAATCAGGATGCAGCGTTTTAAATTTTTTAAAACCCTCCAACAAATTAGGGACACTTTTTCTTAACTGGTTTCTAAAAACAAATCCAATAACAAAATCCTTAGTTAACTTAAATTTCTCCCGTAACATCTCTCGATCTTTATCTTCAAGTTTGAAAAAGTTTTTGGTTTCCAGCGAGCCTCTCACGGTTTTAATATGTGTATGTCCCACTCTTTCGAGTTCCCGTTGAGCAAAAGAAGCCCACACAAAATAATGTTTAATTTTGGGAGCAGCTTGGATAGATTCAGGAAGCAGCGGTACACTATCCAAGGTGGTATGAACCATGCAGTGTATTTTATTCCACCAAGGACGTGATGTAAAGCCCGAAAAAGCCCAAATGTCTTCAATGCCTAGATAAATATCCGGTTTTTCTTCCTTGATAATTTGATTGATTAACTCATGGCCGTAGCCAGCGTTGCGCTGACGGTTGGCGTCTTTGGCAATTTCGGATAGCTGTTTTCTGTTGGAAGGAAGCGTTCCTAACGCTTTCCATGGTAAATTTGGAACTTCATCTGGGTGTTTTGCGTTAGACAATTCAACGAGCTCATATTTACCTGTCTTGTGTAAATACTTTAGAAGATTTTTCTTGTGTTTACCAAAACCAGTAAACATTTTGCAATGATTGCTATGAATTAAAATTTTCTTTTTTCTTTCAGCCATAAAAGTTACGGATTATAAAAAAACGCACCCACAATTCAACTTGTAGGTGCGTTGAAATGAAATATAATAAAGTTATTTGTTACTTATTTTCTTTAACTCGCTATGTATTTCGAAAAGAACCAGCAACAACTCGGTGTATACCCGAACAGCTATTGGCCCTAGCACTATAGTGGCAATACCGCTAGTTGGCTCCATACCCAGCATAAAGATGCCTGCGATAACGCAACCAACCATAGCGACATAACTCAGAATCTTTAAGATTCCCGGCGTAATCATATATTGATAATTTAATAACTCTTTCATGTCTCTTTTAAAAAAATTATTTAGTGTAATCGAAGAGCTGCTCCGGGGCTTCAATCCCTCCTATAATAGTATAAACTACCAACCCCTTTTTGGGGGTATGATAGATACCTCGGTGAACAGTAGAACCGTCTCCTAAAAGGCGACTAAGCTGCTCAAAGCCATGTTCTAGGCTTTCCTGCGCGGTGTTATCGAGGGTCTTGCGATCTCCTATGACAACACAAGCCGCTACGTCCCCTGTAGATACTTCAATGTTTGCTAAAATGTTTTTCTTTAGGTTATCGCGTACCGCGTAGCTAATATCAGTTTCCTCTATACCTTCATCGCCTTTTGAAACAGGGACGGCCCCAAAAGATATGATACCTGACGAAAAAATAGTATCGAGATCCGCTTTATCAAAAGCTGTATATTGAGAATCTTGGCAGGCGATTTTATTAAACAAATGAAACAAGGAGCAAATACTTGTATTGGCGGTCCCCCAAAATTGATTAACCGAAAGCCTAGGATAGATTTGTTTGATACGCTCGTTATCTAAAATAACAAGAGGTGAAAGTGTGCCCCCTTGAGATTGCTTAATTAATATGTCCGCGGTTTGCTTAGCATTCTGTTGCACCCGTGATCCCTCCGCTCGAGTGGGCAGGGCTACCACTGCTCCTACGCGAGCATCAGCCTCTGAGGTTTCTATGTTATAACTCTGACAAAGATCGTGCACTATTTCTACTGTTACCGGACCGCCACCAGCTCCCGTACCTCCACCTGCACCAATACATACTAAAGCTCTATCAAACCCACCCTTAAAAGTGCGCTTCAAAAAATCAAGGATATCTTCCCTATTCTCTCGAAAAATATTTTCGGCTACCTTACGATCTTTTCCGGCCCCTTCTCCTCCTATGAGAAGCTTATTTTCCCGAGGAACTTTGATTGATTTTAAGTCTTGAGCAGCGGTATTAATAACCGCCACGCGCCTATATCCTAGCTTCCAGAATGTCTCTGCTAATCGAGACCCTCCTTGACCTACTCCCACAATAGCAAATTTGTACGCTGAATCAAATTTATCCTCTATCTTGGCCTCTGGGGGCGCTTCTGAGGGCAACGGAATATCAGGAATGTCTACCCCTAGGTCGTCATCCGTGAAGGCCTCAGCGTCAAGGCTAGGCTCTTCTGTGGCCTCTTCTTGAGGCGCGGGCTGGGGCTCTTCTGAAGTGGCCTCGTCTACGCCCTCTGGTAAATTTTCTGTGTTACTCATGTTTTTTTTGTTTTCTTCTTCCATGTATTCCCGTAAATTGGGCATTATAGTTTACACTTAAAATGGAGCGTCATCGTCCTCTTCTTCCTCTACGGGAGGTTTTTTGGGCTTAGAGGGAGCGGTCTTTTTAGGTGATGGGCGATGGCCGTCAGCTGTGTTGTCAGAGCTTGAGAATTCTCGGTTTTGAAATAAAACATCAAAATATTTATAGATTAATCGCTTTAGGGCTTCTACTTCCCCCGGTTCCAAAGGCAATCTAAAGGTTTGATTACCATTTCGCGTGACTGAAAAACCAAAAGCTGGAACCACAAAAGAGTCGTCGCCATCTTTAGTTTTGACTGTACGCTTTTTGTCCCATGGGGCAAGCTTAATGATAGTTTTATTATCATTGAAAGAATGAAAAGCATTCCATGAATAACGCCCTTCAAACGCTGACAATATTTCGCCAAGCTCAAACTCATTTAACTTAAAGCTGATATTTTTGTCAGGATCTTCTCTGTTCTGGACAAACGATCCAGTCTTAGTTTTGTCGTTCCAGCTATGCTGCTGAATCGCGTTTACGTAAAGAGTGACGTCTTTTTTTGTGGAGATTTGAAAATTAAAAGCGTTGCCAGTTTTCTTTGCATTGGGCTTATAAATAGCTACATTCATTGTGCCTGATTATAACTTTGGGTCCATGTTATTCCACAAAAAAGCCACACTAAAAGTGTGGCTAAAAATAACAAAACATAGAGATATTACTGACCTGAAGCACCAGAGCTACCAGAGCTGTCAGGTCGACCGGGCCATGCGCTCGTGCCGGGCGTCGGGCCACTTGTAGGGTCACTCCCCGTTTCACCAGCCGAACCTACGGTAGCCCCCGCTGTAGGACCGCTTGTGCCGTCCCCTACGTTCCCCGAATCTCCAGAAGAACTAGCGTTCTCCACAAAGGCAACCACATCTTTTTTGATATTTTCAAGCTGCGTTTCATCAGCGTCATCAACAATATCTGACGCACGTGTTACGCACGCATCTCGAATAACGTTTAGGCACTCTCCGAGGGTAACCCGATTGATTAACAAATTTGCAAAATCAGTCTTCAGTTGCCCAACGGTAGCACCAGTTCCTACATTCCCGCTTGAAGATGCGGGCCCAGTTGCTTCAGTACTTAAGTTCGAACTCATATAAAAATAGTATAGGTTTAGGCTAAAAAGTCAAGTAAAAATTATTCGCTTAATTATATAAGGCCAAGCACATCTCCTTGGCGCACATCGTCCCAGCTAGCGGAGCCCTTACTCTTTTTACGCTGTTGATACTGACTAATGCAGACGGCAGCCCTTTGTTTGGCATCCTTAAACTCTGTATTCATAACACCATCCCCCATGCAGCGAGACATAAACTCCTTTTGGGATTCGTCTTTCTGCTTGGCGGGGAGAGGCATTAGCGAACGTAATACCAAATAGTCCCAACCGTAGCGCTAGAAACAGCACCCGTCACCAAGAAGGGGTTGTTGCCAAAGTTAACGCTTCCCGGCACACACGCTACGCTATTGGCTGTAAAATTAGCGGTAGCAGCAACAATATAAATGTTTTTCTTAGTGGATA
>Ga0209756_1001269_pt1 | contig 23563 bp, 19 predicted proteins | sample ETNvirenome_6_85_FD_184071 | JGI IMG/M metagenome (GOLD analysis project Ga0209756, IMG submission 184071) | Marine viral communities from the Pacific Ocean - ETNP_6_85 (SPAdes) (version 3) | ecosystem: Environmental > Aquatic > Marine > Oceanic | place: Pacific Ocean | collected 2013-06-19 | reverse complement strand
AAGAAAGGGTCGCCATTCGGCGGACAGACAAGTCGCAACTGGTGCGTGCCTTCCTCTGGCTTCCAAAAGTTGTCTGAAGAGTCTCCTCCTCGGGTCGTAAGAGCAGCGTGCTTTTGCCGCATCTTTGCAAGATCAATACCCATGTTTTTCTCCTTTACTGGTTAGTTGACCGTAATCTACTATACCACATCACGAGAGGGTGTAAAGCTAATTTTCTTCGGGGGGGTCTTCTATTTTAAAAATCTTCACAACTTCAACGGGATGAACCTGAAGTTTTTTACCCTCGGTAAGAAGAAGGCAGTTATTGTACTCCTCCCAGTCAAGCCTCAAGTTTTTCCCAGTGGCACCGTCGTGCTGCGAAGCTACGGCGGCGTTAAGGGCATTGATGGTATAAAGCGTATTAGTTTGCTTTTTTCGGTGAACTCGCATCGTAAAAAGTCTCGGGTTATAATGCTTGCCCGGTGCTGGGATCGCATTATAGGTCAGCACCTTCTTAGTCGGCTCCTCAATAAGACGAAAAAGAAAAATATGTTTGTTGGTCAAATTAAGGTTGTTAACAACAAAATCAACTTCCTCCATGATGAGGTCGTCATCCTCCGTTGTCAAAAAAGATGCCAATAAAAAACCTCGACGATTATCACCCATTTACTATGCTCCTCTCTCCAAGATATAGTAAATAGTTAACACGCAGTTAAACGTCGATTGTTAGGCTTTGGATTTTGTGAGAAAAGGCTGTACAAAGAACCATCATCCGGTCAAAAGAGGTCTCGTACACTGAAAAACTGACCGATTGTCCGGGTGAGGTATATCGTTTAACATGATTTTTTATTTTTTTCATTAAGGTGGCGTCGCCCTCGACGTCCGTGGCCGGGATCCCATAATAAAAATGGATATCTGTAACTTCATCCAACGGGAAAAGCAAATGGGTATCTTCGTCTTCACTATCCAGAGAAGAGACCCCATAGGTGGCGATACGGCAATACGGAAGAGATTTGATTTTGTTAGATATCTTTGGGCGGGTATGATTGAAGTAATTAATCATGGCTACCACATAAGAAATAAAATGTCCAATACTTTTTTCATATTCTTGAACCGAAACATCTCCCATTAAGTTTTCTACATTTATTTTATTTACTAAAAAAAGCCTCTCAAAGACGCCGCTCCGGGCGTATTCCTGAAATATATTGAAAGCAATCTTGTCGTCCCTTTTGTTAACTTGAGATATCATATCTCGTTCCGGGCAAATATACAGAAGGTGAATCGCACTATCCTGAATACATTCTAAGATTTTCAGCGTTGCCCCAGCGATGGGATCTCCCCCCTCTACAATCAACAGCACATCATCCTCGGGCTTAATACTCCGCAAATAAATAGATATCTCGTCTTGGTCAATGCGGCTCTCGTACTCGTCCATAGAAGAAAAAGACCCTAAAGATAGGGAGGCCCGCTCATCGATCTCGGGAGCGATTTTATATATCCGATATTCGGGATGGGCGCTAAGTTCGTCGGCGACGGCACAACCCAGGCGTCCCAATCCTATTACTTTGTCCACGGTATCATCTCCCCTAAGTTAGTTCCTTTTTTAACGTTTACCTGAAAGTTTCCAAAAGTGGTTGACGACATAAGATACAACAAATCATCCAGCAGATGGTCGTCCTCTTTTTTCATGTCTATTACGATCGCATCATGAATCAGAAACGCTACTCGGGAAAAGGCGGTTCGAGAGAGGAGGCAGTTAAGTTTCAAAAATTGTTTCAAACACAATTCAGCCGTTGTCGATTGAATAATATAATTTAAAGCATGGTGCGGGGTAACGTCGCAGATCTTCTTCTTGAAAGGTGTGGTTACCACGCCGTCGTGATAACATTGACTGAGCACGGACGCCTTTTGGTAGTAAGCGTCTAACTGAGACAGTTGATGGGAGGAGGCCACATTCTTGGCTCCATAAAGCCACGCAAAGAAGACCTCTTTCGCTTGGCTGCGAGTAGACAAGTCTTTAAATATCTGCGTCAAGTGGAAGGTGTGAATGTCGTCGGAGGGCTGATCTTTTTCCAGCACCCCCAACAGGGTGCGCACTTCCGCCCCATTGAAATCCAGCTCTAAGAAATAGTCATTTTGGGGCGCAATCGCTTGGCGGAAAACTTTGGGAAGAGTTAAGACAGGAAAGGTCGCAGGGCGAGTAGTCAGGCGTCCAGTTTTTGTGCCGAACTGGTTGTAACAAACACGAGGAGCCGAGGCTAGGATACGAGCGGCTTGGTTGGAAAACTTGGGGCTAGTCCCAAAAGACGAAACAAGACGGCGATCTATTTTCACCTCTCGATGAGCTATTTCACTAATCATTTTGGAGACTTCTTTATAAAACGTATAACGCTCCGGACGTGGAACTGTAGCTAAAACATGTTCGGTGATGCTGTTTTTAACCTCACACCAGTCACATAAAAATCGGTTGGGGACCAAATCAAAAAAACAATTTTGGTTCATATCCACTTGAGCAAGCCGAAGAGATCGTTTGAAAGAGCGGATCCGCCCATTGACGTCCTCCCAGTCATCCCTAAGATATTCCGGGATAACATCCTCCACGGGCTTGCCCTCCAAATATAAAGAGGCATACTCAATATCCTGAGCGTCCAAGTAAGGAACGTAGTTCCAGGTCGCTGTAAGATTAGGAGGGAAATCCCCAGGACTAAAATGAAGACGCTGATTAGCGTAAAGCCCGACACATTCAGTCTTGTCGTCTAGAGTTTGAAAGATCACTGTTATTCCTTTCTGCTAGAATATCAGATATCTTCTCTAAGTTTAAGAACTTTGTTTGAAATGGTCCCACATAATTTTCATGAATATACTGAATAGTCGAAGCATAGCACTGGAAACGAGACCCTCCTCCGAAGTCATATCGATTGGTTGCTTCTCTAATATGCCGATACACTTCATCTCGATCGTAAACTAAATTACGTTCCTTTAGCCGCACCGTATAAAAGCATTTATAGGCCCATCGGTAGTGATATCGAGAGCCAGATGACCCAATAGTTTCACCGCCAATTGGATATTGGCGGTAAGAGACGGTGCGAGGAGGGCACACAATCCCCGACGGGGATCGATAGGAGGAGGCGGGGGCGGGGCGATATTCGGTAACCACGGGGTTAGTGGCGACGTAAGAGTTGTAGATGCTCCGTAAATACGGGGTTAGGAGAGCCATATCTTGAGTCCAGCTTGGACTGTAGGCATTACTGAATACGGTAGCGGCTATAGCTTGCTGGTCCGAGAGATTTTTTATTCCCTGATAGATATAATAGCCAGGGATGAGTTCTCGTCCGGGACCCACATAAGCGGCGATGTGACGTTTTACCGTCTCAAACCCAGGAATTTGGGAATAACCATAAAAATCCGGCATATAACCAGGGTCACGTTCCATCAACTCTCCACAGTCCCCAATAAGATTTTTGAAATCCCCCTCAATCCCGGCAATAGGGACTCCGATCATATATTCCTGCATTGCCCGGCTAGACAAGTCTGCCACCAAGCGCCAAGGTATATTACGGTCTATCATAAATCCATATTGCGCTGCCAAATTGGAGACCAGTCCAAAATTAAAGTCCCCAAATTTGGCTGTTTTCTCTGAATCATTATCATAAGATTCCTGAGCAATCTCTATTACGAGCCCGGACATGAGAGGGGTTGTCCACCCACTTTCAATCATTCCTGACTGAGTTAGAAATCCAGCCTGGGACACAACTGTATCAAAAAAGGGTCCCAACTCTTGGAGGAAAGTATCAAAGTTCCTTACCCTTTTCCGGGCGGCGGTTGATCGAGCCAGAAAAGTATTAACGAAAGTGCTAAATGCCTGCTCTTTCATATATGTGCTGTAGGTGACAGCAGGATCTCGGTAGGCTGCGTAAATGACCGGTGATGCCCAGGCGCTGTCAGCATAGATAACTCTCTGCTCGGTCAGTTCTCTGAGTTTTTCGGCAAAGTCACGCCACGCATCTGCCACAAAATTCATAGCGAAGTGGCTTTGGCTTTCAGCGGTATATTTCAAAGGCTTTAAAAAAGATGCAATGGGGATCACAGCTTCACCTAAGGTATTTATTTTTCCGTAAAACCTATCCCTTCCCCAGGTATGCGCCACGTTCGAGATTAGATCGTCGCCAAAAACACTGGTACGATAAAGCTTCCGGTTCTCAAAGCTGACCTTAGTGCTGGTAGCGTTGGTCGCACCAACGCCGCTAACAAAAAATGGGACTACTGCATTTGGTGGTCGTTTAACCATCTGGGAAGTTCCTCGGTCTTTCGAAAATACAATCTACCGTCGTTTCATAAAAGCCGGGTCTGATAGTGTGGGAGCACTTATATACCCTATAATATCCGCCAAGCGCAAGTTGGTCGGCGACACGGGTTCCGAGACCAAAATCCGCATTAACAAATATCATGCTCCCGTTACGCAAAAGACCATTGCCTACCATCGTCAGCGACACATCCATTGGAAGCACCAAAATTCCCGCCTTGGTCGCCCCTTTGTTTACCCTTTCGATATTCATAGCCCTCAGTTGAGGCATTTGTTTCTTTGAAAAATTAAATTCTTTCACTAACCCCCGGTCAGATGCCAAGAAAAAATGAAAAATACCGTCAGCTTCATCCTGGGACAAGTCGCCGGATCGGTTATCATTCACCTGCTCGGCATGGATAAGGATTAGTGTAGATAGGGGAAGGTCTACCCCCGCTTGCGCTGCACGATGTGCAGCCTTCCGTATTATCGTTAAGAATTCCCTTCCTTTAACTTGAAGAGCATAAGGGTTGCCATCCCTAGAGGGCATTTCTGAAGATTGAGGCGTGTTGGCTACAGTGTTCGCCAACTTAAGTGTCATAGCAAGCCAATCGGAAGCCACGGTGTGAAGAGTGTACCCTATTCTTAAGTCTTTTTGGTCTCCGCAGAGCGTGGTTAAAATGGGCTGCACCAAGCCGTTAAGCAAGTCGTCTAAAAACCTTCGAAAAGGATATTGTTCTCGATCTTTAGAGATTACATGCTGATAGAACCACTCTCCAAAATATTCAATGGAGATGGGAAGATTGGCAAGTGATTCTGGAATGTCCGCCAACCCTTTGCCCCTGGTGTTGGGGTCGGAGGCCCACGCCCCATACCTAAATTTAGAGAGACGTGGAAGGAAGGTCCCCAACATGATTTGGTTCTCAACACTCAGCCCTGCCGCATCAGAAGCTGCCTGAATAATGTCCCCTAACCGCAGATAGTAAAGACGCAAGTGATCTCGTTTGACCGAATACCTGCCGCTGGGCAGTTTGCGGAAGGTGTTGGTGCCGGCGAGCAAAGCGCCCCCACGTTCGTCGAGTGTTTCTCTCTCTGTTTTTTTTGCATTCGCTGCCTCGGTTTGTACATTGGCAAGGCTCGCAAAACGCTCCTCCATAAACTCCTTGAGCATCAGGTCTTGAGCTTCACTAGTGTTGGGCTTTACCACCCGTATATATTTGGGAGGGGGACCTTGACGTCCATGCTTGGGGCGCACGTCGTCGAGCTTGGCGTCCACAAAAAATACTCGATTATCCTCCAGCATACGATTTAAAAACTCTCGATACTTGGTAGCTTTAGCTGAAGAGTAGGCGGTTTGCAAAAGTTCAGTAGCACGATCGTAATAAGCCTTAAATTCTATGTGCGATTTCGCTGCCTCCGACTCAGAAGCGCCCGGATTATTAGCTCCCTGGAGGTCTAAAAGTTGGAGTTTTTCTTCCAGCCACTCCACTTCCGCTATCAGGGCGTCCAGATATACTTCCATATAGTACATTCCATTCTTCCTCTTGAACGCTTTTCCTCCTTTTTCCTTGTCGTGATCTGTATATTCTTTATGTAGGTATCCTTCTTTCCAGACCTCATTCGAAATTCCGGCGTGATCAAACGTCCCTTGGTCAGCGACGATCTCTGCCTTATCACGGTTATCCCGGCCCGAAGAGCCCCAGTTGCGCCCAGAAAAGATATCTGCCGAGGGGCTGCCTATATAAGAATCAGTGCTAGCAATATACTCTATAGTCACCTCGCATGAACCATTTTGATTAAAGTTTATATCGTACTGCGTGATATTGAGCAGTAGAGTGCGCTGTGAATTACTAACGGCTTCGTAAAACTGTTTTTGCTCTGCCTCTGATTCAAACAAACTAGAGACGACTTGCGCAGGCGTTTCCCAGCCTACTATTACTTTCAATTGTTGAGAGTCTCTCAGTACATTAGACTGTGTGCGGGCATTATAAGAGCCGTTACGCACCGCAGCTTGCCGTGCATTTAGGCTGGCCTGAAGTTCGGCTATCTTCTGTCTTTGAGTTTGATGTTCTGAGGCTGTCCGTTGGTTAACATTTCTCTTCCCGTCTGCAAAGAGAAAATCCAGATAATACTGATTAGTTAGTTCCGCCATGGACCCAAAATACAAGGTTAACTTAGCCTTGATGATACGATCACCCTCATGTTTATTATCATAATCCCACACAAACTCTTTTATGCCTACATTGTACCCATCTGCTCCTCGCAAAATAGCGCCAGACTCTTCGCCGGCACGGAAGCCAGCAAGTTTTTTTTGCGTCGAGGCGAGAACATGATCGCTAAAAAGAATCGGCCGGTCTTTTGGCAAAATATGTTTCGGGTCATTAGGGTCAGTGATGTTTGTACGAATCCAAAAGTCCAAGCGGGGTTGCAGGAGGGAGAGTTGAGCGGGGGTAGCATTAATGAAAGCCGTAGGGGGGGTGGTATCGGGAGTATCCATAGTTAAGTTATTGACCAGTTCGTCAGGCTTTCCGAGATATGTGGCGCAAGTCTGAAGAGAGGTCAACGGGATCCGTTCCGGCGTTGAGCTATTTTGGGAACTGAGCATATCCCGAGCACTGCCTATGGAGGAACGCACCCCGTTATGCGGGAGCCGAATATCCGAATTCGAGAGGATAACACCGAAGTTATTCACCAAAAGGCACTGGGCATTTTCTCTGCCCAGGGCTGCTAGCTCCTGTTGGGATACCGGGTCCGTAGTCATGCCTTAGACCCCATAACAACTCAGTATCTTTTGGAGCGGCGTGGGAATGTAAACCACTTCCCCTAATTTAAAATCTGATTCAAGAGGACGATTATTAAAAAGAGCGATTACCCACCAATACTGTGGGCTTCCATAGGTTTCAAAAGCTATTTTTGTCAAATTGCTGGTGGCCGTCCAAGTTATGCTGTTAACATTAAGTTCTGCTCTTTGGCGGGGCGTCAGAGCCTTAAACCTTCCGGTGCGATATTGGGGTACTTGATCGACCCCTCGTCCTTCAAAAAACTCTTTCTGGTAGTTTTTGTCTGCATTAATGAAAATAGCACGGCTGTTCATTCGAGAATAAGCCACTTAAATGTCCTCCTATTGTGACCTAGCGACCGCTTGGTTGTAGGCTTCGCCTAGCTCATCGTCGGTAGCTGTGTCTATGGTTTTTCCTAACTGGCTCAATATCGTCGCAACCTGAGAATTAAGCTGTGCATTGTTGCGTATTTGAGCTAGATACTCAGCCCTAGTATCAGCGTCTTGGGGGGTTCCGGTAGTCGGAGCGGGGGCTGACTGAACCGGCTGCAAAGCCTCGCTGTCGCCCCTGTTCAAAATCTGATTCGGGCTGGTGTGATGTCCGGTGTTGTAGGGAAAACGCCCGGTCTTATTCCGAAAGACATAGACCTCTTTTCCTTTTATCTGCCTCTTTTCAAAGCCCAGAGAGTGCTCATGAAGGACACTCAATTCAAAATTTAGATTATACGCCTTATAAAGAATTTCAGGACCCTCAATCCCGCTGCCGTGCTCTAAGAGGTTTGCATCCAGCCGCTGACGCTTGAAGCTGTCGCTCGTATTATTGTTTCTGTTCGCTCTCAGTCCTCCAGCCACTGACTTTTCGTCGGCTGAAGGGCCTCCGCTCGATCGAGCCAATACACCCGCCTCTAAGTCAGGAGTGAGAGTAATACCTGTCGTGATATACCCCAGCAACCCTTGAGAGGGGTTCTCGCTGCTGCAAATCAAGTTGGCATATTTTACCCTCACTAACGGACCCATGTTCATTACGGTCGCACCCGGAACGGAAGCGTAAGTGGGGTACAAAAAACTAAGCAAAGTATTAATTTTGCCCAAGTTATGCAGCGCATCGTGGCGAGATCTTGAAGGGACCGCAAACCCCAGGCTCACTACACGCTTGGTAGATTCAAACGTGGCAATAGGATCCATACGTCCGAAAACTGTTTCTTCGGTCCAGACGCTGGTATATGCATCCGATTGGTCCGTGACAAACGCAGGAAATTCTATTTCATGTCCAGTAGGCACATGGGTAATGTGTAAGGTAAAACCTTTGTTATAGAGGTTCGAAACCCCTGGTCCCATGGGCATTGTAAACCAACCTGTATTTTTAGGGTTTTTTGCCACTAGTCGATCCTCGTCACATCAAATTTCTTATCAACTATTTTAATTACATATTTTTCCATATCGGTATTACCTACCTTGAAAGTGATAGGTATGGTATAGTTGGGTGCCACTGAAGGTCCGGCGGTGGCGAGAGTGCGCTGAGTGGATGCCCTCACTTGGTCTCCAGCGCCCACGTCTAACTCCGACGACACCTTGATTACTTTTTCGAGAGCGCCCAGAGAGTCCGCAGATGCTTTGATTTTTTCAATTCCTATCCCCGCTTCGCCGATCGCTGCCATAAGATTACTGAGGGCTTTCGATTTATCGACATCGACACTTTCCATCATTTCTACCAGGGAAGAGGTCAGCTTCCCAAAACCGCCGGCAATCTTGATAAGCTCTATGGCCCCAAGACTTCCCAATGTAGAAAACATGGTGCCAATTCCCTTGGCGACCTCTGCCAAAGATGAAAGCCCAGAGACGAAAATGTTGGCAAACTTTGAGAGAACGGGGCCAGCCACCCGGAGGGCTGCCCCTAAAGCAAGAATAGCCACGCTTAAGGCCAGAATGGGAATAGCGCCCACGCTTCCGGCGATCCCCAAAGCGGTGACCCCTAAGGAAATGGAGAGCAGTGCTTTCCCTATTTCCCATCCTTGTCCATCCGAGAGCCCTTTTAGACTGTCAACCATAAGCTTGATCCCTTCGGCGGCCAGCTTTACCCCAAAACCCATTCCGACTGCGGCGGCTCCGATAACGCCAATCACCGCAGCGGCGGCGTAACCCACGGGGCCCATTCCGCCCAAAACGAATAGAATACCAGCTACCGCAGCGCCGAACGCTAAAATGCCCAATACAGCATAGGGCGCATTATCTCCCAGATCCTTGAAGGACTGAACAAGATAGCCAACGCCTGCTGCTGCCATTCCAATACCTGCGCCGATCGCCACGATCACCAATGCCATCCCTGCCATTTGGGCAAAACTGCCTTTGGCAGCCTTTCCAGTCTTGTCCAGCCCTTTTGACATGTTGTCGGCTGCTTCAGTTGCTTTGTCTCCCGCAGAAAAGAATTTACTAAAAGCCCCCGTGATAGTTTTCATAGGGGCTTTAGCCACGGAGACGATGCTAGTAGCAAGGGTTCCAAAACCCCCGGCCAACTTAGCCACCACCGCCGTGATCAATATAGTCTTGCCGATCCAGTTGCCCGTCATAAGCTTGACAAGGTTGCGAAACCCTTTGACTACTGGACCTAGCATCAACATTAAATCTTCAAATATATTTTTAAGGTCTTCAGTTACTGTGGTAACGGCTTTTGCTCTTTCTTCCAGAGACTTTTGTTCCTTTTGGTATTTCCGCAATGCAACAGGATCGCCAAACAGACGGGATGCCATATCTACATCAACGCCCATGACTTCGGCAATAGCTTGTCGTTGGCGGCGAGACATGTCATCAAAGTTCTTTCCTCTCAATTTAAACTCGTCTCTCAGCATCTTAATTCGATCTTCGTGAGATGCGTTCATCATATCAACAGAATTCAATTGGAGACCAATCTGGGCGTTTAACTTGCCGGCTAACTCAGCCGCCGATTCAAACGTATCAAACGCCTCTGCAATGTCAAAGGCTTCTTGGATTGACATGCCCATAGAGCGAGCCTCTTTTACTAGTCCGCCAAAAACCTTTTTACCTTCTTTCCCGAACCTTGCAAGATCACCGCTAATTGTATTGAAGCCGTCGATAACCTCCGACGTAGGAAGACCAACGCTCTGCGCTAGCTGATCAAAGCTTCGGGCGGCTGCGCCAGCCGATTCTATACTCATCCCCATGCCCCTGGTCATAGTATCCAGCGCCTGTGCTGTGGAAGCAGCGTCTACTCCTAATTTACCCATAGCCACAGTAAGATCGGTGATTTGCTGAACATTAGTAGCACTTAGCGTATTAAACAGTGTCATGTTGGTAGACAGAGATCCGATAGCTGCGCCAGCTTCAGCCATAGATACCGACATTCCATTTGTGCCACTAGCGGCAGAGGTCATGGCATCCTCAAAGGCATGAACATAACCGGTTGTTTTGCCTAAGTCGGTGCCGGCGGCGTCGAACTGGTCTACAAGTTCGGTAAACTTGCTAGTAAACCCACTCAAAGAGCCGAAAGCTTTGTCTAGTCCAGCCCCGTACTTATCTAATAAGACTTGTCCAGTTTTCTGAAGTTCATTTAATACTCGTTGGCGGGCAGCGTATGCCCCGGTCGCCTGCTCAAGTTCAGCAATCTTTTTCCGGTGCTCCTCGGAAATCTCAATCCCCCGTTTTTCCATCTCCTCTTTCTCACGGAGAAGTGCCTTGAGGTCCGCTTCTTGCCCCTTGATGGCGTCAAGCCACCGAGATTGGGCTCCCAATGTCTCTGTAAGGTCCGTCGCACTCTTGTTGGCTGCGTCAAATATAGGAGCAAGCTTGGCGAGGCTACCGTCGTCCAGTTGTTCGAGAAATTCTTTAAATTCTTGAAAATCAATTGCCATCTAGCGGTCCTCTAGTGACCTCGGATTGGCCAATTAATCTTTGCCTCTCGTTCAAACTTCCGGATAGCTAAATCCAGTTTCCCCTTTTGCTGATATGTCATGGGGTCGTCCAGCCCATACTTTTTAATATAGGTCATGTATCGCTTCTCGTTGACCAAGGCGTCAGTAAACGCAGAAATCTCAATGCGGCTGCCACGCACTTTGACCGGGACTTTACGCCCCTTAAACATCTTGGACAGCAAGTACTGAATCCATGCTGCGAAAACATGAAGGATGTTCTCGTTAAGGGCTCCCTTACGGGCCACCCCTAAATCAAACACTAGTTCCTCTAGCTGTTCCTCATTAAGTTGTTGCATTAAGTTACCCCCCGTATTGCCCCTTCAGTAAATAGATGCTTCTAATACTTTTCTTTGATTTGAGGGGCAAAGTTCGTCACCGGCGTGAGGAGTTGGACTTTCTTTGCGCCTGTTGCATTTGTTCGGCTTCTTCTTTCTTTTGGTCCGAAAGCCTTCTGAGGAACCATCGTCGCATCAACACCGGAAGGTTATAGGCTTCAAAAAAGCTCCATCCGCCATAATATTTTAGCTGAAAAAACTCTTCGTAAATGCCTAGCTTATACTTGTCGTCGAGGCCATAGAAAGTCCACGGTAAGCGGAACCTCCATGTCCGCTTCGTGTCCACAATTTTCGCACTCGAAGTTTTGAGTCATATTTACATTTGGGGTAGCTGCACCATACAGACTACGGAGATAGAAAGAATCTCGTGCCGGCATTGCCTCTACAAAAGTTCTAATATCGAGACCGTCGCTGCTGCCATTGACTGAAACAATATAATTCTTAAAGGCATCGGTCAGGTTGTTTTGATCCCTCTTTGTTTTACTTTTTCTTTTTGCACGCTTAAACTGCTCTAACTCATCTTTGCCGGTCATAAATCGACACCGAACCTCCACCTGAGAAAAAGGCAGCGCCACAACTAGATGATTGTTTTCGTCTAAAAAGCAGTCCCCACTGGCGATTGCCTCTTCGAATTCAATGTGAGATTGCTCAGTGAGATCAAACGTATGGCGGGTAGTTTGGGTACAAGCTGGGCATGAAACTGTCGTGTTATATTCGGGTCCATATCCTGTAATACGAGATGCAACAATCAGAGCGTTCTTGTCGCCCAGAAGCAATGTATTCACGTCCACGGTGCGATCGACCAAAAGGCTTTGTATCATGCGATCAACGGCAACGCCTTCTCTGATGAGAGCCTGGGAGGTGATTATGTCCTCCTCTTTCGCCGTCATATATCGAATCTCTAGGCTGGTTTTGCCATGCAGAGGGTGGTCGGGTCCATAAAAACGTCCTCGGGAGGGAAGCTCCACTATCTCTGTAGGCATAGCCCAGTTGAGGCGAGGTTCCTCGGTTGGAACGCTCGCCGCAACGGGGGCTGTAATATCTGTGTCTTGGGGGACATGGGTGTTTTCTAGCCCTGTCCGGCTCTCATTTCTGCTCATGTTTTATTATAACCTTTCTTTATAGAAACTTTAAACTCAAATAGCGTGTGTTGGCTTACTCATAGCGGGCTGCTGCGAGGGCGTGTCATTCAGCGTTGCCCAATCATATGTTAATTCGAGGGTGATTTCCGACAATTCGTCGGAAGAATAGTCCAGCGAGCCGAAATCAATGGACGTAAGAAAAGGGCTCTTTAGCGTCCATACCTCCGTCTCCTTGCCACCAGAATCCAACTGAACAATCTCGACTTCTCCAACTGCGGTGGATGCCTGTTCCTTGGAGAGGGTTATTTTCGCTACTTCCGGTCCCACAGGATACTGATATCCCGACCAACCCAACTTGTTCATTATAGAAACTGCCATATCATTAGCTGCATCTTTGCCGCCGGGATCCACCAGCGTTAGAGAAATGGGGTCCCAAGTTACACGGCCAGGGAATTTAAATTCATGGTCAATATAGCTGTGAGGAATAGAAGATATGGTAATCTTTGGCTTGGTTACAGTTTTGATAACATATTCAGGGATCTTCATGCCCTTGACGGCTGTTGGGAAGCGTAAGACGAACCGAAACTGGCGTTTCGGGTCCATATTCACTTGGTTCCAGAAAATTGACATCTATTTCTCTCCTATTATATTATATAGCTCGTGAAACATTTTTTAGTCCTCGAAACTAGCGCCGCTGCGAGTGACAATAAAATCAATGGCAAAGAATTCTACCGCCCGAGCGGGCTTAATGAACAGCTTGGCGTAAATAATATTCCGATCTATCAAATCAGGAGTAGTAGTGCTGTCATCCAAAACCAATTTAAAAGCATCGATGCCAAACTGGGACCGGACACTTTCCAGTACCGGGAGGGCTTGCGATGTAAAATTTGACCATGTGGCGGGAACATTTTGCTCGAACAGTATTCTCGAAGCAATAAATGATATTTCCCGCTTAAGGTAGATCATCAGGCGGCGAACATTAATGCGATCCAGCGCAGAAGCTGTTTGCTGAAGTGTTTTCTGCCCAAAGATGACAATGCCTTCGGCTGGGAACTTTGCAATGGGATTAATGTTGGCCTCATAAAGGTCATCTCGATCATCCGAGTTGAGCTTCTTGCTAACATCAAGAACCGGCAGTCCCCCGTCGCCATCAGACAGCCCACCTCGGTTAAATCCAGCGGGGGCAAACCACGGTGCAGAAGTCTTGTCAGTAGTAGCCAATGCTCCCAGCGCCGGCACCGTCGGGGGTACCCACACCAGTCGGTTGGTGCGTGTATCTCGGATCATAACCCAGGGAGTGTATGTAGCTGCATAGCTGTTGTTAATGTTTCTTCCCCGGAGGTTGCTTGTCATCTGGGACACCGTATAGTTACGGCGAGTTTGCTCCGGGGCATTGCTGTCCGAGGCCGGCATATAAACGTTCGGGATATCAATAAGGGCCAGCGTATCTGCTCGGTCCTCAGCCATCTCGATGAGATAGTCCGTGACTAAAGGCTGCGTCACTCCAGGAACTGAAATAATGTTATACTGATAGTCGTCAGCGTCGGAGACCATATTGATCGCAGATTTGAGGCTGTAGAGTTCATAGCTCGTTTCTTCCGTCTTGTCATCCATAAGAGCATTGCGGAAAGCATTTTTTTCAGTCAAGTCTAAGCCATCGGTACCACCGAACATTACGGCAGTGAAACGGTCCAAGCCGGCGTCAATAGTATAGGTATAAGAACCGCTATCAGCCGAGAGACTTGTGCCCGCAGCACGAGAGCCAGAAGTATAGGTATAATTCACTCCATCCACGGAGACGATATCATCTAAACTAAAGACCCAAGAGGTCGCCAAAGGTGAAGTCAGGGCGTCCACTAAGTTCCCACTTACAGCGACAGACAAGGTGGTAGCGGTTTGGTTACCTTGAAGCCCTCGGGGCTGGTTGCGTACCATGTCTACAAGGGCGTGGTTAAAGTTAACGTTGGAAGTAGATTTACCTGTCCATGCGCCCCAAAAAGTGCTTCGCAGATTTTTAGGACTTCCCCATGTGTTCTGCCCTCGTAGGGGAACCGATGGGAAGACCACCGAACCCGAGAAAGACATATTAGGAGCATCGGTGGGACTTGAGGTGAGGTTAATGAGACCAGCACACGGAGCGCCTGAAAGCGTAGAGCCACCTAAGGTCCCAAACCTATCGGTGCCGCCACCGGCGAGAAGGGTTTGAACAGCGGGTGCTGTACCCGCTCCGAAAGACGTAGAAACATTTAAGTAGGACCCGAACTCAGTTGGTGCTCCAGAGCCACTAATGACGCTGAAGGGGCGATACGACACCGGACCATAAACACCAAACGGGATAAGACTAGGGTCTTCGCCGCCGCTTTCCACAGCATCTGACACAACTACTCGGACATAAGCCGAGAGGTTGGCGTGGGATCCGTATTCAACTAGTCTTTCTTGAGATTCGTTATATTCCACATATTTATCCCCAATGACCCGTCCGATATAGTTGGCTGAAGAGGGATTAAGATTTACTTGGTCATATCTTTCTAGAATGTCCATTCGGCTATCCGAGTCGGTCAAGCTGCGAACCAGAACACTGAAGGATCCATACTCTTCAAAATCTCCTTGAGGATATTGAATTCTGGAAAGGGATATCTTTACCTTTCTTTGAAGGCTCTCGCCAGCGTCGAGGGCCTCAAAGCGGAAGAGCTTCTTCATGCTTGTAGAAACATAAGCAGAGCTATCCAGATTGGTATCCTGCGAAATGAACCAGCCAGTAGTGGCTTTTTGTGCCCCATATTGACGGTCGTTCAACTGCTCAGTAGTGGAGGCGTGGTTCTCTAAAGGAAGAACTGCTGCCAAGAACTTTGTATTTAGAATGGATGCGCCATCATCCCAACGACCAAGAACGCCCATGCCAGAACTGGATTTCTGGGAGAGAACATTTTCGTATGTTTCGCCGAGCCAGTAGTTGCCGCCCTGGTTGGAAGTGCGAGTGTCCGTTGTAGTGATAGTGGGGTTAGTCACAGTCGGGTCTGTATTTAAGACGCTGCGAATAAAGTTCTTGCTACTCTCATCAAAATTAAATTTAACGGTATGAAGCTGCTCAGCAGCATCAGTGCCGTCTGCACTAACCACTAGTGAGAGGTTGCCATTGGCATCGGATTCAATTAGTTCGCAAGCCGACGCTGATACAACGCTACTATTAGCTGGAAGCGTTCCCGAAAGAAGAACACGTCCAGAGGTGCAATAAACAACACCTGCCAAAGCGCCAGTAACGGGGCTGACGAACTCGGTGCTTATACCGCCCTCAAAGGCTGCGGTGGTGGTTCCATTTCCACCGTCATTGTCAACCGGATTAATGCTCAACAGCGCCGGAGCACTACTTATAAAAGTGCCGCCAATTACCGTGTTGCCGAGGACTTGAATGTCTTCTGGAGCACTTGATGTCATATCAAGCAATCGAGCCTGTGGGACGCCACCGCCATCGTTTTTTACAACCGAAACGTTGCTGACCGCAATCTGTGCGGCGGCACGGGCGGCTTCCAGTGATGCTCTTAGTTCATTAGCAAAATCCTCTTCGTTCGCAATTGACCCAAGGTCAATTTGGTCGGCATCTGTCGGTCCCGCACCATTGGTGAATACAATGGGATGAGAAGCAGGAGTGAACCCGGTATAGTTGTTAATAATAATGGTCTGTCCTGTGTTGGCGGGGTTAGACGGGACACCATTGCTCACGAGAACCACTGTTGCATCGGTTCCCGCTACTTCGTCTAAAGAACTTGAGGGGAAAACAACGATGCCGAACGCACCGCCTTCAGAGTCAGTAGCACTCAGCGTTCCGCCGGTCCATCCTGCTCGACCAGCCGCTGTGGCGTCAGCACTCTGGAGACCACCAGCACGGATAAACGTAATGGGTCCGCCGATCGTGTCTAGGTATGCCTGCGCAGCGTAAGGGGCATAAGTTGGAGCTGTTTTGTTACCGTTTCTCCAAACATCACCCCCAATTCCGCCAGGAAGCGGGCTGCCGAACATAGTGACAAAATCGTTAAATGAATTTACCGTTACGGGGCGCATCAGGGGACCGGCTTGGGCGGTGCCTATCAGAAGCGGTCCTATAGCCGAGGGTGTTGCAGGTAACTCTGATTGATCAATTTCATTGACGAAAACGCCAGGAGAAATAAATTTAAATTTTCTTACGTCGTCAGCCATTTTGATTACTGTCTCCTCATATCAAAACTTGATGGTGCTTACCTCTGAAGGTGGATTTACACTACTAATAAATAGTAAGGGAGAAGGTGAAACTCCTTTGTATTTAAAAAGCTACTAAGGGCGGTACTTTGGCTTTAAACCATGATGGAAGGGTATCTCATCCCCAACAACCACACGCTCTCTTCCAATCTGCACTTTGACGGCACTTTCTCGCACTACAACTTTTGGAGTTTCTTGGTTTTCATTTTCCCCTATCAAGTAACCAAATACAGTAACTGAGATGTCCGCTTTAAAAAGCCTTTCATTAATGTCAAGTCCCGATGAATTGTTCTCTATAGAAAAGTCAGGGGAGATAATAGCTTCATACGAATTTCCCTCGTGGTTCACATGAAACATGGCCGGCGTTCCGGCAAATGTTTGGAATACTTGTAATATTTCATTCATCTGTTGCTGATAATCAGCGATGGCTGAAATTGTGTATGTAACCTCTACAAATTTAGGCATCGGTACACTTAAGGTTTGGTAAACAATTTCCTTATTTACTTCCGGAAAGGTTTGGTGGTTCTTGTCAACCCCAGAAGCTGATCTCCGGATGGCGCTAGAATTGGCGAACTGCTGGGTTTTTTCTTGCTGCACCACTCGGGCGATGTCTATAGACCCACCACGCTTATAAAATCCATAGTATGGAAATACGTCTACCCCATATTTTCCCCGGTTTTGGGGGTTTCGGTTCATACCAACCTTGGCGACCGAAATCAAGGGGTAGTTCAAAGTACGACCATTGGGACGCAACAGTTGGTCGTTCTTGATCTGGTAGGCTCTTTCTGGAATTGCAAACAACACGGGCACCTTGACGAAGCCGTCGTTAGTCGTGCAAAAGATGTCCAATTCATGGTCAAGAAAATTCATAAGAGCCGTATCAATAGTTTCATGCGTTGAGGCAGCAAGAGAATAGGAGCCAGTTGGCTGAATGTTTACCGGGGTGCGGATGGGCACTAGTTCTTCCTCCTGTTAGCAGTTCCGACCTTATCCGAAGCGTTAAATAGCCCTCGACGAGCCTCCTTGCATACGGTCGTTACTTCGAAAGAGTTGCCGTCAGCGAAGCCACTCTCTTGCCCGAAAAGGTAACGAGGCTCAAATATATCTACAATTTCAAAATATATTTGATCGTACTGCACAAAGTCGCCTAGGCGGGCAAACAAGTTCTGATCTTGGACGAGCCGTCTTTTGTGGAAGTGTGCCGTAATATTATATCGGTTATCAAACCCGAACTGTGTCTGTGTTCTATCTGAACCATTAAACTCTACTAAACAATATACTCGGACGGGGGGTAAGAATGTTTTATTAATGGCTTCTCCGTAAATATTATAATTGGTCAGAGCCATGTCAATGGGAAAATAGAGTACCTGCTGCCCAACAATCTTCTCTATAACTTCATCATTTATTTGCTTGACAAAATTACGCTCTGCTTGTCCTACAAACAGTGGGGGTGGTGGTTGCGCAGGTTGAGTCCACTTATTAGTTCGGGGATCGTTGGCCATTTATTACCCTACATATATACCGGTGGGGATCTTGCTCACCACCTCGGCGATACTATTTTGCAGGGCTGCATCCCCCTCTGCTAATGCGCCATAAGCTAATTCGTCGAGAACTGTCTTAAGTTCTTCTCGAAGGCTGTTTTGCTCGTCCTTGGCCTCCGAAATCAGAGCGGGCCCGTTCAAGGTTACTTCGTTGCCAGGGATTGGAATGGAAGCGAGCTTTGACCGCACTTGCCCCAAAGTCTCTTTAGCCAGAGCAAGGGAGAAACGCCGAATCCATTGTTTGCCAATGCTGTTAATATTAGCATAGGGCACATTTGGAAAAGGAAGGGTGTTCATGTTATTGACCCCATCGGCACCGTACATCCGATCGCTCTCTTCGGTAAACGCATCTTCGGAAGTCCTAAAATCTACCCAGAAGCTTGTAGGAGTGCTGATATCCGGCGTGGGAAAAATTCTCAACTTATTGTTATTAATTCGAAAAGAATAGTGAGAAGCTCGAACATTCATATCTTCTTCAAACGTATAAGCTTGCAGAACATTTTGCCAAGCTGGAACTAATTGAAAAGTGCTGTCGTCAGCATACATGCCGTAAGTAGAAAGATTGCCCACTGTCCCAATAGCATTGCCGCCGAAGAAGTTCCACATCACCATTGGCGTCTTAAAGTAGACCCGCTGAATTGTAATGGCGTTCTTCCCCACTTTATTATAGAAAGGACTACCTTCGTTAGCAGTCCCTACGGAGGCGCTATAGATTATGTCTTGCAAATCATAGTCTTGCTGATCTGGAACTGTCGCAAATGAAGCTGAGTAGATCGTTTGACTTGCTCCCACTCCTGCATGTAAAGAAGCCCCTCGACCCACATGGGTAGCATATCCTAGCTGAAAACGTGGAAATTTGAGGTTTGGTTTTACATCATCACCATTCGCATACCCTCCGGCGGTAAATTCGCCGTCTTGATTAAACGACCCCGTAGTGTTGCCCAACATATCGGACAATACATTCTTAGCTTGGTGCGTGTTTATTAAATAAGAATACTCTAGGCAAGCTTCTTCGTAGGCATTGTACACATTACGAGTAGTAAGTTCAATATCCAATACGTTGCCACCCAATTTATTATAGGTGTAAGCTACCTGATCGACTGCGCCACTTATAAAAGAATTAGAAGCGGAGTAAATGCCGTAGGCTAAAACTCCGGCAACTTCAGTATGAGTTCCACTAGCGGGTAAAACAACCGCACTCAGGACACTTGCAGGCTGGAGATTAGTTGGCATTTATAGCGTGCTCCTTAAAATTTCTAGAGTAATTAGTTTTTGTCTGGGCAAATCTTGTAACTAAAAAAGAAAACCCCGCCACTAGGACGGGGTTCTCTCAGTTGTATTCACAACTCTCTAGCTATTACGCACTCTGGTTAACCAGATCCATGCAAATAACAAGTCCGAACATGTCAGGACGTACCATCTTCTTGGCATAGCGAGTCATGACACCCTTACGGGGCACGAAATCCTCTGTACCAAAAATGGTAGGCGTGACTTGCAGCGGAACATACGGAGCGTAAACATACCCGCTTTCAAGGAAGCTGTTACCCTTGCGTCCTACGAGGATAACTGCTCGTGGGAAGTAAGGATCAACATGGATGTCCATCTTGCGGCTGATCGAGCCAACCTGCTTGACACCCCAACTTCCACCCTCTTCGTCAACAGCCGCTGCCGCACGGAAGCCACTGGTGAATTCAAGGATGTTAGCCACTTCTGGAGAACAAACAACGAAGTTTGCTCCGCCTCGGAGCGTCTTCCGGTGAATACGAGCACTTACTTCATTGATTGTCTCAAGAAGTGTTTCGTACCACTCACTCACAGTACCGGTAAAGGCTGGGAAGAGCGAAGTCGAAACAACTGTTCCGTTTTCACGATCCACGAACTTACCGGGCATACGGCTCCAGTAAAGGACTTCCTTAGCACCGACAACCAAGTCATTAAGGATTTCTTGGTCAATTTCAAGAGCGATCTGCTCAGAGAGAATGCTTGTCAACTCAACCTCGGCATCGAGGTTATGATAAGCATTCAAATCCTGAGCCAGTTCAGGGCTCCATTTGGCCTTCATCTTCTTGGTCAAAGCTGTAACGGCGCTACTATCCACCTTGATGTCGATCTCGGGGATAGCGGGGTTATTTTCAAGTCCCCAGCCCGGAATGGCGTTACCACCAGATCCAATGATAGAGCCGAGAGCGCCACCGTTGACAAAGTTATCCTCTACGGGATAAGTAACTACTGTCGAGGACTGGATTACCTGCAAACCAAGCGTCGCAACAGGAAGCGAGCCGTCTGTCGAAACAGCAGCCATACGCACAAAGTCCGTGGCCGAGCCCGAGAAGTGACCCGTTACACGAGAGTAGTAGCTGCTCGAAGCGGGGGATGTACCAGCGTTTTTGCCATCAAGCAATCCGCCAGCGCCATCACTACCAGAGAAGACAAGGGCAGACAAATCTTCACTACCTGTGGGCATACCTCTCAAAATAGCACGAGAGATGTCCATAATAACGTATGTCGAAGTGCCACTTACCAAAGCAGCGTCACGAGACAAGGTGTTCCAGAACTCACCACCGGGACTATCCTGAGCGGCTGTGTAGAACGTTCCCGAATCGGCAATCGTAATGGTTCCTGCTGTTGCAGCAGCCTTGGCGATTGCACCAGGGAGGGTGTTATTCGAACCGGTCGGGCTAGAGTAACCATTATTAAGGTTGTAAAAGCTCAACTGGCTGTTGTTTCCAGCAAGATCAACACCGTTGACCAAACCAGCAGCAACGACTGCGCCGCCATACAACGATGTATCGGCTTGCTGCGCAAGGCGAGGCATCACGGGAGCATCTGTATTACTAAACGTAAAGTCTAGGAAAAAGATAAGCCCACTGGGAAGACTCATCGGTTGGACCGATACCAATTTTTGTGCCAAAAGGTTGCCGAATACACGGCGAACAATTGGGAATGCAACTGCGGCAAAGCCTTCTACGTCACCACCACCCATCGTGCTGGTTTCTTTAAGAAGTTGGGCTGCTTGGTTTTCCAAGAGGCGAGCCATAGTTCCACTATCGTGATCACTAAGCCCTTCGAGGAGCCCCGTTCTTTCCCACTTCGTAAGAAGTGCTTCGCCCTCATGGGCCAGAGAACGTGCTCTGATGCCCTCTGTTAGGGTTTCAATTACTGACATTTTTAAAATCTCCTTGTTTAATCAGTTATTTTTCATACCTGCGAGTGTTGCCCATCGATTATATGTTGGGTCGCTGTCGTCGGAAGATTGATCTTCACGCCGATTGCCCGTCAAAACTACAGAAGACCTTCTCGTCACGACTTCAGACAATGATTGCACCTTGTTCGTCCGAACACTGGTCACTGTCTTTTGAAGAGTTTCGAAGATAGTCTTTGCTTCTTCAACGGAGCGTGCGCTGGCCACCATATCAGCAATCTTATTTTTTTGCTGCTCATTCAGGGAGGTGTCAGAGTATACACGATTCGCATATAACAACCTTGCGTTATGCAAGTTCGTTTCTTCTAATTTGTTTCTAAATTCTTTTAAAATTTTCTTAAGGCTTTTATTTTCTCGGATCAAGGCTTCGTTCTTAGCCATGGTTTTTTCATATTCCTCAATATCGTCTTCATCCATGCCATCAGTACGGATGGTCTCGACCTTTTCATCTTCTTCTTTTTCATCTTGATCGAGTTGTTCTAGGGATTGTTCCAAGGCAGGTTCGGGTACATCAACCACGAGCATTTCCTTGAACATGTTCACTAGCTCCTCCTCGCTAATTTCAAGATCATCGGGGCGGTTAGCCGGAGGGGCGTCATCGTCAATTTCAATACCGACCTCATCCGCTATTTCTTCACGGTCTAGGCTGGCGGCCTCTTGTTCTTCGGGTCCGTCTTCGCCTTCGGCAGCGGCTATGATATCATCAAGATCAACGACGACAATATCGTCTTCTTCGTCGTCCACATGTGCCATGGGCACATCTTCGATGAACGTAGTATCAACTTCGGCTTCAGCCGGCTCGCCTATTTCTGTATCGTCTTGTTCAAGAAGGCGCTCAACAACACCCTTTACTTCGTCGGTGTATTTTTCTACAATAGCTGCTTCGGCATTTTGAATAGCTGCCTCTCTTAACGACTTGGCATCTACTATTGCTTGCTCTAACATGCTGGACATAGGATTTTCCCCTTGAAGATAAGACAATATATCAAAAATAAATAGTTATGTGACGCACCAATTGACCAGTTTTCTGATTAGGTGGTTGTTACGCCGGGCCAGTCTGCCACATTTATCTTAATCATTTGAGCAGTATCAATACCTGTTAATTCAGCAAACACCTGATACGCCGCCGTGGCTCCCTGTGCGGCAGGAGTAGTAAGAAAAAGCTCCTTGCACTTAACATCCAACTCAATACGAGAAAGGACGCCTGCACCTCCCGGCAATGTAATAATCAGACCGTTAGATACTGCACTATTGGCACTGGATCCAAAGTGGAGTTGTAGAAGTGTAGTGGCAGAACTTTCCATGTTTTCGATGATTAATGACTTAGTAACGCTAGGAAAAGAGATAACTGTATCGGCAGTGCCATTGGCAGCAACGTCCCCGGTGGATATAAAAGGAAGTCCCGCAACTTGATAGGACCCAACGTCGGCAATGCCGGGAGGTTGGTTGTAATACCCTTTAAAATAATTGGTGTTGTCTGAAGAACTCATCGTCTATTGTTTCCCTTGCGTTTTCCAAAAGAGGCGGGCTTGGAGAGCATTTCTCTTTTTTGGTTAACTTTATTAATTAGTCTTTGTTTGTTTCTTTTTGCCTCTCTTCGAATAATTGTTTTCTGTGTAAAGTATGCTCGGTCCTTTACTTCCTCCATTATTTTCTCTTTTTTTACCTTTTTAAGAAAACGTCGGACCATTTTATCGGCATTGCCGCCGCACTCTTCCGCAGTAACCTTCACGACTCCACAAATCTCTCTTTGTTTTTTATTGTTTTTATACATGGATTTTCTTTCTTATGTTTTATTTTAAGTTATTGGCGACGGTGCCCCAGTTACCGAACCCTGGGATGTTTGAGATATCTACGCCTCGATCGCCAGGATCTACTCCCGCCATGGGGTTGTGTCCGTCGGTGTTGGGAATAGGAGAAGTTCCTTCAAAAAGTGCGGGGTCCTGAAATCTCTTCTTCGCAGCTTCATATTGATCGTGGGCGTTTTTCCCCATTAAAGCTTCTCTGATTTTTTCACGTCCTGGTGAGTGGGGAGGGGCAGTTTTTCGGGGCTGTTCAGATAATGGAGCAGCGGTACTGAGCCCTCCGACCACCTCCGTAATAATGCCCGATAAGACGCCCTCTTCAAAGATGACCTCCTTCACGCATTCTTTAATAATATTTTTGAGTTCCGATTTTTTCATTGTTCTCTTTCTTATGAGGTT
>Ga0209756_1001268_pt1 | contig 23592 bp, 22 predicted proteins | sample ETNvirenome_6_85_FD_184071 | JGI IMG/M metagenome (GOLD analysis project Ga0209756, IMG submission 184071) | Marine viral communities from the Pacific Ocean - ETNP_6_85 (SPAdes) (version 3) | ecosystem: Environmental > Aquatic > Marine > Oceanic | place: Pacific Ocean | collected 2013-06-19 | reverse complement strand
GGATATGTCTACTATTTTGACCACCACTGGAGGAGGGGGAGTTCTTCCTATATCACAGGGAGGGACAGGTGGAGGAACTTCCAACCAAGCTAGGTTTAATTTAGGGGTTAGTTATAATTCTGATGTCATTAGATATAGAAGAGGAGATTTTCAAGACACCTTATTTGGTGATAATATTAGATTATTTGATAGTACTGATCAATATAGTTATTTAAATTTTGGTCTTTCTAGTCGTCTTGGTAATAGCGAAGATGGCTGTGGTTTTAGATTTGATACAACAACTTCTACATTAGAATTTAGAGAGGGATTGGGTACTTGTTATAATTGGGGTCCTTTTACCAATAGATTTGGGGTCTCGGAATTGATAGGAGTGTGTCAATCTAGTTTCAATGCATTAAGTGGAGGAGAATTACTAATTTATGACGGAGTGAGTGAACTATGGAATGCCAGATCGACTTCTGGTCCTGTCCAACTTTCTTCCGAAGGAGTATTTTCTCTTTCAGGTATTTCGCCACAGACTATTGAAGTTAATTCTGGGGATCCAGACATAACAATCCCTGAATTTTCTACCTTGACAGGTATGAATAGTGCATACGGAACTATTCAAGAACAATTAAATAAAAAAATAGAAGTAAGTGCTTCTCCTTCTCAAGGTGATATTATTTATTATACAGGAACTTGTCCGTCAGGAGCCAAAGATTTTGATATTGTTGCTAGATCAGGAACCTCTGTTAACTTTTTAAATATGGGAACTACCATCCCAGAATATAATAATTTATATCTTGGTTTTGAACAGGAAACTGGAATTATACCTTCTGGTTCCAGATTTTGTATTTTAGACGAGACGCCTCCAGAAGCAGCAAAAAGTTATAATTTAGACAGTACTGTAGATTATCTGACAGGGGTTTCCGGAGGAATAGGTCAGGATACACAAAGTAAATTAGCATTAGATTATTTAAAATTACAAAAAAAGACGACTGTAAATTCTGATGATTTGATAGCGGTTGGAATTTCTAATGGGTCTGGGATTTCTCCTGTTCAAAGTATAACAGTGAATGATTTTGTATCTCAGATTGCAGGAACTGGAGTTTGCGGATCCACAGGACAATTAAATTTATCCGTTAGAATATCAGAAAATCCATCAACTTTGACCCCGTCGGGAACAGACGGAGAATTAGCCTATTTTTATAATGCAACAGCACCAGGGACCAGTGTACTGGCTGTATTTCACGCAGCAAGTGGTGGTTGGTTAGGTACTACATTATCTGCTGTAACCCCTCCTCCTTAATATAATTATCACAACTACTAAAAATATCATATAATTATTATAACTACAACTATAATAATTATAAAATAATAAAATATGAGTATAGATAACTTCCAAGATTATTTAGATCTATATAAAAATTCTGAATTCCGAGGAGCTGTAGAAACAGCTTTCATTAATATTCAGTCAGCCTACCCAACTAATGAAAATGACAACAGAGTTATCAGTAATATGATAGGAATAAATCTTGATTATGAAGATACTAATAAAACCAAACCTGTATTTAGCTCACCTCCTAGTTCAGGAATTTTTTATATTTTTTGGAATGATGATACTAACGTTGAAATAGCCAGAGATTTAATAAAAACTTATATTTTATCTAATAATAGTCTAAATAGTTCGACCGGATTAAGTAGCTTTAGAAATGCAAATATTTTTATTACTTATATACTGAGTTTCTTTTTTTCTACTATACAGTATGACGTAGCGGGTAATCCTATTTCGTTTCCTCCAGATATTTTAAATCCAATAAATATAACACCGTCTATCTTAAATATCAAAAATTTTTTACAAAGTAATACTTTGTCTTCTGTCAATAATATATTAGGATGCGGCAATTATTCTATTCCTGCTAATTTGGGTTCTTTGGGGAACTATATCCCGATAGCTAACAGAGGATTTATTTATTATCTGTGTCAAGAACAATATACCAGATTTCAAGAAACCAATAATAATTTGACCGGTGAAAAGTCAATAAATTCTTACAGACATCTTACTTCACAGAATGAATTATTATTGTCTTTTTGCGGATGTTTTACACCAACACCTCCATTTTTTCACGAAAACATTCCTGGTTTCAGTCAAAAAATAGGAGATTCGCCTTGTGATCCACTTTGTTATAATAACGTAACCTTCAAATTATATGATAATAAATTTAATACTGACGGAACTATAGAAGGAGGAGGAGATCAATTAGGGTGTAATTCTCAAATATGTGTCATAGATAATTTTTCTATTAATTCACTAAATTCTAATGGAAAGGTAAATTTCAATCAGACTTGTAAAGGATGCTTGGATAAAAATTCCGGATGTCTGTGCTTTATTGATGTATCTAACGATGAGATTTTTGAAAAAATAACTTCTGGAGGGGACGGGTTAGTGACTCAAGCTAGATACACCCAAAATTGTCCTGGGAATAGTGTCTGTTTCGCTTATAATGACGGGGAAATAAAAGAAGTAGAATGTAACAAATTTAATACTGCTAGAACTGGAGGGGTTTTTAGTGTTTTTAGTGACGGTTTAACCAAAATTACGTCTCCGGACGAAATACCTCAATTCTTTTGGTTTTTTGTAGCTATTATTTTCATTCTACTAATCTTATTTATGTTTGGTGTTGCTTCTTATGGTTAGATACAATATTATTGTATATTTATAAATATACAATAAGATATTTGCAAATAATAATAGATAATAAAAAATAAAAAATATTTTTATTTTTTGAAATTAAAATGATAGTCGATCATCTTGGAAATTATAGAAGAGCTCTTCCTTTTGGAGTTTTGTTTGCAGCAGCCTCTATTGCTGCTATTGTTATTTTCATTGTCTATGCTGCTAAATGGAATGAATTAAGTTCTAGTGATAGATTCGTTACTTCCGAACAGCCACAGGGTTATGAAGAGAGAACTAGAGTCGAATACGGTTATTATGCCTCTGTCATTTCTCTCCTTGTCCTAATTGTCTTCTTCAATGGTTACCATTTAACCAAATTATAATAATATATGAATATAGAAAGAAAGAAAAATAATATATGAATATAGAAAGAAAGAAAAATAATATATGAATATAGAAAGAAAGAAAAGTAGAAAATTAAAATAAATTATTTTAATTTTTAATTTAAAATGGAACTATCGTTTGGAGTGGGAACATTAAGTTTTGTTACTTTATTATCACTTGCGGCTATTGCAGCTATTGTAATTTTCATTGTCTATGCAGCCGAGTGGAATTCGCATAATCTTTCTAGTGGAGAAAACACGCCTGCTATTTATGAAGACAGAGTCAGAGCACAATTTGGATATTATGCTTCGGTTATTGCCCTCCTTTCCATCCTTTCAGGAATGCACGGTTTTGCTTTAATCCGAGAATTACTTTAATTTGTATTCATAATAACACAAAATATTATGAATAACTATATTTCTTTTGTAGTAATATACGAGAGAGAAAGAAAAAAAAAGAGGATAGGAACAAAATAGAAGAGGAAAGAATTAAATTCCATTATTTTTATTTTTGCTCTGTGAAAAGAAAAGCAGAGCTTTATTATCTCCGGAAACAAATTCCACTCTTTTAACTACATTAATTAAAAAAGTAGCAGTATTAGGATACATTGAAGAAAAAGTAATAGTGCAAAATCTTCTCATTTCCCTAATATCTTTCTTAGATTTGATTTTAACTAACGGATATTGAAATTTCTTTTTATTTTTCTTATCACCATGGACTCTATTATCTTTTTCAAATTTTTCAAAATATTTAAAAATTAATTCTTCCGTAATCCAAGAAGGAATGTCGTTAGTGAATAAGACATTCATTTTTCCTATTTTTTGACTTAATTTTATTGGAAACAATTCCATAAATCCAAATTCACTCTCATTATTAATTTCTTTTAATTGTGATAGAGTGTATTTTATAGCAGGTAAAGAAACCAGAGGATCTAAAGAAACTTTTATTTTAGGTCTTTTATAAGATTTCTCTATATCATCCCAAGCACACCAATCATCATCTCCTGCCTCTTTAATAGCTTCTTCCAAAGGTTTTTCAGGAGGTTCCCAGTTTTCATCTTCTACCCATTCTACTAGTTCTGTTCCGTCAAAATCCAATCCAATCAAAGCATTAAAAAGGTGCAAATCTTGCACCCAAGCATATGTATGACCAAATTTTTTCCCATCTTTATTTTTGACTACATTTACTTCAAAGGAAAATTGGTTAAAATCTTTATCATAATTTTTACTAAGATATTCTTGACAATCTAATAAAGATTTTTCTATTTGTTCTTTTTCAAGAACCCCTGAATGAATGAATAGATACCCTGGCTCAGATATCTTACTCATTTTTTTAGTTATTTCTTTAAGTATTTTTCGATTCTATTTTATAGGTTATAATTATTAATAAATCTATAAAAGAAAAGGAAAGAGAAGAAAAAAAGAGAGGAGTATAAAAATTATGGAAAAGAAAAGAAAGAACCTAATTGGTAACGTGGTAATAATCAATATTACAGAGTTCGCACATTTTCTTCCAAGCATCATTATGTAATCGTAATGATTCCACATTCTCTTGGATTTTAAAATCATCTTTTTCACAATACGGATATCTTACCGCCATCAAATGAACAAATATCCTGTATTGTGTTCCCAAAGAAGCGGTTCTTTTATATTCTGCCTTGACCATATTCCAAACATTTTGAGTATTTTGATAATCTACTAAAATTTGATCTTTGTAATTTTTTAAATCTGGTAATTCCCAACCCCAATAAAGATTAGCAATATAACTGGTTTCGTCATAATATTGTGAAAATCCTATTTTTTCTAAAGCTGTCCATAACATTTTTCTATTAGTTCTGTCTTTCTTTTTCATAGAATTAAGAGGAAGTTTCTTAACTTCTTCTCCCTTCATAAATCCTGTTTCTAAAAAATAATCATCTAGTTTATCAAAAAAACTTTTGTCTAGAATTAAAGAAGTTTTACCTTCGAACTTATCCAAAATCTTAATAAAATTATTAGTATCTTCATCTAGATAGAAGATATTTTTTTCTATATCTCGAGTATAGTGATTTGGTATTAAATAACTATTAATACAACTACAGACATTACAGATAATTGTCCCCTCCTTCTCTTCTGTAAATTCTTCTAAACTAACCCCGCACCCCTTACAATTAAATTCGTTAGAAATATTTTTTATCCTTTCTATTCTAATGAACTTACTGCAAAAATCTAAATATAACTCAGCAGCATCCTTGGAAATATTCTGTTGATAGAATTCTGCGTATTTTTCTTCTTCTTCCAAGAAAATTTGTAATCTATCTTCTAAATCCAGTTTTTTGAGTCTATGAGTAATAACTTCTTTGATGTGTTTGATATTTATTTTACTTTCGTAAATTACTCTTATTTTATCAGGGATATCATCAATATCGTCATTGATAATTTTTTCTGGAATCTTTTTTCTTTCGGTCTTTTCTTTCCTTCTCAAAATACTTTTTAACCCATTTTCCATAATTTTTTATAATTTTTCCATATACAATAAATTTTTTTTATTTTTTTTCTAATATATAGTTTATTTTTCTTTTCTATAATATTATTTTTTTCTTTTCCTACGATCTGATATTACAGGAAAGAAAGATAAATTCATAATAGTTTTTTATGAATTTTAAATAATTTAACTGACGGGGAGAGCATCCAGGAGGTCATCCAGGTCGTTGTCGGTAGCCGTAGCAGCTGCAGCCTTCTTCTTGGAAGACTTGGCGCGCTTGGGGGAGACAAGAGGAGAGCGAGTAGGAGACTTTGTCTTATTAAGATTGATAATGCTTCCCGAGGCAATTGCTTCGGTCACAGTGTCCATCTGCTGGTTAGTGAACGTTCCATAAAGACGCATAAAGTTTGAAACACCCTCAACCGAGCTCTTGGACGAGGGGTTGTAGATAACGTGGTAGAAAACATCCTTCTTGTTCTGGGAAAGATGACGCTTCATCGAACCTTTCTTGAGAGGAACCTTCTTCGACTCGGTACCCTTTTCAGACATACTGGTGACATCAAGGAATTTCTTCTCTTTCTGAATCTCAGACATCTTATCTTTAAGAGTCTTGACAGTGCGCTTCTCTCCAGTCTCTTCCGAATCAGACTTCTTGTTCTGACTGTAGAGCTGGAGAAGCTTGACAAGAACCATTAGGTTAACTTGTTTCATTTCGTTGCGATAAGTAGTGACTTCCTGACGCTCCTTAGAAGCGGAATCGACTTCTTTCTCGAAGGCAGCCATCACATCTTTTTTCTTGAGAGTAGATTTGGTATAAGCTCCCTTCATAGCTGACTTGGCTTCATCAGGATGGTTTTCCTTCAGCCACTCGGAAACTTCGTCTTCCGGTCCAGCGACACGGTACATAGGAACGTAGATAAAAGAGGAATCCTGTTCGATCTTGGCGAGAGCGCCGCCGATGACAAGAGGACCTTTTTTGCTTCCAACACGGTTGTATTTTCCAGACATTTTTTATTGTACTTTTTCTTTATACGTTTTTAAAAGCAACCGGGTAAAACCTTATTAAAAATATATTAATATTTTTTATTAAACAAAAAAATATTAATATAAAGATTTTAAGTTTAAAATGCATATTATAGATAAATTATATGATGTTTTAGGAATCAATGAAAATAAAAAGCTATATCAAAATTTATTAATCAATTATGCTAGTTTTATATTTTTATTTATAATTGTTGTATTAATAGTAAAACAATCTACTAAACCACCCCCTAAAAGAAAAATAGAAGTTTCCAGGGTGAGATTATCTCCAACCAGAAAGGAAAAAATAATAGAAAAAGTTAGAAATTCTCCAATTAGATTACAGCCTCGTAGAAAAATCAATTTGAGCGATACATTAATGTGATTATTTGATATCAGTACCTTTAATAGCTTCATATTTAATAACAGAAAAATTGAGCATTACTTTAAGTGTTTTGTCTTCAATAAATATCATATTGTAAGTGTTAGATTTAACTATGTTATTATAATAAATGATAAAGATAATACATAATTCTGGAATTTTACATATTTTAGAAGTTCCTAATTCATAATTGTTAGTATATTTAACACTGGATTTTTCAAAAAATTTCTCTAAATTTTCATTATACCTACTATAATAATGAGTGGCTATTGATAGATTTTTATCAATCACTACTAAACTAGTGTCGTTATCTTCTGAAATGAAAATAACATTTTTTTGATTTTGATCTCCAAAAATTCTTAACTCACCTAAACCATTTTCTTTGATAATATAATAATCTAACTCTGGGATAATATTTAAAAATATATCATAAATCTGAATATCTTTATTTTTGAATAAATCTTGATAAATTCCAAAAACATCAGTTGTCTCGGAAATTTTTCTAAAGACGTCAATATATTTTTCTAATCCTTCCATTGATTCTATATATTCAATCATTTGTTTTCTGAAATTTTTCTCCACATTCCGGTAGACAGATATTTCCGAAGTTATTTCTGGAACTATTTCCATTTTAGTTTCTGGTTTTGCATCTTTATAACCAAAAATAGTTCTTTCGTTTTCTATCATTCTTTGAGTATTTTTTGTTGGCTTTTCTAATCCAAAAAATTCTTCAACTGTCTTTACTTTTTCTTTTTTGACTTGACTATAACTATAATTTTGACGGAAAAAATCAAATAATTTATCCATATCTAAAAAGTTATAGAAAGCAATCAAGTTGTAATTAGAAAGAATCACATTATCAAACAAAACTAAATCATCAATAAATTCCGCCTGATAATATATTTTATTCGGAGCCATTTTTCCGTCGAGATATCTGATCATTTTGTAACCATCTTTTGCCAAAGCTATATATTCATTTCTAGTCAATTTTATTTGTTTATAATATCTCATAGCAGTAATAAAACTGTTTCTAATTTCTGTTTCTAATGTTTGATTAGAAATTTCTAACGGAGCTTTATTCATCACTCTAATAAATATTTCGATAGATAAGAAATATACTTCTATTTTGGAAGCAATATAGATTCTCTTAAAATAATCTCTAATTGTATTTATTCCTTTGATAATATTAGATGAAGAGTAAGGAATATATAATAATTCCTTTCCTTTGTCTAAGTAACAAGAATTCTCTAGAGTGTTATTATTATAAAATCTAAGTTTGTCAAAATCTTTACTAGAAATTCTAGAGAGAGGGTCTTTTTCTAACATACTTTTCAAAAGTTCATATAAATCTATTTTATCTAATTCTGAAACTTGAAGTCTGGAAACAGTGTTCTCAATTTCTTTTAAAATATCTATCGAATCCCAGAACTCTTTAATTTTTCTTACTTTAATTTGAGTATCTTCTATCGGAAGGAAATTAAGATTAACTTCAAAACCAAGAAAGATTAAAATAGTAACTCCTAAAGACCAAATATCCGATTTGTCGTTGTAAGTATAGGGTGCTTTTTCTGTTAAGATTTCATATGGGAAATATTTAAGAGTTCCCATTCGTTGATTTTTAATAATTCCAAGATACGGGTTGTCACATTTCATCGAGAATCCAAAATCAGAAAGATAGGCTGTATACAAACCATCCTTGTTTTCATACAGACAATTTCCGAGTTTAATATCTAAATGAAGAAATTTGTTTTGGTGAATACATTCTAAACCATATAATAAAGACATAATCATTCTTTTTATTTGACCTCCCGGTAGTTTACTAATATCAAAACGAAGTAAATTCTTTTCTTTTAATTCTAGAGCTAATCCTTCTCCATATTTGGTGTTTTTGACAATCGGGAAAACACTTCTAACTAGATAAGGTGATTTGAGTCTGGAAAGCATATCTATTTCAGTAAAATTAAGATCCTCTGGTTTGATTATTTTAACAGCAATCTTGTTTCCTGTCGGATCTACCATTTCTAATACTTTACCAAATTTACCTTTTCCGATAATTTTTTGTGAAGTATTCATTTTATATTTCCTTATTATTTTATATCATAATAAAATATGGCAGTTCCATCATTAGTATTAAATATAAATCACTATATGGGTTTAGCTTTCGCAGTGGTTGGCTGGATTATTGGTTGGTATAGTTTAGTTTTAATTACCTCAGAACCAACGGAAACTACTTTCCCGAAAAAACCAACCACCTCGCAATGGTATGGTATTATATTTGCAGTTGCAATAGCTGTTATGGGTTGGTTCCAACGCATTCTAGCTGTTCAGGGCGAAGAGCAAGAAGAGGCTTAATTCTATCTTTCATTCTATATATTAATTCATTCTAATACAATTTATTAATTCTTTCTAATATATAATATTAATTCTTTCTAATATATAATATTAATTCTTTCTAATATATAATAGAAAGAATAAGAAGAAATAAATAAAAATGTGTAGTAGTATCAGTTGGTGTGTCAATCGAGGCGACTTCAAAAGAAGATTCGAAGTTATTTTGAGACAAGAAGATGATTCACTTGATGAAAGAAGTAAAGATATTTTGAGAGAAAGATATGTTAATATGGTTGATAAAATAGAAATCGGGGCCAAGAGGGCCAGTTTTTGGTTTATGACTTTTTCTGGTTTGACTACAGTTGGATCTATTATTGTTCCAGCTTTGATTTCTATACAAGATAAAACTTTTGATGTTAATTCGGATGAAGAAGATCAAAAACAACACGAAAATAATATTTACTGGGCTAGTTGGGGGATATCTTTGATGGTGACAATGTCAAATGCATTGGTTAGATTATTTAGTTTTGATAAGACAGCTATTACTAGAAAACTTAGAATGAATCATCTAAAATCAGAAGGATGGTTGTTTTTAGAGTTGGCCGGAAGCTATTCTGATTTTGCTACACTTCAAGATGCTTTCCAAACATTTTGTAATAATATTGAAAGGATCAAAACCGAACAGGTTGAAGAAGAGTTCACATTCAATAATTCTTTTGGTAATCCTTCTTATAGAGAGTGTGGCGGTGTTGGGGGTAGAAGGAATGGAGGAGGGGACAGGAGAAGTAGAGATGACGGATTAGCTGGTGAAACTATGTTATAAATTATATATTAATATATAATTTATTTTCTCTTGGGAGAGGTTTTTCTCTTGGGAGAGGTTTTTCTCTTGGGAGAGGTTTTTCTCTTGGGAGAGGTTTTTCTCTTGGGAGAGGTTTTTCTCTTGGGAGAGGTTTTTCTTCTCTTTTTTGGAGCTAATAGATCGTTTTCTTTTTTTATTCCAATATTACTTCTTGTAGGTAGTTGTGGTAATTTTTTTCTCTGTTTATATTCGTTTCGACTTTCTTTAAATTTACCATATTCAACTAGTATATATTTTTTTAACTCATTAACTTGATTTATTTGAAAAAATCTACAAAATTCATAAAGGAAATCATCTATCGAATCACCTAATCCTTTATCTTCTAACTCAAAATAAAAGTCACGAGCAGATTTTTTAGTACTACTAAAAGGATTTTCAAAAACTTTAAGAGCTAGTTGATATCTATCTATACCTTCATTATCTTCTATTTGATCTCCCATATAGCTATAGAGCTCCAAAAAACACTCGGGACTTAACTTTCCATCAAAATAATCACTACTTAATTCTTGAAAACATACAGTAGGATAATTTTTTTCAAGTCCTTCATTGGGAACAAAAATTCTTCTTTTTATATCGCAAACTGTCTGCGCTTTACTTCCACCACCACCCATTTTAATTACAAAAAAACAAATAATTTGATTAATATTAATCAAATTATAACAAATCATCCAAAGAAACTGAATACTCGTCATTTTCATCAAAATTATCTTCTTCCGTATCCTTTGTCTTTTTACTTTTTCTTTCCCTAGTTTTAGCTCTCTTAGTTTCTCTTTTCGGAGATTCTATTTTCTTATAAAGTATCAAATCTTCTTTCTCTCTCAAATTTTTTGGAATTTTCATATCATTCTCCTCCATTAACTGATCAACATAGGGAACATTTATCGAAGGAATTATCGCATAGCTTTGATGACTTTTGTAAGTGTTTTCTTTTGAAATTGGAAAATCCACCGGGTTTATTTTTGATAATTTATTATAAAATCTCTTATAACCCTTAGGAAGTAAATCCGAAGAACTCTTTGGCAAAACAGACAAAAGTTGATGAACCGGGGTGATTTTTATATCTCCTTTTCCACGAACCACATCTCTCAAAACTGTAGTTTTATTTTCCTTTATCATCTGACTCAAAACTTTAATCACAGAACCCATCAATGGATTAAAAGTATAATGATAGAATTCAAAATCACTCACATATCTATACCCTTTGGTATAATAATATTGAACCCATTGAACCATTTGCAGATAATTAACACACATCTCTCTCACCAATCTTCCAGAATAATCATCTACTATTTCTCCGTCCCACTGAACCATATCTTTGTTAAATTGTTTAGAATACCAATCTTTTGCAAACTGATTCATATTAAAATTTAAACCTCCTTCATCGTTATCTGTAATATTCTTTTCGTATTCTGGAAAAGGATTATATTGTCCGTTTCCTTTTGTTGACAGATAGTAATTAATATAAGTAAAATACTTATTTTTAGAGTTATTATAATTATCAGCAGTTATCAAATATTTTAAATAATGTTGCCAGATTATATTATTATTCTCGTCTGTCAAATGTTTCTTTCCAAATTTGTAGATTTTAAAAATAAAAGGAAATGATTTTCTCAATTCTAAGAAATTTGGAAACTTATGAAGAAAATCATTTCCTAGTAATGTAGTCACAACACAAAAATCTTGAAGCAGCCTCTTTTCATCGGATCCTGGAAATCTCATTTCTTCGATAATAATTTCTCGTAATCTATCTACATCAACCATTTGTTTTTGACTTCTGTCTTCTGGATACATATAAAAATCTTTCAAAGGTGATAGAACACTTAAAATAATTAAATCATTATCTAGACCGTAGATAATATTCATTCCTTCTCCTTTGACATAGTCTCCTCTTCGGATATAATCAAAGATTTTATGTTCTCCTTCGCCAGAAACCAAATGGGAAGAATAGATAACTTTAGTAGAAAGGGTTTGATGATGAATTTGAAACCATTCCTCCAGAGCTTTATCCAATTTAATCATAAAATTGGTACCAGGGGTAATACTATTAGAATCAAAAACTTTCAACTCGTCATTTTGAGTTTCTTTTCCAGTCTTAAATCTTCTTCCTTTCTGTTGGCTTAATTTTCCACTGTTAACCATACCGTCAACAGCAATAAAAAGATTATCAACCGGATTAAAAGTTTTGATAGCCTCTTCCATAATTTCAATTACTTTGGAGATGTGCTCTGCTTCTAAAACATCTTTACTTTTCTTCAAAAGTTTTCTTCTCTTACTTTCTCTTTCTTTTATTTCATCTTGTGTCATATTTCTTGTCTCGCCATCTAAGTAAATTTTGGACCTGGCATTGTGAATGATTCCGTTGAAATCCATAAACAAAGACGATACTTTATTTAATTTTTTTGGTAGGAATGCTTTTTTCCATGGTAAATTATTTCCAAGATATCCTTTAAATCCTTCCACTCCCATATTTTATTTTATAGAATCATTATATTTATTATCATTTTCTATATTTCTCTCTTTTCTTTTTTTTCTCTTTTCTTTCTTTCATATTATTTTGATTATAATTATAATCCAAACAAGATAATTGTAGAAAAGAGAAAGATAAATTAGTCATTATTCTTGTCATCACTTCGATGATGTTTGCTGTAAATGAAGTAAGTTAATAAAGCTAAAGATATATATGTAGTTACAATTCCAGAAACCCCAAGCTCATTAAAATATTGATTTTTCCTTTTCTCTCCTGTTTTTGTTGGAGTTGTTTTATCTGCAAATTTAAATATATAAATAGCTAATAAAGTTAATCCAGAATAAACACAAATAAAGAAAAACCCTATTAGTATTTCATACCCAATAGTGGTTTCTTTTTTATATTGAGATATTGTTAATTCTTGTGTCATTTTATATTATAAAATTATATAATATATCTTTCATTTATATCAGATCAGATATAAAGAAGAAGAAAGAGAGGAGAGGGTAGAAAGAAGAAGAAGTACGATATAATATAAAAAGAAAAAGAGAAGAGAAATTAACTAATATTTGATAGATTTGATATTCCATTTGGAAACATTCTCTTTGACTTTGATCTCTGGGAAAAATTCTACGTGATACTTTCCGTCTTGGAATTTTCTCTCTTGATGTATATAGACAACCGAAATCTTAACAAAAGAATGAAGAATTTTCCAAATGTCTCCTTTCCTCTCATCATCTAAAATAGAAATCTTTTCTCCATCCATTTCGTATTCTCCTTCCATCAATTCCTTAAAAAGTTCAACGTGATTTCCAGATATTTTGCTCAGAAAACCATCATCAGTATCTTTTGTATATTCTTCCAGTCCCTTATCTTTCACCATTCCAAACAATTCCAAACCTAGATTTTTGAAATAATCGATATCCCTGTTAAGAATTTGGTCCCAGTAGAGATGTGATCTCTTGATGAAATTTTTCAACATTCTATCTCCAGGAGCCTTTTTAATCACAATTTTCAGAATTGGCATTAATTTAAAATCAGATTTAATTACCTTATTCTCATAACCTTCTTCAAACATTTCTGATATAATATCAATCATAATAATAAGGTTAGACCTAAATTTTTCCACACTCGATACATTGTCACTCATTTTCTATCTTTCTACTTTAAGGTATCTAAAATATTATCTCTTTTATATTCAACGATTATGGAAACAGGAAACAAAATTGATAATCTTTTTCTTGTAAAGATAATAAAAGATGTCTTCCGTTTATGGAATTACAAAACAAATCTCTTTGCTAATTTCTAAATTATCCGATGTGGATAATCTAGAAATTGAAGCTAAAATCAGGAAAATCGATGCCTCTGATTTTGAGTTGCTTCGTGACCTCCTTTCCTCTCGTTTTGAAAAATTAGACAGTTATACTGTTGATTATTATGTTAAAGAATCTCGAATTACCGAAGATAATGGAAAATATATTGATACTAGTAAAGTTAACAAATTTGAAGAAATTCTTGGAATGGGAAATAAAAGTATTAAATTTAATGTTTCTACTGAAGAAAGTAAATTAGTAACTCGAGAAGAAATTTCTGGTTATGATTTCAAAAGAGAGAAAGAAAGAATTTCTTTTGTTGACGGTAATTTGAGAATAGATCTAACTAAAGTGACAAGAAACAAAGAAGTGAATTATGAATTTGAATTAGAAATTATCAATCCTAAAAAATATAATGAAAGAGAATTTGGAGATAAAATAACCTTTTATTTTAATGTTATCAATGAATATATTCTGAATTCTGTTTCCTTCTGTAATGAAATGTTGAGCAACGGTACTATTAAATCGAATAACGAAATTCAATATAATTTAGTTTCTCGTCCACGAGATTTATTGAAATCAGATATTACCAAACCAAATTCTATCTTAAAAGGTTTTACTGCTTCTATTAAAGCTGATGGAGTTCAATATTTTTTAGTTATTTATAAATATGGTGTTTGGTTGATGAATCAGAAAGGAGATAAGATGAGAGTTGGACCTCTTGATGACGAGTTCAAAGAACTGAAAGGAAGTATTTTTGCTGGAGAGTATATTATTCGCGAAAAATTAAAAGAGGGAACTAAGTTTGATTTCTTATCTTTGTTTCTTCCATTTGATACTATCAGTTACAAAGGAAAATCAGTTGTTAATCAAAAATACTTAGATAGAATTTCTTATTTTTCTGATATCAAAGATAAAGAAATAGTTTCTAAAGGTGTGAATACTTTGAAGATTGGTGAAAAGAAAATATTTGATTTGGGCGAAGAATCTGATTCTTTTTATAAAGGATTTCGAGAATGTTTCTTAGAAAAGAAAAATATTATCTATCAAGAAGATGGTTATATTTTCACACCAAAGTTTTCACCTTATGTTGCTGAAGGACAAAACAGGCCTAAGAGAGATAGAGTTCTTGGTAAATTTTTAGATGTTTGTAAATGGAAACCAGCTGAGAAGAGATCGATGGATTTTTTGGTGAAAGAAGGAATGTTATATTCTTATGATAGGAAAAAACATCAATTATTTCAAGGTTTAGAATTCGATTTAGAATTTCCAGAATCATTAGAAGGTAAAATCGTAGAATTCTTTCCTTCTTTTGAAGACGATAAAATTACTTTGAAACCAGAAAGAATTAGAAAAGATAAATCTTTTCCAAATAAGAATGAAACAGTTGTCGAAATAGTGAAAAGTTACACAGAATTCAATCCAATCACAGAGAAAACACTTCTTGGAAAAGATACTACTCTGATGAGAGAATTCAATAACAATTTTATCAAGAGTAAACTAATTAATGATTTAGAAGGTTATATTATTGATATTGGTGCTGGTAAAGGGGGTGATTTATTTAAGTTTGGATACAATTCTAAAATTAAAAAAGTACTTTCAGTGGAGCCAAACAAAGAATTCTCAACAGAATTCAAAAGACGGCTCTCCCTTTCAAAATTTAAGAACAAATTTTATTTGTTAGAAGAAACTAAAGGAGAAGACACAGAAACTATCATTCAAGGAATGAGGGAGGCTTTTCCGGAAGATTTTGGAGAAGAAAAAATAACTATATCTTTTATGATTAGTATGTCTTTCTTTTGGAGGTCGGAAGAAAATCTAGCTAAGCTAGCTAATACGATATCTCAAATTGACAAAGAATATAAATTACGAGGCGGTCAGATGAGGACCGAAATAGTATTTTATACAATCGACGGATACAAAGTCGAAGATCTTTTCAGAAGAATTAAAAGAGATTCTATCAAACTAAATACTATTACTTTGAAGAAAGGAGGCGATAATCAAATTTTTGTGGATATTGAAGATAGTAAGACAGTATCTCAACAGATAGAATATTTGGTCAACTTAGACAAATTATATGAAATGACAGGATTAAAGAAAGTTTATACTCGAGAACCAAGAGTAGTTAATATTTTGATGTCAAAACCAGAAAGAGTTTATTTGAGTCTGTTTGTCTATGGAAAAAGTGTTTTGAATAAAAGTGTTAGAATTCAACAGAAAATGGAAAAATTATATGTCAATGATAAAGAAGGTGTTGAATCTGATGGAAAAATTCTAGCTAAAGGTGACGATGAAATGGAAAAAGTTTACTCGATGAAAGATAATATTTACAGATTGTCAACAATAGATATGGGGGATTCTCTTCAACATTCGCTCCTTAAATTATTGAACGAAGATTATCAAGACGGTGATTTTGAAAAGAGAGTCGAACTAGCAATGGATCTGAAAAAGAATGTCAGAACCTTATCAGATGCTTGTAGAAATTTTGATATTGGAATAAAAGTTTACTGTAACGGTGTTGGAAAGATTTATACTTCTGAGGGTAAGGAACCTAAAGAATTCATACTTCTATTAGATTTTGGAAATGACAAATACGAACCACTGGTTTATTTTGATGATGATACAATTACTTATACTTTTGACAAAGATTCTTATCTAATATAGTATATTTCCTCTTTCTGATATATTCCTACTCTCTATTCTGATATATTCCTACTCTCTATTCTGATATATTCCTACTCTCTATTCTGATATATTCCTACTCTCTATTCTGATATATTCCTACTCTCTATTCTGATATATCTTCATAACTCTATCTCTCTTATATTTGAATATAAATATAAGAGTATATAATAATTATATAGTATATAAAAAATGAGTTCTGTGGTTTATCCGTTGCCTGGAAGTAAAGAGATATACACTATTATTAATTCTAGTTTTAGTAATAAGAAAATTGTTAAAATTAAGAATTTTGGAACAGATCCTTGTTCTTTAGATGCTTTACTAATGTCTATCTCTAAAGAATATCAAGATGCTTATGATTCTGAAAAAAGAGATTCGTTAGTTACAAAATTTAGACAAGAGTTTAAAAATTATATTTTAGCTCCAAGCAAAGAATCAGATACATCTCTTTTTAAAAAAATAATGAAAGCATATGAGCTTTCTACAATGAAAGATAAATTCAGAATTAAATCTATCGGTGATAGAAAGAATATTTATGATTTGATCATCGTTAAAAAACCAAATGACGAAGACAAATATTTAAATTTTAGACTTAGCTATCCACTGTTTTCTACAGAGACCAAAAACACTTTTTTACCTAATTCTAATTTATTTTCTTTACTAGATGAAACATTTTTGAAAGATATGATAGAACAAAGATATATAACTAAAGTATATGCTGAAAAAATCAAAAAGTTAGACGAATTGTTAGATGAGGAAGAAGATATGATGAAGAAAAAAGAAATGGAAGTTTATAAAGAAATATTGGAATTTAATTTAAATAGAAGAAACAATATGTCTCCGGAAAATTTATTCAACATTATAGATAGTGATTTTTGTAAGAACGAAGATATTATTTTAAGATTGATATCTTGTGTTTTAAAATTTAATGTTTTTCTGTGCAGAAGTTGGAATACAGAAATGAGTGTTGTAAAAAGAATGGTGTGGGATAAAGATTATAATTACATTATTTTATTCAAAACAGATACTCCTGTTTCTTTAACTGGAATCAGAGAAGATGTTAGATATGAATCTGGAGGGATTAAAAGTTCTTTTGGTATCTCTACTATTCTGGAACCTGGAAGAGGAAAAACAATTATTTCTGATTTAAATCAAATATGTAACAACGATATTGATTCTTATTATTTAGATAAATATTTAACATATCTTAATAAATTAGAACCTAATATCGATATGAATAAAATAGAAAATAGTTACGAACAAGAAGATTCTTCTACTTCTTCCGAAGAAGAGGATAGCGAGAGCGAGATGGATGAAGAGAGAAATGATGAGATGGATCAAGAGGGATCTAGTGTTTTGGTAGATGAAACCAAGCCCCTTTCTGAGAATATAAATGAAGAAGAGGCTACACAACAGGATAAAGGAGATCCCGACATGGAATATGTAGAATATACAGAAGACAGAGATCCTGTCACAGGAAATGTAGAATATACAGAAGAGGATAATACATATATTCCAGCTTTTATCAGAGGTTATACCGATATAGAATTGACAAAACTATTAGAAATTTTTGTTGATCCTCAAGGGGATTACAAAAATATGTCAAGAGAGAAATTAGAATTACTTTACAAAAATTATCTCATGTCTAATCTAGATGAGAATGTTGACCAGATTATGGATAGAGTTACAAAAGAAGAAGAATGATAATTTCTTTTTCTTCTTTTATTTATTTTTCTACTTTCTCTTTATACTTTATATTATTACTCAAATTATAAGTAATAATAATTATATTCCCCTAAATTGAAAATTTAAAAAAAAGTAGTATTTTATATTACCGCCTCGCTATGGGAAACTCCAACTCCTACCCTAGCAAGGAAATGATGGTCCACGCCGTTGATGCTTCCCAGTTGATCCTAGGGACGACGGAAGAAGCCCCCATAATTGGGTTCGCTAATTCCCGTCCCAAAAGGCTGGAGTCTTTCCAACTTCATCAGAGCCCAAGCGAATCTTGGGTACTGAAGACAAAGGACGTCACCCGGTGTCGCCGGCAGGAGCTCTTCCCAGACGGCAAGTACTACACTCCCTATAAGGGGGTCTCTTGGGAGTCTCACCTTCCCTTCGTGGTCTTCGTCCCTGTGTGAGAGGATTCATCTCATTTCAGACAGACCTGAAATGAGAAATTACAATAACAATGTTTAAATGGTTTGGAATAGAAAATGTCAAACAAGCTCAATAAATATGAAAATCTGATTGATTCTTCTGTTGTCCAGAAGGAAATGCACCTTCCCACAGGAAATCCAGGGGATTTGAATGATAAGAACAATGTTCTCTACAGTGTTCATCAGCGTGGAAAACAGAAGACTCTTTGGTATAAAAGTTCTTGGGAATCAATGACAGATCAGAATGTTCCAACCAACCCAGAGCATGTTACTTATCGCTCCAAAATTTTCCCATATCATTCTCTTCATCGCTCTATGATGTCTACTATCACTCCGGAGATTCGAGCCAAAGAAGGTTACGAAATCAGATTTTGTGATGATCTCTTTGTTAATTTAATTCGCGAGTATCGTTTGTATTTTAACGATGTTGAACTTCAATATGGTAACGATAAATTGCTTAGTTTCGAACTCAAACTTCGTAAAGACTGGGAAACCGTCTCACAAGAAGTAGGAAACCGAGAATCCTTAACTTCCTGGACAGATCATCTTCACAAGGAATTTATCTCTCTCTATATTCCTTGGTGTTACGCGCGCGACAAGAGCGATGCTTTTCCTTTAAATCTCTGTGGTCACAATGACAGATTAGAACATATTATTGAGTTTAAATTAAAGCTCTCTGAGCTACTTCTGATTAGAAACTCAGAAGGAGAAATTGTGGAATTTGACGAATCATTGATCGAAGTTTATGGAAATATGGACAGTATCCCTATCCCTGAGATGGAAGGACTTTACACTACTCTTACTACAAAAGAATGCGATTATGTTTCTTGTTTGAAGGACGAAACCAACGGACAAAAAGAATATTTCACTCGTAGCGTCTATTATATCGAGGATGAAAATGAAACAGTTCTTGGAAAGAAGGTGAACTTGAAAGTTGATTCCAAATTCACTCTCCCGATAGATACTATTTATTGGGGAGCTGTTAATCTGACAGATTCGGAAAGAGATAAATCAAACACTCTTCATTACACTCACGATATGTTCCAACATTCCCCTGTCAAGAGTACTAGAATCGAATCTTCCATCGGGGTTGTTTTGGACAATAAGTCAAGTTACAAGACAGAAAGAGGTTATTCTCTGAGCCAATTCACTAACACTCCTTCCACTCCAGGGTTCAATCTCTGGAAAAACAGTGTTCTGATGGAAGATGATCCGCGTAAATTTGTTCCTGGTATCAACTTGAGCTCTGGTTCTGTTACTGTTACATTAGATGATAAGAACAAGACAGCTAACAAATATCTTGTTTTTGCCATCTTATCTCATACCAAGAAGTTTGTTTTCACCAGCTATCCGAAAACACAAGAGGAGCGTCTTCACGCCAGCGCTACTATTATGCAGGTGGAAGATAATTAAATTTCTATATTATTCATATAATATAGAAATTTAATTATAATAGTATCTGTAATCCAACAAGTATAAAATAATAAACAAAATTAAAATATAAAAATGCAGAGAAAATTTAAGATAGAAAATTTGCCTTATCATTTTGTAACCATAGATACTATCGGAGATGGTTCCTGTCTTTTACACTCTGTTCTTTACTCTTTTAATAATAAATATCGTAAGTTTGGATTTAACGAAAGAATTAAGATGACAGACGAAATGAGAAAAAATCTAGCTGATGTATTGGAAGAACAAGAAAACGATAAAACATATTACCAAAATTTAAGTCGCGGAGAAATTGAAGAATTGAGCAAAGTTTTAAAAGAAATGGATGTTGATTTTATGAAAAGACATTTGTGTTCTAGAAAATGGTTGAATATATTTTACTTAGAATTAATTTCTAATCAACTAGATATAGATATTATCATTGTTAATGAAAAAAATAGAAAAATATACAAAACAGGAGATTCAGAATTATTGATAAAAGGAAGAAATACAGTTCTCATAAATTATATTGAAGAAGCTCACTTTGAAACTATTGGAATGGTGACACAAGAAGGAATCAAAACTTTCTTTTCTCCTGATTCCAAAGTTGTTAGAGATATCAAAAAATTATAATTAGAGATAGGATATCAAAAAATTAGAAATAAGGGAAATCCCCTGTAAAAATAAAATAAGTAAAAAATACAAGGGATAAATGCGGAAAAAGCTTAAAGAAGAATCCTTTAATAAAAATGGCATCCGCACTTTCCCCTACTTCTGTAGCTGCTTCGCGCTCCGACGGACCTTGTTCCGCCAAAGAATTTTCTGAGCACATCAAGTACTTCCAGCAGACCCACAAGGCAATTGTTCGTCTGACTTCGGAACTTGGTAAGCTCCCGGCCAACCAGCCTCTCAAGATCCCTGGTGGTCATAACATCAAACGCAGTGATGTTAGCAAGTACTCGGCTGCTTACGTCTCGCAGCTTGGTGAACTTCGCAAGATTTTTGCAAACCGCAAACGCAAGACCACCCGTACCAACACTCAGCTCAACTCTCTTTTCTACGTCTCAGATCAGCTTGTTGCCTTCTACAAGGGAGCTAACCTTGGCCCCCTTGACCCTTCCGAGCCTAAGGGAGAGAAGCTCAAGGATCACGTTGACATTCTTGTCAGTAAGCGTATGTCGACTTCGGGTATTCTGACATCGCTTATCTCTCGTTACATCGACGCTAATGATCTCAAGACCCCTGATTCGGCTGGTCGCTTCCTCCCTGATAGCCGTATGAAGACTGCTTTTGGTACCACCAAGTACACTCTCCGTAAAGAAGACCTTTCCAAGCGTAAGCTTCCTCCTGACGTGCCTTCTGAAAAGGCGGAACGTATCAAGGAGAATATGTCGGCTGGTAGCAAGTCTGCTTTCTCTCGTGTTTCCAATCGTGTGGATCGTCGTTCTGGAAAACCGGTCTATGACAAGGAAACTGGTCTCCTCTACACCACTATGATGGTTTTCAACAACTTCTATCGCATTCCACCTCAGCTTCTCTCGGAAGACGAGCGCGAGGAACTGAAGGACGAAGACAACATTATGGCTGCCAAGGAGCTCCAACAGAAACTCAGCAAGATCACGGCTTACAACCACTCCAAAAAGTAAATTTATCAAATTATTTATTATTACTAATAAATAATAGTAAAAGAAATTAAATAAATATTTCTTACTTGATTAATAAGAAATAAAAGAATAAAAATCTTTTTTATATAAAATAAAAATGTCTAGTAATAAAGTATCATATTATATTGAAACAAATAATGTTATGATAAGTAAATATCATTTGTGTTTTCTTTATGTTTTAATTTCTTGGTCTCTTATTTATCTCCTTATTTTCGTAACACAACCAAGTTGGATTACTGGTAATAACGGATATTTGAACAATTTTGGACATAGCGGTGTAGGAACCAATACCACTGAAGGAAAACCAGGAAATAATACATTATTAAGTGATGTTGGTAGAGAAAATATCTTATGGGTTTCCTTTTTATTTGCTCTTCTGGTTGGATTACTGGTCTTCATCTTCTTCTATTTCTAATTGTCTTCATCTTCTTCTATTTCTAATTGTCTTCATCTTCTTCTATTTCTAATTATATTTTTGTTTTCATACAAGAAGAAGAGATACAAAAATGATAAAATTTTAGATTAATAATAATCTAAAATGAAACTCAAAATAGGAACTCATGTTTCGTTCACCAAAGATGAAACACTGACAGATTTAATACTTTCTCTTGATGATAATATTGATGTTATTCAAGTGTATCTTGGTAACAAATGCGGGGGTGAATCTAGAGTTCTGGATTCAAAAGATGTAGAAGAAGCCTCCAAGATTATTGGAAAAAGAGGATTTTTCATTCATTCCTGTTTGACAAATTATCTTTCTTGTGATAAAAAATTTAAACAATATTGTAAACGTAAGATTATTAATGAACTGAAACATATCAATAAATTCCCTGTTTCGGGTGTGGTGATTCATCCAGGAACTTGCACTTCAAACAAAGTGAAAAGAGACTTGAAAGAAACTTTGGATATTGTTGTTGAGAGTGTTTATCAAATTTACAAAGATGGAACAGAAGGTCTTGGAATGTTGATGTTAGAAAACTGTGCTGGTGAGGGGTCAAAAGTCCCTAGAAACATATCAGAAATGAAATACATCATCCAGGAATTAGAAAAAAAGAAAGATAAAAAAGGCAATTGTATCGCGGATCACGTGGGTATTTGTATTGATACTTGTCATCTTTTTGCAGCCGGAGATTTTGATTTGTCAGATGGAAATGAAATCGTTCGGTTCAAAAAAGAGTTTTCGAAAGAAATAGGTTTAAAATATCTCCGGGTAATTCACCTTAATGACAGCAAAGAAAAATTTGGAGCCCGAAAAGATCGTCACGAAATTTTGGGTAAAGGTTTCATCTGGAAAGACCCCAGACTTTTGGCAATTTTATTTAGGTTGTTTAAGAGGGTACCCTTTATCTGTGAGACCAAAAGTTATCCCGATTGTTACCTTTTTATCGAAAAGGCTATTAAATATATGTAAAATATAATCATATATTTCCCTGTTATTTATCATAAATTAAAGATATTTTTTATATAGGATAAAAAATATCATTCTGATTCTCTTGTTAACTCTCTGAGTTGTGCTTCTTCCTCTTTAGCTTCCATAACTTCGTCATATGTTGGTATTCCTGGAAAATCAAAACGAAAATCGTCTAAAATAGGATACCCATCTCTTTCTAAGCTATAACTCATTTCCAAAAAGAAATCAAACAAAACTTCTTGTGTCACAATCATATTTTTTTCTCTTTTTTCTTTATTATCTTTCTTTTTTCTCTCTATTATCTTTCTTTTTTCTCTCTATTATCTTTCTTTTTTCTCTCTATTATCTTTCTTTTTTCTCTCTATTATCT
>Ga0209756_1001267_pt1 | contig 23596 bp, 32 predicted proteins | sample ETNvirenome_6_85_FD_184071 | JGI IMG/M metagenome (GOLD analysis project Ga0209756, IMG submission 184071) | Marine viral communities from the Pacific Ocean - ETNP_6_85 (SPAdes) (version 3) | ecosystem: Environmental > Aquatic > Marine > Oceanic | place: Pacific Ocean | collected 2013-06-19 | reverse complement strand
CATACCCCAGTGCTGCAAGTTTAGCATCAGCATCAGCGTAAAGTGCTGCTGCACCCAGCTCGAATGCTTCGAGTCCTGCTGCTCCACGGACTACTCCGAGCTCATAAGCTCCCTGGAGTGCTCCTGCAAGCTTTGCTTGCTCTTCTGTTAGTTCTGGCATATATATATGCTTAGTGAATAAATGAATTATGGACAAGTTACTGTTTTAGAAGTCACAACACCATTCAATGCCGTTATCTCGGTACACCCTGCACCATCCACATCCTCCACAATCATTCTACCACCTAGTCCTGCACCGTTAGAAGTTATCTGCATTGTAGTAGTTGCGCTTGCGTTGTGAAGGTCAAAGTCAGTTACAGGGGTTGAGGTGTTCACCATCATTGATCCGTCAAATCTTGATGCTCCGCTTGCCACCCAAAGCCCAAGTGATTCATTCGTAAACGTGACATTCGATCCCGCTACGGGCGCTTTGAATTTGGCACCCGCTGGATTCGTCACGGCCACAGCTGCATCTGCTGCATATGTACCCATGTCTACTTCAACACCATTCAAATCCGTAAGGGTAATTACCTGATCTCCGAGGTCTGTGCTTCCCCCTGGAGGACCTGTTACATACACACCAATACGAGCCGTTGTATTCTGATAACCATCAGAGATACCAGAGGGGATAATGAGTGCCCCAAACGCTCGGTCACTATTTACTTGATTCCCTGCAACTGCCCCAAGCAAAAGATTGGTACAGTACAATATACTCACTTTATCGCCAGCCAATGGACAGCGATCTATCTTCATTGTTCCTACACCTATGAAAGTGGAGGTAGACGACCCCTCAGCTACATAAGTAGGAGCCATCATGTTTATTGCGACCTGCTCTACAACCACACCTTCTTTCCATTTTTTATTTCCAGACAAATCAAATTCTATGCTACTCCATGGGGTTGAAGTAGCTATGCCTTCAATCAATCGAGTTTCATCAACATCTATTGATTTGGTTGGATTAAGAAGATTCTGTGCTGGAACAGCTGTGTTTGTACCCCCATTCTGGAATCCAATTATGTTAACTCCCACGGCATGGCCTCCCAAAAAGATGAGTCCTAGCGCAGCTACGCCTAATGTTATATTTCGTATTTTCATATTAGTCTACAGATACATTAGTATATTCAAAAAATCCAGCCCATGTAGAGCTATTCACTCCAATGACTTGGAATACTGCATTTGTGCCACTCACATCAATAAAAGCATCCCAAGCGGTTGCACCCCCTGTTTCTTCTGCGTGAACCTTGGTATTCAAATCATTCAAAAGAACCGCATTACCACCATTTCTGTATACTGTGGCTCTGAATTCATACGAAGCGTAATTACTATCATCCCCTTGGACTGCGTTGGCAATGCCTTTAATGTGGTAAACATTGTTATCTTCGATTGCAAGAGTAACAAGTGTAGTAGTATTTGTATTGACTGTAGACGTAGTATTCTCAATTGTCACAATCCCATCGTGAATACCTGCGTCTAAGCTAAGTCTATGCAAAGCTCCTCGCCCACCATTTCCACCAGCTTCCAAAAACAAGATGTCTGAACCATTATCTGAGTGCATCAAGTAATCTACGTCTTCATCGTTCCAATTAAACTCAGCAACATCCTGCCCTCCAAATTCCTCAAAGCGAACGTAGTTTACGCCACCAGCCACGAATTGGTATGAATCCGACCCAAACTCAACGTATGTATTATTGTCACCCTCACGAACAAGACGATCCTGAATAAATACCTGATTTTCTCCAGCAGAGCCAATCAAATGAATATCCCTACTATTTAAGTTCTCTATAATCAAATCATTGACCTTATTCGTATCAGACGCATCTTGCGAGAAATAAATAGCACCCTCTTGTACTCCGTCTTTACTCCAGAATGTAGTCGAGGCTGTGTCAGTATTATGTCTAAATGTGTCTTGCCCATTGCCATCTTCTATCAACAGAGCTTGTGTGCTTGTTCCCGTAATTGTCACAGGCACACTAAGAGTAGAGGTATTAGTTACATCAAGTGTATTCACTACTAAATCAGTCGTTGCATCTATGGTTGTTCCTCCCCCTGTTCTCGATCCAGTTTCTACTTCTGTCTCAGGGCCTTTTTGTCCATTTTTGTTAAAAAACAAGAATGAGGCTCCGAAAATGGTAAAGAAGAGAAGTAGCGCTAAACTTGTTTTTTTGGTTCTGATTGACACAGAGCAATATTATTTATCTATTATCGCCTGCAACCGCCTGAATGTTGACAGTGCCTGCATTATAGGTGGTTATTTCTGGAGCAATCCATCTAATCAAATTAGTGTTTACCTCAATCAGTCGATTGTCATCTGTCCCGGACAAAACAATTCCTGTGTCCCCGTCAATGGCTGAGCCATCCTCAAGGTCGATAATTTCCAAATATTCAAATTGATTTGTTACAGATCTGGCTACTGTGGTGGACGGGGAGTCCGTGTTAATTGACCCAGGGAATTTAATTGTTGCGTTCGCGCTCCCTGTGGTATCAATAGAGTAAACAATGTTTCTGTAGTTTTCAGATAATATAAATTTACCTGTTGCTGTGGCTGACACAGCATCCATGACCGTTATAACACTTGTCACTGTGCCTCCACCAAGTTGTGCGACTCCCGCCCCTCCTGCCAAAGCGGTTAGGAAGGCGGCAATCCCGAGAAGAATTTTTTTATATGATTTCATAGAGATAATTTAATAACATCACCCCACCCCCTCTCATAAGAGAGAGAGGGAGTGAAATAAGCTATTCAACAAGCTGTTTTTCAAGATCTTCCTCAGAGAGAAGCATTGTGGTGTTGTCACCTAAATGTAAGCGTAGATAATCACGACCATTTAAGTGATGAGGTTCCGTCCTGTTGATGACAACTTTTTTGCCGCCAAGAACCTTCCCAGCATAAACATCTTCATACTCTTCATCGGGTTCCTCGAGATCAGCGAGTTCCTCTTCGACAATCTCTTCGATCTCCTCTTCAAGAACCTCTTCAGGCTCGTGTGCATCTTCAACATGTTCTTCCTCAGTCGCTGTGTGCTCTTCAAGAAGTGCCTCAAGCTCGGCTTTCAAGGCTTTTGGCTCGTAGGGAACCTCAAGCTCATCGAGGGCTTCTTTAAGTTCTGATACTTTCATAATGAATTATTTAGGGGTTAGGCGGCATCAACAGCAGGCCATAACTTACCTGACTTATCAGCGACACCAGTGTAGTAATTCTCAAAATACACGAGTCCGGTTCCAGCAGTAGCAATCAATTCACCTGTAGTATCAAGAGAGGAAACATAGTTGTTCTCTACAATTCCTTTTGATGTTGATCCACTACCAGTCAAGAAAATTCCTACAGCAGCGTCATTGGCACCAACTACAATTAGGCGGTTATTTTTACATTCAAATTCAAGAACAATGAAGGCCGCAAGAGTCACAAAGTGACCAACGTCATTTGTGGCATCCATGAAGACTACGTTGTCATTGATCTTAACTCGATCATTAGCTTCGAGAATAGAGACAAAGGCGTTTGGGGCGACAGCTAACCCATTCCAAGTGTTCCCAAGAACTCTTAATCCTTCAGCCCTTTGAGCCACAGCACTTGTGACAACAATACTTACGAAATGAAGTATTGTGGAAACGTCATCAAATGTATTTCCCTCAAGAGTGAAATCTTTAGCAGCAGCCAATGTGAACGCGGCGGCAACATTGTCAAAGTTACCAATAAAGTGACAATTCTTCCACGTACAATTAGCAGCAGAAACTGTAACAGTTGCAGCCGCAGCTCCGTATGTAAATGTTGGTCGATTAAGCCCATTCCCCAATCCAAGAATAGTCACTCCAGCAACGTCAAGCGCAATGCTAGTAGCAGTAACAGTTTCTGCATGTCCTGGCGCGATAAGAATCACATCTCCCGCATTGGCAGTACAAGCACTAATTGCTGCGTCAACTGTAGCGTAATAACGCACTTCTCCATCTGGGTCTGGGATAAAAATCTCTTTCAGCATGTCAATATTAGCTGTGGAGCTGTCACCGACAACGAAAACTTTTCCGCTTACACCAGCGCCTTTAAGCTGGGCAGCAAGCATTTGTCCATAACCGGAATTTAAGTTATATCTCATATTTTATAGATTACTCTTTATCGTCCCACCACCGGACCTTTTAACCATAGACAATAAAGATTAAATGAAACTAGGCGGAACCATCACCTTGTGAAAGCACAACCCATTTTGGATCAGTGATCTCAATGCCGTAAGCAGCACTAGCTTTAAACTTCCAGTCATCGTTATCAAAGTCTTCAGCGTTTGTTCCTGGGCTAGGAGCAACCATGTGTGGTGCTTCACTAACTTCAAGGATAGCGTCAGTGTGCGATACAGAGGCAAGCATCCAATACTTCTCTTTAGCTGAGTTTCGTGCTCCAGTAGCGGTAGTAGCTAGGTATGGAAGCACAAGGTGGGTGTATTTCTGCTTGTAAACATTGGTGATACCAGAGTTGCTAGTATCAGGGGCAGCGACAGAGCGCAAAAACTCTGAAACTGTGTTGACAGTGTTAGGGTCGTCAGTAGTAACAATTGAATCAGGGCGAACAACCACTTTGTTTCCGGCACTATCAATCATCTGTACAGCAAACAATGTTTCAGCTGCTTCCAAACCACCTTTAGAAAATACTGGGTTGTTAGCAACCAAGTTTCTGTAAGTGGTGGCAGAGCCATTAACTGTGTGTGCGGTTGAGAATAGTGCCAGTCCGTCACCAACAGTAGTGGCAACAGTCACACCATCTTGGTCAACATAACTGGTAGCAGTACCAAAAGTAAATCTGTGAGTTAGGTCAAGATCCATTCTTTGGCCAGCTGCTTCTCCAAGACCACGCAATACACGGCCCATTTCACGGTACTTGTCGTAAGTGCGCATTTCCCATGTAATAGTAGCCATCAAACCAACGCGGTATTTGGTCATGGTCTTTGAGTAGTTCTGTGTTGGGTTCTCTTGTACATAATCATCACTTTCGCCTTTACGCTTTGCAAAAGTAAATCCGTCAAGAGAGCTGTGTTCAGAAGTCAACTTCTGGTTAAAACTAACATCGTAAAGCTGTTTTGCAAGCATTGGGACACGTTCGTATCCTTCACGCCACATAACTAGAGCGTTCTTCACGAAGTCGTTAAATGTACTTGTATTTATTTTCATAAGACGTTATTAAGTTGTAGCAACATTAGCAACGTCGTAAGAAGCGTTGAGAACAAAATGTCCAAGGGTGGACGTAATGAACTTAGTGCAGGTAACAACATTCTTTGATGTTGCACCTTGATTAACAACCAAAGCAGTTGAAAGATCATAAGTGACACCAACAGAAGTTGTCACGAGAGTACCAGTCACAGTAGCCTCAAATTCACAAAGTTTGTCAGCTGGGACCTCAACTTTGATAAGAACAGCGGCTGTTGCATAATCAGCGTCAGTAGCTGCAACATCTTCAAGACAAATACCAATGTGGTCTCCTGATGTTGAGTCAGCTGGAAGCACTGCTCCGCTTACAAAATTTACCAAGCTATAAGCGGTAAATACTGTTGAAGCGGTTCTAGGATACTCTCTGATTCGGGTTTTACCCTTTACCCATTTCATGGTCATAGGTTTGAGAGTTAGTTGAATAAAGTGCACGCAAACAAAAAAGCTGCATACATTACTCGTATCCAGCTTTTTTACAGAGGGTTCACCTCGAGGAATACAGACCTTTTTTACAGTGGTGTGGTACCACGATAATTATCTGTGCCTATAACACCTAGGCTAGGGAGTCCTATACCCTGCACACAGGGTATAGTCACCTTAGTCTATTATTTTATTTCGTTTAAGTGTTCCTCTGCAACTGATTTTATCTGCTTATCACTAATATCAAGAAAACCGTCAGTCACTGTAATATTATTATACTTGATATGTGCGTCTATGTCAAAACCAGTCTCGACTAAGTGCAAACAAGAAATTGTGGGATCACAAATCATGTTTATTGGTTGCGCTTTTCGGCAAAAAAACAAGTCTTCGCCAATTTTTATTTTTTCACCCTCCATTTCCATCTTAAACCAAGGCTTTTCAACGCGCTTGAAAAGCTCTGCGGTTGTCATAATGCAACCAAATCCCGCGCCTGCAACAGAAAACGTCTCATCTAATGGAAATCCTGCTCCATAGTTAAAAGTGCCAACATCTTCATTATATGAAGAATATATGTGTGGCAAGAACGGAGGTTTTTTCCAAGTGTAAAGACCAGTAACTGCCTCAAGAGTGGGGTTGTCCTCGAACCTTCTAATCATACTAGGGATAAGGTCGGGGGGAAAAGTCATGTCAGTATCAAGCCACATCAAGTGGGTTGCCCCAGACGCGATAGCTTTTTCAGCTAATTGTTCCCTCATGTGATCAATCCACCCGGTGTTTTGCACTAATATATTTAGTTCGTGTTTTTTACCTCTATCCCCATTCCAAATATGAAAGTGGCTAATTAAGGTTAGTAGACTAAGCGCAAATTGCTTGTTGAATACTTTGTAGCTGTGTGGTATGCAAACTACAATTTTCATATTACAATTTTTCTTCATAATGACTCAGACGTATTTCTTCGCTATTAGTCACCCCAAGACAATTCCAAATAGCTTGAAATTCAGTTCCTTTAACTTTTTGCAACAGCTTGTCTATAATAAAATTCATATCAGACACGCTGATGTCAAGAGACTTTAGCTCTCCATACAGCTTATCTACAATATAAACTGCTCTTGTGTTGCGAAGCTCAGTCAAATCAGAAGGTTCTTCTGTTTTACAAGCCTCATATTCCCAAGCAGGGATGCTGATTTTCTCAGCAACGTCTCGTGATCCGTCCTCATTCTCTACTGGATCAGTCAACTCAAGAGTAAGCCTCACGTTTCCATTTTCTTCATAGTCAACATCAGAAACAACCTTGTCCCCAAAATAAGTTACTGCGGTTGGTGTGGTCATAGTGTTATGCGTTTAAAAATTTATTAAGAACAGTAAAGTCTGCTTTGTTGAGCTCGTACTCCTTCACAGTATCAGGTGGAAATTCTACAGTAGTTGTCTCAGAACCAAACTTTGTAACTTTCACTTTTAGTAATTCTTTCGCTCCATTAAAGTCAACATAATTCACCCTCTCGCTAGTTCCATCAAGATAATGTAGTGTGGTAAAAACCTTTTCGCCGCGAGCGTCTTTGGCTTTAGGATCAAATTTGGAGTAGTCAAGGTCGCCCCAACTAATAATTACTTTACCATTAAAAGTTTTGAAGTGAGCAAACTTATTCTTAAAATCTCTTTGTTCTAGTTCCCAACTCTTGATTGCCCCTTTTCCTGTGATGTCTTTCAACATCTCATTTTCCTGGCGCAAGCCAGCAATTTCTGATTGCAAGGCTTTGGCCCAAGCTGGTACTTCTTCAGATGGTGCTACCACCTCAGCTGGCTCTGGGGTGGTTTCAACCTCCACCGCCTCAGCTGGCTCTGGTGTTTTTTCTTCCTCCTTGGAAGTTGCTTTTTTAGGCATAGCTATTATTTGTTAAGTATATTAATCTCTCCACCTTTTTCAAGGGATTCTTTGGAGATGCCAAAGCCCTTGGCGATGTTCGTGGTTGTGCTTGTAATTGCGTCGCTGCTTGTCCCAGAAGGTGAGCCACCTGACAGACCGGCCATAGGATCTCTTTTTGCTTGGGCTTGAGATTGTAAACCAGAAACACTCATTGTAGCACCAATGAATTTCTGAGCGTTTGCTTGAGTTATTTCCTTGTCTCCAACAAGCTCCTTATATTCTTTATCAAAAACAGCCTTGCCGTCTTCATCTAAATGGCTCTTGGCTTGATTAATCATGTTGACAACAGCGGCTGCCTCAACAGCGGCGGTTGCCACAGAAGCGACCTCTTCCTTTGTGATGGTCTCTTGCTTCTCGACAACATTTCCTTCTTCGTCAAGTTCCTTGCCCGCTGCTTTAAGCGCGGCTTTCTGGCGCTTTAGAGCGTCTCGAAGATTTTTAATTCCTTCCGCCCCCGGCTGGTTGCGTAGCTCTTCCAGCTCCTCCTCCTGTTTTTTGATTTGCTCCTGCAATTCTTTTGCAGACGCAGCTTCATCCGCTTTTTTTTGAAGCTCTTCCAGCTCCTCAGCGGTCGGGACCTCACGGGTAGACCCATCCTCCAGAGTTATTGACTCAGGCATAGATATATATATTGCCCTACGCGAGAATGTACAAGCTCTCGGCGGCTGAGTGGGCTAAATAATTGTCAGCCAATACTATAGTATTTAAAATAATTCATTCTCCTCTAAAACAGTGTGCAAAATTTGTGACACGCGGTTAATAAATTCTTCCTCGGTCAGCTTGTCATGATCTTTTATTCCTACAAACGATGCACACGCGTGGAGAAGTTCGTGTATGAGTGTAATTTCTATTTCCTTTTGCTCTTGTCTTTTATATAAATATATTTTAGAGAGAGAGGGAAAACATTTGCCGTAAGCACCATCTTCTCGCACTTCGTCATCAAGTTCTATTTTCCATTCTTTGCTGCCAATTTTTATTGTTTCTGGTATTTTCATAAACGTCTTAGCCTTATGCCCCCTGGCATGTGGGCACAAGGGAAGAGGTCTATTCAGCAGGAGCTTCTTCTACTTCTTCAGCAGGAGCTTCCACTTCAGGAGTCTCCTCAACTGTTTTTTCTTCATCTGACATATGTATATGTATTATGAATAAATGAATTAAACACCTTCATGAGGGTTCTCAGCCGGCTCTGGCTCTGGGGTTGGTTTTGGGATGCTCTCAATCCTTTGTTCTATTGCTTTAAAAGCCAGCGTTGCAATTCTTATATCATTCAATTGCTTGTGATCAGTCGGCTCAAGCAGCGCTTTCTTTGCGTTATTATTAACCAAAAAATTAATCTCATTTTTAAACACCGGGTTGTTCATTAATTGCGTGGCGAGATTCTGATAATTGACAAGTTGGTCTGCCTTCAAATCATCGTAGTCATACCACTCAATTCCCGTTTCAATGATGTGGCCCAAAGCGCTCTTAGGGTTTCTAGATATTTCTATTTGATCGTTTAGCTGCTCCATTATTTCGGCAACTTGATCCTCCAAAAAAACATTCTCTTCTTTGGCATACTCCAATTCTAAGCGCAATGTTTTGTTAGTCTTAAACCATTCAAACATAAAAAGTGTGGATTGGTTAGATGGCTAAACTACACAGCTTGTCCGGCAGCTTCGACAGTGGAAGGAAGTCTTGTTTGTTGTCTACTAGCCTCAGTCAGTTGTTGACCAAGCCCTGTTGACCCTCCTTCAAGTTCTTTTATTTGTTTGTCAAAATCTCCAAGCTCACTCTCAACCTCTGGGTTTACTTGGCCCTGTTGTTGGCCTTGTGCAATTTGATCAGGTGCATCTGTTTGAAATAAATCTTTGTCACTCCAAGCCGTTGCCATGTCGTCAGCGATTGATTGCCAGTTCGTTCTCACCTGTCCTTGTGACAGCTTCTCGACTGAAGCGGCTTGTGCAATCTTTTCATTAATCATCAGCTTATCAACCTCAGAACCTTGGCGCTCTTGCTGTGATGCGGTGACATACCAAATCAAAGGAATGTTCTTCAACTCCTTCACATTTATGGTGCGCAGTCTTATATTATTACCTCTAGTTTTTTGCCTCTCTTCTTCTGCAAAAATTTGTTCTCTTTCGTCTGAGTTAAAATTCCTTTCCGTAAACATTATCTTCCGCGTTCCCTTCTGCCCAAAACCAAGATCAGTATTCCTGAGTGTGAAACTCATAAACTTGTTCACTGTTTCTTGTGTAAACGGATCAAGCTTTTTTCCAACCGGCTTGGTGTGGTTTTCTAAAGTATTAAAAATTCTTAGATAAGTAACATTTATCCTAAGTCGTAAGAGCGCTAAAATAGCCAACCCCATCATCTTGATAGACTGCCTGAGCTGATTTAAGTTTTCTGTTGCTGTTTGAGTTCCTTTGCTTGAAAGTCCTTGCGCCACTCTCGACACACCAATAAATTCTTCAGTGATGTCATTAATCTTATGAAACATCGCCATGTCAGCGTTACTAACTCCATCATGTTCAACAAGTTTTGAAAAAGTATTTTTGTCTACTCCCTGCGTCATTGAACCAGGGTCCCAAATATTTTTTGAAAAAACTTTCTTCCCCCTCGTTCCCGTTGGTGGTTGCAAGCCCTGTCTCATTTTGTAAATCAAATTGCGAATTGTTTCGTTCTCTAATGACTGAATACCTTTGGCTGAAGACATGGGGCTCTTGCCATAAGCAAAATCAGAAGCAATCGGCTTCACCGTCACCATGGTAATATTATATCCTTCCCACTCCCATGGCAGAGGCTCATCAGTGCCGAACATTTGTACTCCATTCAAATAAATCTGATACTCATCATCAGGGTAGCTGTAGTACCGGACCACCTCATACATTCCATGCTTCACGTCGTTCATGCGCCAGTTGGCTTTGCCTTCAGAATCAAACTCAAGAGATTCATTAAGCTTCCCACCAGGTTTTACTTTGCCCCAATTAGGGTTGTTTCCAAAAATGGATTTGGCCAGCTGTTTGTTTATAACATCAACCTCGATAATATATGGCTGCTCATTAAACCTATAAGCCGGCAAAGTAATGTCCCCCAAATAAACCTTCCGTCCTGAAATTACTCTCTTCCTTGTTTTTCTAATAGCGTGCTTTTTGCTCTTGGCTCGCTTGTCTGTAACCTCTCTTTCATCAAACTCCTCCTTAACAAACAAGGCGCGTTGGGTGATAAGTTCTCTCACCGCATCTTCCCATACAGGCTCTTCGCGTTCAATCTCATTCGTTCTTGTAACAATATCTTCCAAATCTTTTCCAAGATGTTTAATTTCATTATCAAAATTATCAAATGCTCTGACCTCGTGCTGGATGTTCATGGACAACATCTCATTCATCATCGCCTCCAACTTCTTTTCTGATGTGGCTGTGTTTACTCTAACATCAGCTTTATTCTTTTTTGGTCGTAAATATGTATTAGCCGCGTCCTCATTACTCTGATAATCCTGCAAGTACGTCATGCCGTCAAAATAATGTTGTGGTTGCTCCCTTTGTTCCCTTGCGTGTTGGGCTTTAGAAAGGTGATCCTCTCTTTGTTTTTTTAATTCAAAAGACAGCTCCTCATTAGGTGCTTCTTCTTGAGCTTTTTTGTCTTGGGTGTCTTTCCTGACTCCTTCCGAGAGTTTTTTTATTTGAGCGGGGGTGAGGTTTGGGTCCGGCATAAAAAGGTGTGTTATATGCCTACTGTGGTAAGCACATTAAATACCTGCATATGGATCAAAAAATGGCTGAGGTTGTGTATCATTATCATTATACCACATTTTCTCTGGTGCACCAACAATATATGTGTTGTGGGCGTCTGTGTGGGACGCGGTGTGGTCTTTTCCTTGGTAAGCAAGGGTAGTTGCGGTAAGCAAATCCCAGTGCCCGAGCGTTCCATCATCCTTTGTTCTTACTTGATTGACTTTTTGGCGAGGGAAAGTCTTACACTCCTTAATAAGTTCTTCTGAATTAAGTGTGATGGCCTCCTCATTAATAGCTGTGTTAAAATCAGAAAACATTTGAGAGCGAGTTGAAATGTTTGTCTGCCAACCTAACTTCTCTGTTTCTTCGTCATAATACTTATCCTGCTTAACGCGGGTATAAATTTGGTCGGTTGGATAAATGTCCTTCAATGTCTGGACTAATGCGTGCCCGTGATTGTTTATTTCTGGAATTATAAAAGCAGTGTTGTAGAGCAACCCCTTTATCTTAGCTTCATGCGCCAACATGTCCGGAGGAGTAAAGTTATTCTTAAAAGTCGCGACAACTTCCGGTGGTAAATGAGGTGGAGTAGTAAAATCAATGATGGAAATGGCCGCGTTATCCCCTCCAATCCCCTCACTTGTATCAATCCCCATGGCATACTCATGATTTGAAACAGGCTCCTTATATATCTTCCACGGCCCTTCCGTGTGTAGCGGCTTAATGGCTTTGGAAAGCTGTTTGCTGAGTCTATCCTGATCAAACATCTTATCTCCGGCAGACTCGAAGGCCTCTAGGGGAGTTGTAGGATACTCCTGCCTGAGCAATTTCATGTCTGAATTTAAAGATTTGTACTTTAAATAATAAAAAGTCAATTGTATAGGTGTAAAATTGTGTAATTTTTGGTAATTGGCGAAATGCTGTTGATTATCCATCTTAGAAAGAGGAATTGGGTCTTTGAGCTTGTTGATTTCCTCCTCATCCCATGTCCAATTATAAAAATGCGCCTTGAACTCATTCTTCTTAGCGTGTTTTTTGTATTCAGCGAGCGGTAAATGATTATAAGGCTTGTTCCACGCATCCCAAAACATGTCGTGAAACGGCCCTACCTCCCCTTCCGCGGTACTTTCAATATCTAATTGCCCTCCATAAGGAATAGTCGGGATCGTTCCCGACAAGATCTCCCGGGCTCGCTCCGGAAACTTTGCACATATCTTCCCGAACTCTGAATTATGAACAACACCATTGGTCGTAACATAATTATGGGGGTCTTTCTCCAGAACAAGATCATGTACAAACTCAGGAACCCTTGGGTCTGTATTGGGGAGTTTTTTAATACTCGTAATTTGTGACCAATAATAATCATCTCCTCTGCGCCAAAGCTTTCTGTTTCTTTTTGTTGGTGGTGGAAGGGGAAGGCCATAGTGGCGCCGGAACCTTTCGTTCCCTTCTCCATAAAGTTTAAGCACCCAGGACTCCTTCTCCTCCCTCCCCTTATAAAACTGCGCCTCTTTCCTATAAATAGAAGGATAACCATACCTTAACGATATAAGAAGTAGTTTCATCTGTATTATAAGCTGCTTCCTCACAGACGTTACTTGGATGACGCTTGTGTTCCTATAACTACCATCCCCATCAAAATACCCTTTTACCAAACCGTCAACAAACTCCCTCCCATAATTCCAAACAGCATCAGGAATGTACTTATCCCCTGTTGTGGGGTCAATAAAAAACTTCCTTAAAAATCTGATAAGAGGTTTGGAATTTACCGTTATGGTAGATGTGAGAGAATCCTTGTGATCTGTAATCCTATAAGAATTATAAAAATCTTGGAACAGTTCGACGTGTTTTTTGAGCCTTGGTATCTCCTTCCTGTGGGCTGCAATTATTATTTCACTTTCATATATCTTGGTTTTGTTGTTTTCTTTCTTTAGTTGATACTTACGTCTTTTAATATGCCCTTCTGCAAGGTACAATCCAACAAAATAACCAAGATCGTAATTTATATCTGGACTATTCGTGTCTTTGTCTACTTTGAGATAGGGATTCCTCATCTTATTAGAAATCTCCCTTGAGGGATACGCAATATAGTGCTTCGTCGTCAACTCTTTGGTGGGGACCCACTTCGCGTTTCCTGTGTTTTCCTTCCTTCTATACTGATTCCTAGCAAGAACCTTATGGTCTCCTGTAATAAGAAGGGGGGTCGTGTTGCCGAACGTTTTTATTTCGTAAAGAGACTGTTTTACATCTTTAAAGGGGTTTGTTTGGTTGTGGACAACTTTCTGATAAGAGCCTTTTGATGTTAGGACAAGGGTGTTTGGGGTTATGTCCTTAATTTTTTGAGTGTATCCATTCTTTGTTACGATGTTGGTATCTGGATGAAGGCATACATGTACCCTTGAATACCCCCCAGAACGTCCAGAATTGGCCACTGTGACGCTTGAGGACCTGTACACGGTCTTTTTAGTCTTTGGGTCCGTGATACTGCCCCAATCGAATTTAAGCCTGTTTGCTCTTTCACTGTCCACCTTCCATAACTGCTTGATTTCCGGCGGCAAATTCGTATATGCTGTCATTATCTTATCCTCAAAGAGTCGCTCTGCGTCCTCTCTGGTGTGCGCAATGATTAAATTATCTTGTGGCTTCCAGAGCGTGTCATCCAGCAAAGAAAGATCACACTCGGTGGAGAAACCTAGTCGACGGGACTTTAATATAATATTAAAATACCACCTCTTATTGGTAAAATCTTGTTGAGCTTTGTTCCTTTTATAGGGAATGATGAGGTTCCTGCGATCCTTGATGTGATAAATCTTCTGACTCCTCATCCTCCATGCCTTGTTCGTCAACTTTTTGATCGTTTCCTTTGTTGGTTTGGGCTGCTTTGGCATTTTTTTTAAGTTTTAGGTATTTTTTTGTTTTTTTTCTCCCGCAACCACAAGACTGGGTGTTCTTAGACAACAAGTTGTTAGATCTCACTATAACTTCTATCCCGCAATCACACCAACAAACCCAATGTTGGGCTCTTGATTTGGCGTTGGGCGGCTTAGGCGCTCTTTTTCTCACCGTTAATTTGTTGAATCTTTTTCCTCGGAGGACTTTTGCTCTCATAGGATTAAATTATAACAAATGGGTGACTTTGAGTCAAGTGTTTGTTTGTGAAAATATTATTAGCAAAGTGACTTAGCTGTAAGGAATTTTTTTGGCTCAACCCGGTAAAGAATAAGCCCTTTTAGGTTGTCTTTTACGGCGTATTACAAATCCTTACAGATAAGGTGACTTAGCTGTAAGGATTTTTCTTGCCTTAACCCAGCAAAGAATAAGCCCTTTTAGGCCATTCCTTACAGCATTACAGGAAAAAGTGTTTTTTTATATGTATTTTTTTTTATTTATATAATTCAAATTAAATTTAAAAAATACTGTAATGCTGTAAGGCGGACTACTTTTTTGGCTGGGTTGAGCCGTAGAATTGCCTTACAGCTAAGTCACCTTATCTGTAAGGCGCTGTAAGGCGGACTACTTTTTTGGCTGGGTTGAGCCGTAGAATTGCCTTACAGCTAAGTCACTTTGCTTTTTTCTCCCTAGGGAGAAAAACGAAAAAGACGTTTTGTCGGAGTGAAAAAAGGGCAAAACTGTGGATAATTCTGTGGATAAAAAACGGGCATTTAAGTCACAAAAAGGGCAAAAAAAGGGCAAAAAAGGGGCAGAGGGGTTTTTGAAAATTGTGCCGTATAAAACTCGAGTCGGGGACATATATAATAAAAAATTTTTCCGGGGGGTACCCCCCTCATCATTGAAAAAAAAACACAAGCAAATCATTGTACAAAATAAATACCCCACCCCCCACCACTCAATATATACTACCCCCCCCACAAAAAAACAAATGAGGGTGTATAGAGTAGACACGCCGGGGGTATCAAAAAAAGACGGGTGTTGTATCCTCTCTGTAATTTGCTCTACTGACAAGCCAACCTGTGGCGACGCACAATGAATATTGTGCGACACCTACCTATAAAACAACTAAAAAACACGCTTTCGGCGTGTTGTTGGCGATAAACTTGGCTAAAATAGGGCATTATTCCAAAAGCTCATTTTCTCCTACAATTTCACCCTCCAATGCGTCAATGCCCGTTTCAAGCTCCTCGCTATCACCGCCCGGCATTTTATTGATAAAACCATTGATATCAACGCTCCCGGACATTTCTATCTCGTGCTTATCTTTCCAACCGTAGCCATTTTTTGCCACAAAAATTGCCCCCACTGGCGACGCTTTTGAAAATAACCTATCCTCGACGGCTGCCTCTGCAATTGTCCTCGCCCTTTTTATTACTGCAAGAAACTCGCCTTTTTCACTATAATTTACGAGCGTCGTTCTTGTTGTCCCCAAAGCCAGAGCCAACCCGGACAAATGAAATGGCTTATCCTCTTTTTCACATTTCAACCTATATGCCTCAATCTTATCAGCAATAACCTTCGGGTCTTTCCAAATCCTAGGCCGACCGCCTTTATTTTTACCCATTGCCTCAAATTGTGCAACTGTAACACCACCGGCCATAAGCAAAATATTAAATAATCAATACTAAATAACATTGAAAGTATACCATAAAAAGAAACAAACCGCCCAATTAAGAACGGTTTATTTCCACAAAAAAGAGAAAAATAGAAACCACCTACATTATAACACATCAAAAAGTTATCCACAAATCACCCCCAAAACACCCCATAAAACACTTGACAACCCTATCCAAACCTACTATAATAGAACCAAGTCAATACCATTTAGTATTGATTCAGAGTGTACTAGAGGAGCGAGCCGGTTACGACTAGCCCGCCTCCTCAAATCACTCATCAACCAACCAACCAAACAAACAACCAAAAAAACTAATTCATTTGTTTTATTCACACCGCCCCATCTCTCGCAACCACTTGCAAGACAACAGGCGACTATCATATAAAAATATGAAAACTCCAACCAACAAAATCACCTTCCTTATAAGGAAGTACATCACCGCCCCACGCAAGGCGAAAAGGTTTATAAAAAACCTCAAAAAACAGTCTCGGCTTGCCGGCGTAAAGTTTAACCGCTAAATATATGACCACTCAAACACTAGAGACATTATACACCCCCTACACACTAGACAATTACAATCTTTTTACTTTTGAAAGTGAGATTGAAAGCGAAATATACAATTACAACGACGAAAACAAAACCAATCTTGGTTATGACGATTTTTCTTGGGAATATCGCACAAAAGAATATATCAAAGCCCTTACTGACAATCTTATTACGCTATTGAATGACAACATCACCGACGGCGTTATCAAAAAAATCACCCTAGACGGCGAACCAATAAGCCCGAGACAATATAACTATATAACTGATTATGCTTTTCTCACTTTTGAGTATGACCAAAAAAAGCTATATCAATATATAAAAGACAATAGCGAACACTACGAAAAAAACAAGATAAAATCTGCCCCCGGCTTCACATGGCTTGCGGACGAAAAAGAAGACGACGCTACACAACTTGCATATTATCTTGATACAGTCTCAAAAGGTTTATACACCCCCGGAACTTATGAGCTTGACCAATTCGAGCAAGTCCCGGCATACGAATATATTACAATGCAAGTATAATCAAACAACACTATGATATACCCACAATGCACAAAATGCGAAAAAGACATAACAGAAAAAACCGCCCCCAATAGAAGTATATGGCACATGAAGCCAATACTAGCTGTTCGGGTATGTGAGGATTGTTATCAAGCAACACCAACAGAAGACCAAGCCCCGGAATAAAACAGCAACACCCACACCACAACCCGGCAAGGCAACCAATCAGACAATCACAACCCTTGCCGGGTATAACTAAATAATTACATAATAATATATAACTATATGGGACGATACTATTCAGGAGACATTGAGGGCAAATTCTGGTTTGGCGTCCAATCGTCGGACGACGCTCGACATTTTGGCGGAATAGAACTAGAGCCAAACTACATCACATACAGCTTTGAAAAAAGCGACTTGCCGACAATACAGGAGGGAATAAAAAAATGTATAGATGAACTGGGAATATATAAAACCAAAATAGACGCATTTTTTGACAACGCCAAAAGCTACAACGACGAAAAACTAGCCAAAGCAATTACAAAAGAAGACGACAAGAGATTGCCAAATACCAATCGCCTATTAGAGATATATGCACGCCTAGAGCTAGGGCAAAAAATACTCAAATGCGTGCAAGAGCAAGAATATTGCACTTTTGACGCTGAACTATAAAACCAATCTTTTAGAAACTATATGAAAACATACAAAGGCTACGACATACACCCGGCAAGCCCGAACGCAAGCGGTATCAAATACTATTGCCGGGTACAGGAAGCCGACATATACAACCAAATCCCAAGCCGAACACTCAAAGCCGACACATTGCAAGGTATAAAATACCTTATCAATCAGCGTATTGAAAAGCTAAAGAAATATATATGACAAATAAACCATATAAAACCAAATGCGATACTTGCTATCAGCCGACTTGGTATGAAGTAGAACAACCTTGCAAGCGTACAATCTGGCAAAGTTGCGACGCTTGTGGCTCAAATGAGAATGCGAGCGAGCAAAAAAAATGCCCCGGTACTCTCAAAATAATTGATACAAAACATCTTGACCCACGCTTTGAGCAATACTACAAAAGCGGGCAGCGTATAGAAGTAACCTACAAATGGGGAGAAAAAGAGCGTTTTTATATCGGCAAGTCTACCGGCTGGACACCTTGCTGGCTTACAACCAAAAGAAAAGACAGCACAGGGGGGACAGCATTATTGTGCGACTCCATCACCTCAATCACCCCACTAGATAAATATAAATAATAATATGACACTCACAACCACCCAAAAAACCAAACTAGAAAATATCAAAAATCTTTTTCACTATGATAAAGAGCTAGACAGAACGCTAATCAGCGACGAAATCCCGGAACTTGTAAAGCTACTATTCCAACACGATTTTCAGATACAAGATTTTTACTATGATACAGCGAGCGAGGCAACAGACAATATCATAGAATATCTAGAACAAAACCCGGAAGACATAAAACTAGAAGACATTGACCTATACGAATATATTGAAGCCGACCCATATACAGCAAGCCTCACAAGCTGGCTCAATCAAAGCGTCTACAACGTCGAATATCTTACAGAAGCATTGCAAGAATACGAGCCAAAAGACGGTTTTCAATTGCTGGCAATGGCACAAGAGCGAGCAATGTTTGAAGTGTATAATGTAATGCTGAACACTATAGGCAACTACTTACAAGCAACTTAATCATATGACACTTACAACCACCCAAACAGAACAAATCAAAAAACTAGCATACGACAACTTAAAAATGGACTTGCTTTATTTTGTAGAGCAATCAGAAGCGGAAGACATTGACGAATTGACGGATTATCTACAAGACAATGGAGCATTTGATATTGAAATCATATACTATCATTCAGCGATGGAATATCTAAAAGAAAACGACGCCTCACTGCAAGAGAGCCTATCACTTGCTCACGACCTAGGCTTTGAAATAAACAGGCTCAATAGCGAAACCCTTGCAAGTTTACTAGCAAGCGAAAACGAGAGAGAAGCATATCACGACATAGCAGACGAAATAGAAGAGATTTTGTTTGATACCCCGGAATGCAACCATTGCAAAAACACCGCCGACTGCTCGCTTACTTCATGCAAAGCCCATTGCGTAGAGCATGAGAATTGCGAGGCTCACAAATAACCCAATATGCCAACCAAAACGCTACCATATACAGACCCCATGCAAGACAAACGCCGGAAGATACACCCCGAAGACCACGAGCAAATCAAGCGAGACTATAACGAACTGCAAAGCCAACGCAAGACTGCTCAACTTTGGGGAGTATCACGCCGGACAATACAATTTATTACACAACCCGACAAGCTCAAAAAAAACAAAGAAGCAAGGGCAAAGCGTGGAGGCTCAAAAGTCTACTATCAGAAATATGGCAAGGAGTACCACAGACAAAACACGCAAAAACACAGAACAAGAAAACGAAAAGCAAAACTAACAACCGCCAAGCGACACAATAAGCCAATCAATGCCGAGCCAATACCCCAAGGCTATCTAACAGCCCGGCAAGCTGGCGACAAACACCACGCCCACCAAGACACAATCAAGAAATACAACACCGCCCACCATTTCCCGAAATCGTGGAATTATCCACTATATAAAATCACAGAATTGGAGGAGTGGGACAAAAACCATAGAACCAAACATCAATTATCACGCATAAAGCTATGACCTGCAAACACTGCAAAACCCAAGAACAAGCAACCATAATAACCAAAAATTATCAAAAATGGGTATTTTGCCACGCTTGCCGGGCAGAATATCCGCTAAAGATTCAACATATGAAACCAACCAACCTACCAAACAAAATCATACTAGATGGCTTTGACGACACGCCGGAATTAAAAGAAAAACTAGCCGAAAGTATCGTTGAAAATTGCTCTAGAAAAAATAACAGAGATGAACCCCAAAAGTACGAAAAAATACTAGCGACACTACACGACCACCTAGAACAAAACAAGCAAGAAATACTATCAATGGACGACCCGGACGACGTGAGCAATCGAATTGACGAGATAATCAATCATGCTATCAATCAGAACGACGTTTATTATTCAGAGATAGCAGACTTACAGCAAGAAGCCGACAAATGGCTCAATGCTCACAAAAATAAGCAATAACCCCTTATGCTCAAATTAACCCTAGCGGAACTACTAGAACACACCGACCAAATCATACGCCGGAACGCCAACAGCGTTTTTGCCCGGCTCAAAAAGCTCCGAGACCAAGAGCAAGAAGCAAACGACAACCAGCAAACACTACCCCTAACAAAATAATATGCCAAAATATATAGTTACATTTGACGAGACATACACCGCTACAATTCAACATGTCGTTGAAGCAAAAGACGAACAGGAAGCTATAGACAAAGCAAGTGATATACACGCCGAACACGTCACACCCGTGGAACAAATTAACTTTCAGGAATGGCTTGTTGACGGCGTGGAAGAATATAAAGACTAAAAACTAACCCAACCCAACACCCGTATATCTACCCTATTACTATGCGTTTATACATGTGAACACATGTATCTGCACATAGTACAGGCTACATAAACGGCTACACATCATCCACAGTGTAGCCGTTTTTATTTTATAATATATGCACACAAAAAAACTTCTCAATCAAAAACACTTTACACTAAAACAACTACTAGAAGCCATGAGGCAAGACGGATATATAACATCATGGCAACGAACCTCACAAGCCATGCTCAGTGTTGACTTGTCGGAGGGGGAAAGCAAGACAGCATATTTTATTATAACCCCAACCAAAAACAACCAAGAAAAAATAATACTACAATCAATCCACCAAACACCAACCCCCCAACCAAAAAACAAAGCGACCCAGGGCGAGTCAGAAAAGAAACCAAAAACCGACCCAAAAACGCCTACCGGCACGGCAAAAATAAAACCGCAATCACCACCACCGTCCAACTACCCGCCAAATATAAGTTATTTAGATATAGGTATATAACCCTAAACGACCAGACATGAGACTGCTCACAGAATTTTCAATCAATTATTAACCCCCAACTACCATGTCCCAACTAATAAGAATAGGAGAAGCGTCAAGAGTACTAGGTGTGTCCCCGACCACACTACGCCGGATGGAAGAAAAAAACATTATCACCCCCATCAGGTACACCGAAGCCGGACAAAGATTGTACCGGTATGACGACCTAATAAAACTACAACAAAACAGTCCACAGCAATCCACAGACTTGTCCACAGACGCCGACCAGCACGTCAAAAATCATCCTCTTGATGTCTTTACAGCCTCCTAAAAAAAAGATATAATATAAATATTCAATGCACATTTGGCATTGACTTATCACCTACGGGGATCGACCTATGTCAAGTATCTACCCTGCGGGGCATGTTTATAGCGATCGCCAGCGTACTAAAGCAAAAGTACCCTGTAAACATGTATACATACGCTATCAATCAGCAATAAATGCAACATGTCTTAGCTGGTTGATAGCAATGTGTACAATGAAAAAAAGTTTCAGGCGGACTTCGCCAAACACCTAAGAGAAAAACAAAAAGAAAGCCCTCACCCGGACCAGTCTTATTGGAACCAAACAATGGTGTTGGAATATAAAACCTTACAAGCTCCCAAAAGATTAAATTGGAAGCAGCACCTCCAACCGCAACAGCTCCCGAGCTTACACAAAGCCAAGCACCGGTGTCTTTATAAAAAGCTCTCAGACATTGACCCGGCCCAAAAGCCAATGGACGCTTTCCAGATTTGCAACGCCCCGGCTTTCCTCACGATTTGTTGGTTTGAGCCACGCCTCCGGAAGACTGTTTATATGATAGACGTTGACATTATTCTAAAAGAAATAAAACAAAACCCCAAAACCAAATCCCTTACCGAGCAAAGAGCAAGAGAAATAGCAACACATATTTTTCAATTATGAAACACACCATAACAAAAGAACAATGTAATGAAATTAATTTTGAACAAAAAGTCATGTTTCTTAAAATACCAGAAGGAGAGAAGAATTGGCGAGATAGGTGGAGCGAAGAAGATGTAAACAAAGTTTTTAGTCATTATGGGCGCCCAGACATAAACCAAATGATAGAGTTTTTGGGGGATGAGTGGTGGGAGGATTTATTTGTTGGCTGTTACACTTCAGACATTGTATATAAAAACTTTGAAGGAGAGTTAGCAGATGCCCTCTGGGAAGCCACCAAAAACAAACTAAAACAAACATGAAACACCAACCCCCAAACACCAAAACCTTGATAGCTTTTCTCCTGCTTGCTTCGACCCTTGCCACTTACTTTATTATTACAGCTATTGAAAAAATATGAGCCCTTACCCAACACCACAACTAAGCAAAATGTCCCTTGCTCTCCTTGTCCTGTTTTCAACCGCTCTTTTTGCTGCCTTTATTTTTGGTGTTTTTGGGAAGGTACAAAGCATTGTTGAAGAAGTCCGGGCCACCCAACCCCCTCCAACACAAATCACCTATCAAGAACAACAAATTGAAAAAGAAAGAAAAGCCCACCTCACATCTTCCAACCGGTTGACCCCAGTCTATTATGGCACAGCCAGTTGGTATGATTATGAGCTACCAGACGCCCCGGACTATTCTAAACTACATGATACGTGTGCTTCACGCGCATACCCCAAAGGCACCGTACTAATAGTCACCACCCTCACCCAACCCCCCAAGTCAGTTACCTGCCGGGTTAATGATTATATTGAACACCCGGATAGAAAGATAGACCTAAGTAGCCACGCATTTAAGCAGCTGACGCCCCTTTCCCAAGGGCTGGTGGAAGTATCAATCCAAGAAAAATAACACCTCTCCCGAGCCTCCACAAGCGTTAAAGTGCCCCCCTTCACTTTCCCTGCTTGTGAGGGGCGGGAGAGGTGTTATGCGAACCTCATAACACAGTCTCTAGCCCCCCAAAACTCGGTGGTGGGGAGTGGTGATCCACTTCATGTACCCACTCATGAGAAGCACGTTTCCTTCCGGATCGCCTGCTTTGATCCATCACCAGCTTTTGGTGGGTTAAACGAAGTTTAACCTCCCCCAAATTATGGCAACAGATATTACTAATCTAAACAGAGTATTCCTTATCCTATTCCTAGGCGGGCTAATAATAATTCTGTACCAGCTAGTTAAAAGTGTAATAGAGAAGTGGTAAATAACTTAGCATGATAGCATTTAAACTAGGAATAATATCAGGATTCATTACAGGGCTAGTAGTATTTGGAGTTATATTATATAAACAAATTAAGCTATGAAATGCCAAGATAAATATATGCCTAGTGCCAACCTAAACGACTGGGTAGACGACAACGTAGAACATGAAATTATGATTTATGGTGACGAGTTTGGTATGTTCTACAAAGTGTGTCGCCATTGTAAAGGACGTATTTTTCCTAAAAAATAGCACCCCCTCCGCTGTTCGTAAGAACAGCTTTGTCTAAAAGACCTGGTCGCTGTCCCTCGTGGATGGCGGAGGAGGTGTTAAAATGGCTAAACGCCAAGTCATCCTGCACTGCCGTAGTTGTAATCAGGACTTCGTTATCCGTGAGGGTAAAGGAAAGCCTGTATACAACGATGGTGAGTGTACCGATTGCATGAAACACGGCAACGGAGATTACGCCAACGGCAAGCGTTCCTGGATTCCTGTTCTTTCAA